>Ga0172371_10003753_pt1 | contig 23376 bp, 23 predicted proteins | sample Lak12m_FD_114543 | JGI IMG/M metagenome (GOLD analysis project Ga0172371, IMG submission 114543) | Freshwater microbial communities from Kabuno Bay, South-Kivu, Congo - kab_022012_12m | ecosystem: Environmental > Aquatic > Freshwater > Lake | place: Democratic Republic of the Congo: South-Kivu...
AAATACGCGGGGAAGCTTCGCGTCCATTGAAGTGGAAAAAAACGGGGACGGCGAGGTAAATCTTCAAATTGAGCAATTCGGCAGAATGCCAGCAACTTATAATTTCTCAAAAAGTTTTTCGTCAAACTGAAATAAATGAAAACAAAAGCAAGAACAAAAATTATCGCTTTCAGTTTGGTTTCTCTTTTAATGTTGGGTGCGGCAGAGCCTGCATTTGGCGCGCAAACCATTTGGACGGATGTTTCCGGGCGCACAGCGCGCAATGGCCTCATCAGTCCGAAAAGAGGCAACGAAACCAATATTGTCGTGTCTGAAACCGGAAAGATTTTTGCGGCCTTCCAGGACAAGCGGGAACGTATCTTTGTGATGGAATTTAGCCAAGGGAAATGGTTGAATTTGCCGGACGGGAAAAATTCCGGTTTCATCGCCCGCAACGGGAGGAATCCCTTTTTGGCTTCCGGAGGAAACGATATTTATGCGTCCTACACTGACTTGGATAAAGGGAAAAGAGCCAGAGTCAGAAAATGGAACGGATCGGAATGGTCCGATCTGGCGGATGCCAGCCATCCGGAGGGATGCATCAGCCAGCTTCAGGGGTTTGAGCCGGTTCTGGCATTTGATAAATCCGGTGAAAATTTGTATGCCGCTTTTCGCGACGAGCTGGACGGAGAGAGAATTAAAGTTATGAAATGGCGTGACGATTCCGGATGGTCAGACGTTTCCGACCAGGAAAATCCGGACGGGCTGGTTAGTCCAGCGGTTGCCAGCGAAGCCGATCTCAAGGCCGCAAAAAGTGACAATGGCATTTTTGCGGCTTTTGAGGACAGAAACAACGGAAACCGGATCCGGGTGAGAAAATGGGACGGAAGCCGATGGCAGGATCTCTTCGATGAAAATCACGCTGGAGGAGTGGTCAGCACCGGAGAGGGCTATAGTCCTTCTATTGACACGGATAGCCTTGGCAATCTTTTTGTCGTCTATACCGGAGCGAAAGACAAAAATACTTATATTCACAAGTGGAACGGAAGCAAATGGGAGGAAATCGGCGGGGGATTGGCGGTCAGCGGGAAAACAAAGGAGAGCGTGATTTTCATCGACGGGCGCGATTATGTTTACCTGGCCTATTCTCAAAAAGTTTCAAATGCCTGGCGAGTGAGGGTGAAAATATGGGATGGAATCCAGTGGCGCGAAGCACTGGATAAAAATAAAAAAAATATTTCCAGAGGAAGGGGGAAAGGCGATCCATCCCTGGCGGCTTTTGGGAACAGACTCTATATGTCGTTTACTGACGCGAGAAACAAAAATCGAGCGAGAATAAAAACACTAAACTTTGAGCCGTGAAAAACTTTTTCGGAAAAAATTATAAAATTATTATTTTTTCAGCTGTAATATTGCTGGCGGTTTTTTTGCGCATCTGGCATTTTTCCGACTGGCTTTTTTTCAAAATGGACCAGGCGCGGGATGCGCTTCTCATCCAGCAAGCTTTTGAAAACGGCATTGGCTGGCTTCCGCTTCTCGGACCCAAAGCCGGCGGGACAGATTTGAATCTGGGACCGGCATTTTACTATTTCCAGTATTTTTCAGCCGTTCTTTTTCAAAGCACGCATCCGGCAGTTTTGGCCCTTCCGGATCTCCTTTTTGGGACACTTGCTATTTTCCTTTTTTATTTTTTTCTCAAGAAATATTTTTCCCGCGGCTGGTCCATGGTCTTGGCGGGCCTTTATTCAATCAATTTTCTGGGTATTCAGTATTCCAGGTTCGCCTGGAACCCCAACGGGCTGGTTTTCTTTAATCTGCTCTTTTTCTTCTCACTCTTGAATATATTCGATGAGAAGATAAAATATCGCCTTCGCTGGGTGATTTTGGCAGCAGTTTCCTTTGCGGTTTCGACCCAGCTTCATTTTCTTTCTTTTTTCACTCTGCCGGTCATCACGCTGATTTTTGCAGTTTTGAATTGGAAGGACGCGAAGAAAATGATCGGCTGGAAAAACCTCATTTTTTTTGTCGCCATTGTGGCTCTAATATACCTTCCGGTGATGCTCAATGAAATATTTTCCAAGGGGGAGAATACCAGTGAATTCATCAAAGCTCTCAAGGAGAAACCGTCAGAACACAGCTTTTGGAAAAACGTAAAACGCGACTTTCGCTATTGGGGCCAAGATTGGTTTTTGATTCTCACCAGCTGGATTAGCCGCAAAAACGGCATCAACGGCTCGATTCTTGCGTGGATTGGTGCGGTGTTGCCGGCCCTTTATCTCGGGTTAAGATATTTTCGCCGCGAGAAAAATGCGGCCAGAAGAAACTTTGTTTTGATCACATTACTCTGGTTTTTCGTTTATTTTCTGGCCTATATCCCAATTGCCTATCAAATCCGGCCGAGATTTTTTCTTCCGCTTTTGGGCCTGCCTTTTGTTTTCATCGGTTATTTGGCGATATTTTTTTGGAACAAAAAGCACATTTTTTGGAAAATTTGCGTTACTGGAGCGCTACTCGGTGTATTTTCCGCGAATCTGGCGGGAACATTTTTTTGGTTTCGGGAAATACAGGCCGCCCAGGAAAAAGGGACCTATCCTTGGAGAACGATCATTTTGAAAGCAAAAGACGGAATCACGCTTTGGCACCTCGAGAAAGCGGCCGACTATATAAAAAGCGATTGCCCGGCGCCGGTGGCTTATTATTTTGCCAATTCCGAATATAAATATCCGGTCAGATATCTTTTGGGAATGAGAGACATGGAAGGAGTTTCGATAAGAAACTTTGATCCGGCCCGAGAGGGGTGTTTTTATGCTTTTGGCCTCACCAGAAGCAAAAAGAGCCTGGATGCATCTCTTCGTTCGAATTTTGAAATTGCAGGGGAACAGAAAATAGGAGCTCTGAAAGTCTCAAGGCTCATGCCCCGTGCGGAATTTTTGAGCCAATCGATTGCGAAGAAAGAAAAAGCTGACGAAAAAAGAATTTTCTGGAAGGATATTTTGCAATGATATTCAAAGGTGAGTGGAATTGTGCTTATTGAATGGCATGTTCTTGGGATTGCCAATTGTCCGCAAGAGGAATAAAATATGAGAAAGCCGCCGATCCCGGGAAATATTCAGTTGACGAAAATCTTATCGGTGCGGCAGGATTAATGGTCAATTTATGTCATATTTCTTTTATGAACCAGGCTGGCATTTCAGTGGTTGTTCCTTGCTTCAACGAAGAGAAAACGATTCGAAAAAATTTGTTCCGAATTCACAATTATCTTAAAAATAATTTTGACAAATTTGAGCTTATCGTCGTGAATGACGGAAGCACTGATGGAACGCTGAAAGAAGTCAAAAAAATCCGGGACGATTTGCACCTGCGGGTAATCGACAACCGGATCAATGGAGGAAAAGGCAAGGTTGTTAAACAAGGAATCCTGGAGAGTTCCTGCGAGCTGGTGATGTTTTTAGATGCAGATTTAGGGATTCCAATAGAAGAGCTTCAAAAATTCGTCTCCGAATTCAAGAATGGCCACGATATCATCATTGCCTCAAGATTTGTCCCGGGTTTTCGTGCTTTGAGGCCGGTTCTCTGGCGTCGGAAAATTATGGAAAAAATATTTTGCTGGTTGCGGGTGATGGTTATTAAAACAAGGAATGTGAAGGATACCCAGTGCGGATTCAAAGTCTTCCGGCGTGAGGCGGCGATGAAAATTTTTCCGTGCCTTACGGTGGAAAGATTTGCATTCGATGCGGAACTGATCTTTGTCGCCAACAAACACAATTTCAAAATAAAAGAGCTTCCGATATCCCTTCAGAATCCGCCCGCGAGCCATGTCCGTCTCGTCCGAGATCCACTCAACATGATGCGGGATCTCGTGAAAATAAGAGTGAATGACTGGAAAGGAAAATACAGATAAATTTCAAATGTCAAAACTTGAATGTTAAAACTTTGGAAAAACGAAAGATTTAAGGTTATCTTGTTTTATGCGGTACTGACTATCGTTCTCACTTGGCCTTTTGCCTGGAACTTTTTTTCGTCGGTTCCCAGCCTCGGGCCTGACACCATGCAGGTGATCGGTGTGGCCGGAGAGAGAGCCAATGTCCTCAAAGACTTTGGTTTGCTGAACGGCACATTTGAGCTCCTGAAGCGCTCGGAATTCAATATTGTCACTTTGTATGCTTTTTTTGAACTGATTTTTGGGCGCATAGCCGGATACAACCTCCTTTTTTTGGCGTCGTTCGTCCTCTCGGGATTTGGAATGTATCTTCTGGCATATTATTTCACCAAAAACAAGCCAGCTTCGCTCGTGGCCGGAATAATTTTCGCTTTTTCGCCTTTTCATGTCCACAACTCATTGAGCACCAATGTCGGGACAATGCATCAGGAGTGGCTACCTTTTTTTGCCCTGTATCTCTTCAAGTTTTTCGAGGATCTCAAAATAAAGAACTTCATTTTGGCCGGAATTTTTTTGGGCCTCATTGCCTTCACTGAACACCAGCTGCTCGCTTTCACGCTGGTCTTTGTTTTTCTTTTCATTGTTTATAAAATTTTTACCCGGCCGAAAGTTTTTCTCAAGGCAAAATTCTGGCTTTTTGCGGCTGTCGGCGCTGCGGTTCTCTCGGTGGTTTTTTTCTTCATGTTCCGTTCGCTTTTTGAGATCGCTTTTTCCCAAAACAATTACCTTGATCCCGGTTTCAAAGCGGCGGTGAAATACTCAAATGACTCGCTGGCTGTTTTTGTTCCGCCCAATTTCCATTCTTTCTGGCCCAATGCCTTTTCCGGCCTTCGGGAAACTTTTCAAAGGAGGATAGACAGTTCGTTTTCGGTCTACGCCGGTTTTTTGGCGCTGATTTTGTCCCTGGTTGCTTTCTTCAGGGACCGTGTCTCCAAAAAGTGGTTTTGGCTGGCGGTGGCGCTTGGTTTCTATATCCTTTCGCTCGGGCCATACCTTCATTTCAAAGGGGAAATTGAACCGCCGGTAAAAATGCCGTACCTGCTCGCCTATAACTATCTGCCGTTTTTCAACAATATCCGGACAGTCGGCCGGTTGTTTGTCTATTCGATGCTGGCTTTTTCAGTCCTGGCGGCGTGGGGGATAGCATATTTTCAAAATATTTTGCAAAAAAAAGGCCAAAGGCCAAAGGCCAAAGGCCAAAATGATGAAAGAAATATTTCGACCGGAGAGCATGAAAGCGGGGGATGGCAAATCAGCAGGAAAACAAAGGCTTTCTATTTTATTGTGAGCCTGATCATTATCGTTGAATATCTTGCCATTCCTCTCAAAACAAACACCCTTCTCCATTCCTCTTTTTATGAAAAATTGGGTCGGGACAAGGAAGAATACAGTATTATTGAAGTCCCGGGGAGCACTGACTATGGCTTTGCGTCCCGCGATTTGGTCTGGAAAAGCATCCACCGCAAAAATACCGTCAACGGATATGATTTCGCCCGCGTCATTGAGGATCATTATACTTTCCAGCGCGGAACTCCGATAATCCGGACGCTCCTTTATGACATTCCAGAAGGCAACGAAAAAAACAATGACCGTGACATGATGAAGGATTCTTATTATAGCATTTCCAATGAAATTCTCACGTACTACGGCATTCGTTATGTCATTTTGGACAAAGAAGGCCTGGCGGGAAATCCGGGGAAAGGTGAAGCGAATAAGTTTTACAGCGCCAAGCCCTATGTGCAGAACGTTATCGAATGCGCCAGCGAATTTGAAGATGATTTTTTGTATGCCTGCGAAGTGGACCGGGAGGTGGCGATGGAGCATATGTTCGTGGCCATGGACTATTCCAATAAGCACTGGGTGGGAAAGGACAAGGGAAAAGAGGGCATCCGGCGCTGGGCCGAGTCCGGAGCCGGGGTGAAAATCGTGAATATGTCGCAAACTGTGCAAAAAGGGAAATTCAATTTCAAAGTGAAGCTTTACAAGCCGCTGCGCGTGAAGGCGTTTCTCAACGGGGAGCAAATTTATGACAAATACATCGCGCAGATTTCGGAAAAAACAAATATTTCGGTTGATGTCCAGAGCATTAGACCAGGAGAAAACGACGTTATTTTTGAAGTTCTGGCGGCTGACGGGAATGAAATCCGCTCGGAAAAAAAATCGGATGTGGTGACTATTTATGACGTGGAGGTGGAGTGAGCGTGGTATTTTTTATCGGGTATTTGGTTTTTTGGTAAAACATTCTGGCATCCAGAATGTTTTTGGTTTGCAAAGAATTGCTCGAAAAGTTATAATAACATCATGCAAAAGCGCTTGTTTGTGGCCATAGGCTTGCCGGAGGACATCAAAAAGCGCCTGTTTCGATTTATGGAAAAAGAATGCCAGAATTTGCCGGTGAAACGGGTTCGGCCGGAAAATTTCCACATTACATTGAATTTTTTGGGCTATGTCATGGATGAAAATATTTTGAATGTTTGCCGGTCTGTTCAGGACGTGGCTGAAAATTTCCAGACATTTGAACTCAAGTTTGCGGGTTTGGAACTTGGGCCAAATGGCCAGACCAAGAAATTTGTCTGGGCGTCGGGTGAGAAAAGTGAGGAATTCTCGGATTTGAAATATCGACTTGACAGGGCTTTGGGATTTTTGGCAAAAGAAACAAAAGGATTCAAGCCGCATATCACTCTGGGCAGGATCAAAAAGGAAGAATGGAAAAAAATTTCTCCCGAACCGGATCTGGAGAAAAAGTTGAAGTTTTCCGTGCCGGTTTCGTCGGTGGAACTTTTCGAAAGCCGGTTTGAAAAAGACAAAAGAGCTTATTATATTTTGGAATCATTCGCGCTCAAGTAGTTTGCCTGAAGAATGCAATGAAACAATCTGCTAGCACAAGTTCAAACAAAGATAAAGCTGGAGCCACGGAATTTATTTTTAGAGTCAGGATTGATAATTTTTCAAAAGAAGAGATAGAAGGCTGGATAAATAATGCCCTTGAAAATCCACCCCGGCAAAAATTTGCGGTGACGCTCAATCCGGAGATTCTCCTCAAGGCGCGCCGAAACAGAATGTACCAGGAAGTTCTCAACAGCGCCGATCTGAACCTTTGCGACGGGTTTGGAATACAATTGGTTTTTTGGCCCAAGGGGAAAAAAATAAAAACAAGATACACGGGCGTTGACTTGGTGGCTCACGTTTTGAAAAAAGCGAAAGCAAAGGGAATCGCTGTGTTGGTTGCGACCGCCAGAAATAGTTTGAGCAGTCTTTTGGAAATCGAGAAGGGGATTGAGGATAATTTTGGCCTTAGGGCGCGAGTGAAATATTGGGATGATGAATATTTTTTTGAAAGCGATGAAGCGAAATCGGCGGAAATAGTATTTGTAAATTTCGGAGCTCCGGAGCAGGAAAAATTCATCTTTGAAAATAGGGAGAAATTTCCTAAAGCAAAAATTTTGGCTGGAGTAGGTGGTGCGTTTGATTTCTTTTCCGGAAAAATCAAGCGAGCGCCGAAATGGATGCGAAAGGCGGGATTGGAATGGCTTTGGCGGCTCGCGCGGGAACCCAAAAGGACGAAGCGTATAATAAGTGCAGTCATCGTATTCCCCTGGGTTATTTTAATAAGTAGAAGAAAATAAATGACGGGCCAAAGAATGTTTTCTCTCACGATATCCGTTGCCTTGGCTTCAATCATGGGATTTTTTCTGTGGAAAGGCAACGTCAGCTGGGACGGCAAGATCTCTTATATCCTGCATATAATCTTGTTTTTCTATTTTTTGGCGGTTCTCGTCTCAAACCAGCAATATGAAGAAGACGCCGTGGCCAAGATAGAAAGGATAATCAGCTCTTTTCTTGTTTCCTATATTTTTTTCCTCCAATTGGTTTATGCTCCGGTTGCCCGGTATTTTTTCGGGGGACTGATCCAGAAGGCGGCGTTTGTCTCTGACACCCTTGCGCTTTTTTTGTTCCTTTTTTTTGCTTTCATATTTGTCGCCGGCGCGGCGGCGGCCAGCAGTTTTTCCAAGACTGGATTTCTTTCCGGCTGGAAATTTTTCAACAATCCGACGGCTTATTTTGTCCTCCGGAACCTCTGGCTGGCGGCGGTGGTGACGGCAATTTTTTTGTATCAGCAAGACCTTTTTATAATCATATCGGTCTAAATCGAATATGAAGAAAAAACCCCGGGTGCGGTTTGCGCCCAGTCCAACCGGATATATGCATATAGGGAACCTGCGGACGGCTCTCTATAATTATTTGTATGCAAAAAAGGATAACGGCATTTTTTATTTAAGGGTTGAAGATACAGACCAGAAAAGAATTGTTGCTGATGCGTTGAAAAAAATATTTGAATCCCTGAAATGGGCCGGAATTACGCATGACGAAGGAGTTTTTCTCGATGAAATGGGAAATGTTTCTGAAAAAGGAGAATACGGTCCCTATATCCAGTCAAAAAGATTAAAGTTATACCAAAAATACGCCCGCGAGCTGGTGGAGAAGGGGAAAGCCTATTATTGCTTTTGCACGCCGGAACGTCTCGATAGTTTGCGGGCGGTCCAGGAAAAAGCCAAGCTGGCTCCTGCGTACGACAAAATGTGCCGGAAAGATGTTTCGCCGGAAGAAGCAACAAAAAGGATCGCAAGCGGCGAACAGCATGTCATCCGCTTTGATGTTCCGGAAACGGGGGAGACTGAATTTCGAGACGAGGTGAGGGGAAAAGTGAAATTTGCGAACAGGAACCTCGACGATTTCGTGATTTTGAAATCTGATGGATATCCGACTTACCATTTGGCTCACGTGGTGGATGACCATTTAATGAAAACAACCCTCGTTTTCAGGGGAGAAGAGTGGCTGCCAAGCACGCCGAAGCATATTTTGCTGTTCGAGGCTTTCGGATGGGAGCCGCCGCAATATGCCCATCTTTGCGTGATTCTCAACAAAAACACCCGGAAGAAACTGTCCAAGCGTGACGGGGATGTGGGCGTGGATGATTTTCGCAAACATGGATATCTTCCCGAAGCCGTGGTCAATTTCATTGCTCTTTTGGGATGGAATCCGAAAACAGAACAGGAAATATTCACTCTCGCGGAGCTGGCGGAAAAATTTGACTTAGCAAAGCTCAACAGCGCTGGCGCTATTTTTGACAGGGAAAAATTGGACTGGATGAACGGAATATATATCCGCAAAAAAAATGTCGGGGAGCTGGCGAAACTCTGTCGTCCGTATCTGGGGAAAAAAGAGGATGAATTGCCTGAAGAATATCTTGAAAAAATCGTGGCAGTCGAGAGAGAGCGGATGAAAAAGCTGGCGGATATTGCCGAAAATACGGAGTACTATTTTGAAGCGCCAAAATGCCCGAAAATGCTTTTGCAGTGGAAAAATATGGATGGCAGGGAATTGAAAGCATCTCTTGGAAAATCCCTGGAAATAATTTCTGCAACCCGGGAAAAAGAATGGGGAATGGAAATTTTGAAAAGCAAGTTGATGGACGCGGCGGATGCGAAAAATAGGGGAACGCTCCTGTGGCCGCTTCGCGCGGCGCTCACCGGAAAAGAAAAAAGCCCGTCGCCTTGGGAAGTGGCATGGGTGATAGGGCGTGAAGAGAGCATCAGAAGAATAAATCAAGCTATTGCGCTAGCCGAAGCATAGTTCAATGAAAAACAAAAATTCAAAATTCAAAATTCAAAATTCAAAATTATTGTGTCGCTACGCAACAACTATTATTTTTGTGTTCCTAATATTGGCATTATCAAGTTATCTTAAATATAATGTCTTTGCCCAAAGCACAGCGACAAATTCTAATTCGAACAATCAGGAGCTGATCGAAGACAAGCAGGAGCAAATTGAAGATCTCCAAAAAAAAGCCGACAGCTATCGCCAGATGATTGAGATGAAGCAAAACAAGGCCCAGACCCTCCAAAATCAAATTGACCTTATGGAGGGCCAAATTGCGAGTTTGACGAGCGATATAAGCAAGCTTCAGCAGGATATAGACAAGACGGCGGGAGAAATAAGCGGACTGTCGCTCCAAATCGGGGAAAAGGAAGAGGATATAGAAAACAAGAAGAAAATACTGTCAGGAGTAATACAATCCTACTACGAAACTAACCAGGATTCGCTGGTTGAATTTTTCCTGCGGAACACGAACCTTTCTGAATTTTTGAGCCAGTCGGACTATGCGGTTCAGACCAGCGCGAAAGTCGATGAGGTCCTTATGTCTGTTATCAGCGCGAGGGACGAGCTGGAAAAGAGCAAAAAGGTACTTCAGAAGATAAATGATGAACAAAGAGAGAAGCAGGGAAAAATAGCGGAAAAAAAACGCAGCTTGGACGGAGAACAATCTTCCAAAGAGAATCTCCTGGACCAAACCCAAGGCGAAGAGCAAAAATATCAGGATCTTCTGGTCAGGGTCGAGCAGCAGAAGCAGGAACTTTTGGGCGACATTTCGGAACTGTCGAAGGAAAAAAGTTCGGAGATCGCGGCCATTGAGGCGACCCTGGAAAAACCAAAATCGGGACTGGCTTCGACCAGCTGGTATTTTTCACAAAGAGATTCCCGCTGGGGCGACCAGCACATCGGCTTTTCCAATACCCTGATGAAAAGCTACGGATGCGCCGTGACGGCAGTGGCCATGGTTTTCCGCCACCACGGATCCGATATCAATCCGGGCGTTCTCGCCCAGCAACCGATTTTTTATCACGACCTTATCGTCTGGCCGAAAGCCTGGAAAGGCATCGAGCTCGTCTCTTCAACCGGGCACGGAAACATAAATTGGGATGTGGTGGACAAGGAACTCAAAAATGAAAATCCGGTCATTGTTTTCGTGAAATCGGCCAAGAGGGGAGCGGGGCACTATGTGGTCATCCACGGAAAGGATAAAAAAGGAGAATACGTCGTGCACGACCCCTATTGGGGAAGCAATATATATTTGAGTTCGACGAAAGCTTATGTAGGTGCGCTATACGGAAGCGGGACAGTGGTTGACCAGATGATTATCTACCATTAGATAAAAAATATTTTTTCAGCTTGAGAGAAATAATAATGTCGCATAAGCTACATTGTGCGACATAGCATATCAACCCCGACCCCTACTTCCCCGCTATTTTATGGGAAAATTACAATATAATATAAATCAATGCTTTTTCGCTATAAGAAAACCCCTGCTCTTCTCGTGCAGGGGTTTGTCGCATCAAAAGAAAATATAAGCATAAAAATTATTTTTCTCGCCCGACAAAGCTTTAGCGGCGGCGGGTTCTTCGTGTCCGCCGCATCTGTCTGCCTGGCGGATTCTTCTTTTCCGGCTGGGACTTCGATTTCGTTTGATAGTCTTCGACTGCCCGCTTCAATGCGTCAGCGGCGAGATTCGAGCAATGCATTTTAGCCGGCGGAAGGCCCTCCAGGCTGTCCGCGATATCACCGCGCGTTATTTCGAGCGCATCGTCCAAATTCTGGCCCTTGGCGAGTTCAGTGACCATTGACGAGGTTGCAATCGCGGCAGCGCAACCCAAAGTCTCAAATTTGATGTCAGAAATGACTTTTTTATTTTTTTGATCCTTAACTTTGATATAGACGGTCATAATATCGCCGCAGGTCGGATTTCCGACCATGCCGACGCCATCCGGATTTTTGAGCCGGCCCTGGTTCTTGGGACTCGTGAAATGTTTGAGAACTTTTTTGGAATACATTTTTTTGGTAGCTAGTATTTAGTATCTGGTATTTAGTATATTGTTCCGAAATATATCTCAAAAAATACAAAATACTAAATACAAGATACAAGATACTAAAATTATTTCCCCGCTATCTTTCTTAATTTCGCGACAACATTTTTGAGAGTACTCAAGAAATAATCAACTTCCTGCTTGGTCGTGTATTTTCCCAGCGTCACCCGGAGGCTTCCGTGGCTTTCTTCTTCGCTGATTCCGATGGCCGTGAGGACGTGCGATGGGCGCAGGTCTCCAGCGGAGCAGGCGCTCCCCGTTGAAACGGCGATGCCTTCCATATCGAGGCCCAAAAGCATCCCCTCTCCCTCGACATCTCGGACGGTCAGATTGATATTATTAGGGATTCTTTTGATTTTCGATCCGTTGAGCTTCACGCCTTTCATTTTTTTTAAAATTCTCGCCATCATATAGCCCTGCATTTTTTCGGCTATTTTGTAATTTTTCGATCTTTCTTTGTCTGTGATCTCAAGCGCCGCTCCGAAGCCCACGATTCCAGGAACGTTCAATGTTCCGGCCCGGCGCCCCACCTCATGCCCTCCGCCGTCCTGGAAGCGTTCAATGGGCGTATTTTTGCGAATATAGAGAAGACCGACGCCCTTGGGTCCGTATATCTTGTGGGCGGACGCCGTGAGAAGGTCAACGCCGAGATTTTCCACTTTGCAATCGAGATAATTGACTGCCTGAACCGCATCGGTGTGGAAAATTATTTTGGGAAGATTTTTTTTCGCTCGATACGTGTTTTCCGCCTTGAGCAGCCTCGAGATTTCCCTTATTGGCTGAATGGTTCCAATTTCGTTGTTGGCATACATCACGCTGACCAAAATCGTGTTTTTCTGAATGGCTTTTTGGATATTTTTGATATCAAGAGTACCATCTTTTTCTATCGGCAAATAAGTAGCATCGGCTATCCCCTGCTCTTCAAGCTTTTTGCAGGACGCCAGGACGCAGGAATGTTCAAATTGCGTAGTAATGATATGGGGTTTTATCTTGTGGTCGTTTGATTGCGCGGAAAAAGCGATGGCTGAACCCTTGATGGCGAAATTATTGCTTTCCGTCGCCCCGGAAGTGAATACTATTTCACTTGTCTCGCAACCGAAAAAATCTGCCGCTTGTTTGCGGGCAGATTCGACAGCATCACCCGCTTCCCTTCCGAATAAGTGCAGGGACGAGGGATTTCCGAATTTTTGGGAAAAATACGGCTTCATAGCTGAAAAAACCCGCGGATCAAGCGGAGTAGTCGAAGCGTAATCGAGATAAATTCTTTTCTTCGCCATATATAATAATACTAGCCTCGGAAAGGATTTCTTGCAACTTGTTTCTTCGTCTTGAGTTTTTTGAGGTGCGTTTTCGAATCGCGGCAGGCGCAGTTTTTCGCGTGGCCTTCGTGCCACTCAATTTTCTGCGCGAGCGTTGCATTTTTGGGCATTTTGTTGGCAAGATGCCAGGCTTTATTAATTTTCATATTTTTTCCGTTTTCTTAACATTGAATGTTAGGAAGGGTTATTTTTTCAGTTTCTTTTTTTCTTCAACTTTAGGCCAGCTAGCGCCGCGGAGCTTAATCTGATCTCTTCTCTTGGCGACCCATTGTCTGTGCGCGTCGTCATTATTCTCTTCCAAGCTTGGATGCCTCCAAACTTGCTCGGTGGGAGGCATTTCCCCTTTTTTGATCATCACATTTTCTTGATATTTCGCTTGTTGCTTTTTTCTTCTATCTCCAATGCTAAAATATCTTTTGGTTTCTTTTCTTCTTTTTGCCCGCTTGGCCATTCCCTGAAGGATTATCTCCTCGGGATTTTCAATTTCAGATTCACTATAAACATATCGAAAAGTATGAGGATTATCTTCCGGTTCAGCAATTTTTCTGGTGCTTGGTTTACCGCTTTCTTTTTTGAATTTCCTTTTTTTTACGGGAACCGTATCGCCTATTTTTTCCCGAACACCCAAAGGTCCGCCGGATTCGACACGTAAGTCATCTTCAGCTTGGTGTGCTGATTCTCCGAAATTATTTTCCTTTAATTGATCCACGAGATCCGGTCCTTCTAGTTTTGGCATATGGTTTTTTTAATATATTATCCCCCGCCGGTGTTACGTAACTTGCTACGTAATTGATTACGTAATTATAAAATTCCGCTTGCAGAGCCAATGCTCCTCGATACTATTTTAGCAAAATCATACGATCGCGGGAAAAAGCTGAATGCGGGCTATTTGGAAAAATATTTTTTCATGCTGGTTTCATTGTCGATTTTTTCCGCCGTAATAATTCGAACATATGGCTGGGCGGAGTAAATCTCAATCAATTCCGCAATCGGCTTTTCGAACGGATGCGGAGACACGAAAACGCTTCGCTGCAGTTTCGCAAATTTGAGATTGTGGAGATGTTCGCGCAAAATATCACGGAAAACGCGATCCTTTTCCGGAATATCGAAAAGAACGACTCTCCACTTGCCGTCCCAACGCTTCGGAATTTTGAAATTTATCGAATTTCCCAGTATTTCAAGAATTTTCGCTTCACGTTTCCCTTTTGCGGTCAAAATTAATTTATAAGAACCGTCCGGAAGGATTTTTTCTTCGAGTAATTTTTCTTTGGCAAGACGGCGGATTGACCGGATAAAAGCTTGTTGGTTTATTTTTTTCCATTCGTTCTTTATAAGCCGGAGGTTTTTATAATACTGCCGAGGATTTTGAGAAAATCCCAAAGCAACGCCTCCTAAAAGCGCCAGAAGAATTTTCCTTTTTACTGGCCCCATTTTATGCATGTCTGAATATTAGCAAAATTATACGATCGTATCAAAAAGCTAAATTTGGGGATGGAAATATAAATATGTCGAAAACAGAAAAATCATGCGATCGTGGGAAAAAGCTGAATTTAAGATTTGTAAAGTTCCACTTTGGGGCGTTCAATGACAGCTAAAAGCGGCTCCTCCCAACCAAAACACGTTTCTTTATCCTTTAGTTTTTCAAAAGCGGCCGCGCATTCCGGATCGACTTCGGAGAATTTTTCAAGCAATGCGACAACTTCTTCCATAAATCCGCCGACTGTTCCGTCTGAATCATCCACGCCGCGGGAAATTTTCCGATCAAGCCGCAGGAGCAGGTCGACGAGAATTTTCGCCATTTCGAGACTCGCCGGAACCTCGGAAACAATTTTGGAAATCCGCGCGCAGCCTTCGCTCAGCGAAGCCTGATAGGAAAACCAGATTCGCGACGGCCCGTTGTATGGTTTGATGTATTTCATCGCCCCGCTGATATTTTGTTTCACCAAGGAAAGTTTTGTTTTTGAGGGGCTCCCCTTTTTTCCGCTGAATGCCACCTCGTCATATCGCCTTTTTTCTTCATCAGAAAACTTTTCTCCCCTTTTCACGGCTTGAATGGCTACGGCGACCATATGTTTGCAAAGAGCGTCGTTTTGGCCGAGATAGCAATCACAGCCTCCTTCGTCATAATGCCGGGCGGAAACAAAAACTTCATAAAGATTTCCCTTGCTTCCCCGGACTTTGGCCAAAAATCCGGACATTCCATTGTCTTTGAAACCCAAAACGCCGCCGGATTCATATATTCTCACCGCTTTTTCAAATGTCGGGGTGTCGGTTCCGAACTTTATTTTATCCAGATTATAGGCAGGTTTCATGATTTTTGGGAATTTCATCGCCGAACCCGACAACATTTTTCGGATCTTTTTTTGCTTCGGCGAACGCCGCAAGGAGCTCTTCCCCATGTAAATTCCTTCCCTCTTTTTCGGCTTTTTTCATCGCCCGGCAGATCGGGCAGTCATCGAAAAGAAAATCGTCCAATTTCGCTCCCTTTTTCTTTTTTTTCGGCTTTTTGCTTTTCATTGTTTTGTAAAAATAAAAATTTATCTATTTCCAGAAATACGTATTTAAATACGTATTTCGCGTTCCTAAAGTCGAACCTTAGGAATGGTAATTATATTTCAGCTGAATATGGCAACGATTTAATATAATCTTCCATAAATTGCCAATCAGGATTACCTTTTTTATCAACGGGAAGTGTAATTTTCAGCATTTTTAATCTTTCCAGGCTCAATGTTCTTCCGTAAGCAAAACGGTAAGCGTCTTTTCGGATTATTGTATTTAGAAATGAAGCAAGAAAAGAATTTAATTTGAATTTTTTTGATCTTAGAATGGCGATATTTTGTGAAACACAAAACGGTTCGGATTGATAACTCGACTTCATTTCATTGCCAACCATCGGCAAGGTTATGCAATTACCTTCATATGTGGCGAATTTTCCTCTGTTTGTGACCTTCGCGGTAATCCCGTTGTTTTCTTCGGTTCGCCCGACATAATTGACTCCGTTTTTCCCTTGCTCAAGTTTGTTCAAATCAATACTTTTTCCGATTTTCACATCAAACAGATCTTCATACCGAAACCATTTCCATTTTCGGGATAAGAGCGACACTTCCCGCTTTTTTTGTCGCAATAATTCGCGAACAAACAATAAGTCTCCGAGCTTCACTTTATACGATGCAAAATTCAAAACGGATTTTTTGAAATCATCACTGTTTATGGCGGAATAATCTGTTTCTAGATACGTCTCTGCACACCACTCATCATCCGTACCAACTTTTTTTCTAACACTAAGTCCTGGGACATCCTTTTTATTCGAATAGGTAGTAAGCCATTTTTCCCGAATAGCCGGCCATTTGTTTGTGGCGATTCTTCCTTCATTTCGATCCTTTCTGAACTCGTCATTTTTCCAATATCCAAACCAGGACTCATGATGCGGGTCGCTGTCATGCGGAACATGTGCCGTGAAAACCATAATACAAGCCACTACCCCGACCGGATAAAACAGATCGTCCGGCATACTCATAACAGCTTCAAGGCGATGTTCCTTGAGAAGTTGTTCGCGAAGCGGATGCTTGGCAATTGCCAACGACATCGGCACAATCACGATGCCAACCGCGTTTTTTTGAAGCGCGTTGAGCAGCTGAATAACGAAATTCCATTCGTGCAGATCTTCTCCTTTTTGGGAATAGGGCGGGTTGATGAAACCGGCGCTCGCTTTGTCCTTCACTTTATCGAATAACTTTTCGTCAAAACAAGACCCTTGATAAAGATTTGTTTTTCCGTCGCCTCGCAAAATCATATTGGAAACAGCGAGCGCGAACATTTGCGGCTCCTGTTCAATGCCGATCAAAGAATTATCCAATATATATTTTTTTTCTTCAGCGCTTAGATTTTCCGTCATTTTTCTCATCGCAGAAATTAAAAATCCCCCTGTGCCGCAACAGGTATCCAAAACCACAGAATTCTTGTTGAGTTTTGCCAAATCCGCGAAAAGATCGGTAATGTGCTTTGGGGTCAAAACAATCCCTAAGCCTTTGCCGTCTCCTCCGGTATAACGGATGAACTCCCCGTAAAATTTTCCTATAATATCAAAATCGTAGTGATCTTTTGTGAAGGGTTTTACGTGAATGTGCAAGTCGCGAATTATGCGCAAAAGGGGCGATTCATTTTTTTTCTTATCGATTTTGTGAAGTTCAGGGTGATGCTCAATAAAGCTGAAAGCGTTGGTCACGGCTTTTTTCTTCGACTCTTGCGTATCGCCCAGTTGCGCTTTGCTGATAACTCCTTTGATGGCATGGAAAGTTTCCTGCGCCAAATCCTCTCCTTCATAGGATGTGTATGCCTTTTCAAATCCTTTATCCATCAAGGCGAGAAGAACTCCGCTTACTAAAAGGGGCTTTTGCGCCTCGGTAATTTTCGCGTAATCACGCATATAATTGTGAAGTTCGCGTGAAAACTTCATAAGATCGGAATGGCGCGCTTTGGCCAGATCCGGGTCAAAAGTTGCCCTGTCAATATATCTTTTCCAGGAAAGTATATTTTCAACTGGTTGATCGTTTTCATCGAAAAGGATGCCAGCGCTTGCCGCCCCTTTCGGGTGCAAAAAAGTGCTTATTTTCAGGGAATTTTTAGATTGTCCGCTTACTCCGATGGCGATAACATTAAATTCTTTTGAAAGATGCGCCGCGTACAAAAGCGCGCCATCGACGGCAAAGTCCTTGAATTGATTTTTGTCTTTGGATTCATGGCGCTTTTCGTCGGGTTTGCATTCTATGACCAAAATAAAATCCCTGTCATCATTTTTTGAAATCAAAAATTCAGGCTGGCCGTGGCCACCGCCAGATTTGCTGGATTTCTTCAACAGCTTCGTGATTATCGGGCTTTGGCTTTTCTGCTCTTCAATCAAAAATCCGTTTGTCTCGCTTATGCCGGCCTTTTCTAATTTTTTCCGGACGATGTTTTCTGTGATGCGCTCGTTGTTACCCATAAATTTATTATACCACGGGATAATATTTTGCCAGAAACTCTTTTTATCTGTCTATGTTTTTTTGACTATTTTTTGCTTAATAGATCAAATTGAGATAATATGATATTATCACTATATCACTATGAATATCCCTGTCAAGTGTCCTTGACGATTTCAGCTCCGTTTCTTCTTTATCTTAGCCTAAATCACCTTTATTTTCAAATTTGAGATTCCGGCTTGCGTGATGGGCGAAAGAAAAGTAAGATTATATAATCGGCGTAATATAAACCGCATGAAAACATCCTACTCCGCCCTGGACACGTTTCTGACGTGTCCAAGAAAATACAAATATTCCCAAATTGACCGGATAAAAACTCCCAAATCCAAAGAGCAGTTTTTTGGAACTTTATTGCATAATACGTTAAAGATTGTGCACACGCCGGGCATCCTTTCCCCAACCCTCGAGCAGGCTTTGGATTTTTATTCCAAAAACTGGAACGCTGAAGTATTCCCGGATGAAACCGAGGAGCGGGCGGCTTTCGCGCAAGGAGTTTCCATGCTTCAGGACTACTACCAGAAAAATAACCCGGCGGAAATAAATATCATAGACCTGGAGTCCCGTTTTCAGGTGGAAATCGGTCCCGAGGCAGAAAAGCATGTTGTTTCGGGAATCATCGACCGGATCGATAAAACCGGAGACGGATATGAAATCATTGATTATAAAACTACCCGCAAATTGCCGAGCCAGGAAAAAGTCGACAATGATCTCCAGCTTTCGATATACCTCGCGGGCTTTCTCAAAAGGTATCCAAAAGAAGTTGAGAATCTCGACAAAATCAAAGTGAGTCTCTATTATCTGAAACACGGCGTGAAACTCACTTCCCAAAGGACGCTGGAGCAAGTGAAAAAAAGCGAAGAATTGATACTTGATCTCATTGGTCAGATCAGCCAGTCAAAGTTCGAACCGACAATTTCCGGGCTTTGCGACTGGTGCGGATATCAAAATATCTGCCCGATGTGGAAGCATAAATTCAAGGAAAAAGAGCAAAAAGACATCGATACATCCAAAATTATAGAGGAATATATCTCGCTCAAGGACGAGGTGAAGTCTAAGTCCGACCGCATCGCAGAGCTTCAGGAAGCGCTTTCGGCATATATGGATCGGGAAAATTTGGACCAGGTTTTTTCGGGCGCGGGGAGAATTTTGCGCACGCTTCGAAAAACATATAAATACGACAAAGAAAAATTGCGCTTGATTCTCGAGCCTCTGGACAAGTGGGAGGAAATTCTCAAAGTTGACGGGGTGGCGCTGAAGAATATCCTGGGCGTTTTGCCGTTTTCAGCCAGAAAAGAAGCCGAGAAAGCCAAAACGACAGACAAGGAGTCGAAAAGTTTTGTGGTCAAGAAATTATGAAAAAAAGAATCCGGGACTATATAAAACGGTTTTTCTTGATCAACGACACTCCGCATAAGATTGCAGCGGGTGCGGCGCTGGGGATTTTTTTGGGCGTCATTCCGGGGATGGGTTTTTTGGCTACACTGGTCATTGCGAGCATCCTGCGCTTCAACCGCCTGGCCGCGCTGGCTGTTGCCGGTGTGATGAATATCTGGACGAATTTTTTGTTTTTTGCTCCGGCGGCCTATGCCGGAGGCTTGATATTCGGGATGGATTATCAGGATCTGAAAATATGTTTTCATGATGCATATCATCTCGGAATAAAAAGTTTTTTTTCAAAGGCCGTCTTTTTTGATCTCACGCTTCCTCTGGTTTGCGGATATTTTATCGTGGCCGGGATTTCCGCGCTAGCCTTTTATTTTCTTTTGTTGCTGATTTTAAACTTCAAGGGCAACCGAAAAAAAGTGCATTTGCTCCACACCGAGGATTTGGGGGAATAGAATGCCTGTTTTTGTATCTTTCAAGCAACTATTTCAGGCAGCATTGGGCGCCTTGGTATCCCCTGCTTTCAGCCTCTTCTTTTGAAGAAAAACAGATTTTGTTCTCCGGTTTTATTTTTGCGGCAAATTGGCAGGACGCGAGGTGATATTTGTTTGAATTTTTGCTGGCGGCAAAAGCGCAATTTTGTTTTTCTGAATTTGGCTGTTCGGCAGCGGATTTTTTTTGGCTATTTTGCTGGGGATTATTATTTGCGCCAGTATTATTATTTTCTTCTTTCGGACAGGAAGGACAAACCGTCTGATTGACCGCGACCGGTTCTTTTTGGTCCTTTTGGCCTTTCAGGAAACCGGCTTCAAAAGAAAACAAGGCAATCAGAATGACGCCTATGAGAATAACAACTTTTTCCCCATGCTTAAGCCAAAAACACTTTATTTTTTGGGAAACAGTCTGTTTTTCCGGAATCTGTTTTTGGATGAGGCGTTCGAAAGTTGACATTTGCCCTATTATAATATAAAATCCAATAGTCCACAAAAAATTTTAGTTTTTCAATTTTAGCTTTTATATATCAATTATGGCACACAGAAAAGCCGGAGGTTCGACTCAATTAGGCCGGGACTCCATTTCGAAACGCCTCGGCGTCAAAAAATTCGGCGGCGAAAAAGTGAGAACAGGAAACATCATCATCCGCCAGCGTGGGACAAAATTCCGGGCGGGAAAAAATGTGAGACGCGGAAGCGATGACACCCTGTTTGCTATGGCGGACGGCGCAGTCAAATTCACCGCTAAAAAAATCCGAAAATTTACGGGCAAGCTGGAAAGAGCGCGGTTCGTAAACGTGGAATAGCCAGCACAAAAAGCTTTGCCACCGCGCAAAGGCGGTGGCTCTACAGGTTTTCGCACACAAAAAGCAAATCCTGAAAAAAACAGACACCTTCTATCTTTAAATCGGAAAGATAGCTGATGGATTTCTTCAAGAAGATGGTCAATTGGCCATTTTTTGCTTTGGCGATCTTGGGGTTTTCGAGTATGGAATCATAGCTGCTGCGGATTCGTTCTCCGGGCAGATATTCTTCCAATAGGATGAAATTGATAAGCAGATCGAAATATTCGCAAACAGACCGATTCCCGCCTGCTTTCCTTTCTGCCTGGTGAATGATGGTTTCGAGCCGATCATGGCATTCTCTGCATAAAGTGGCTTTTATCAGGCAGTTCTGGAACCACCTCTTGGGCAAAACGTGGTGCAGAGTCAAATTTCGTCCAGTTTCGCATTTCCCGCACAGACGCGCCTTTTTCTTGTGAAGTGCGATCATCTGGGTATCCTCCTGCGACAATTGGAAATGAACTTTTTTATAAAAATTTGCTTTTTGCGGCTTTCACGAATTCAAGAAACAAAGGATGAGGTTTCAGGGGTGAAGACTTGAATTCGGGGTGGAATTGGGTTCCCAAAAAGAAAGGGTGCGCATTTTTGGGCAGCTCGGCGATTTCCATGAGGCGCGAATCGGGAGATTTTCCGGAAAATACAAGGCCCGCTTTTTCAATTTCTTTAATAAAGTCAGGATTTACTTCCCAGCGGTGGCGATGGCGTTCGGAGATAGTTTGGCTCTTGTATGCTCCAAAGGCAATGGTATCCTTCTTGAGTGAAGCAGGATAAGCTCCCAGCCGCATCGTCGCTCCATAATTTTTGTCCGCCAGGTTCTTTTTTTGCTCGGGCATGATGTCAATCACCGGAAATTTTGTGTCGCGGTTGATTTCGGTCGTGTTGGCGCCCTTGAATCCCAGCACATTTCGCGCAAATTCAATGACGAGAAGCTGCATACCGTAGCAGAGCCCGAAATAAGGAATCTTGTTTTTCCGGCAGAATTCAATGGCTTTTATTTTCCCTTCCACTCCCCTTTCGCCAAAGCCGCCCGGAACGATAATTCCCGAGTATTTTTTGAGTTCCAGCGCTTTGGCCGGATTTTTTTCATATTCTTCGCTATTCAGCCAGCTTATTTCCGGTTTTCGTTTGTGGGAGTAACAGGCATGTTTGATGGCTTCGATAACTGAAATATAGGCATCAGCAAGGACAAAATCGCCGGTTCCAAAATATTTTCCGACAATTCCGATGCGGAGCGGTTTTTGGGAGGCATGAATATGGCGCACCATGGCCCGCCATTTCACCAAATCCTTTTTTTTGGGCTGAAGCCCCAGTTTCTTGAGGATAGTTTTACTCAAGCCGTCGTTTTCAAAATTGACCGGCACTTCGTAGACCGAGTCGATGTCGGGTGCGCTGATGACATCCTCTTCCCGGAGATTGCAGTGGTCGGCCAGCTTTTCTTTGCGTTTTTTGTCGAGAGGCATTTCCGAACGGGCGACAATCATATCCGGCTGTATTCCGGCGGCGTTCAGTGACCGGACAGCGTATTGGGTCGGCTTGGTTTTCATTTCCCCAATTTTCGAAGGAATAGGGAGATAACTTACTAAAACAAATAAAACGTCCCCGCGATTTTGCAGCCGGAGCATTCTTCCCGCTTCCAAAAAAAGAAGCCCCTGATATTCTCCCAGCGTACCGCCAATTTCAATCAGCATAATTTCAGCGTTTGATTTTTTCTGCGCTTTTTGGATGCGTCGGATGATTTCTTTGGGGACATCAGGCACCACGTCAACGCATCGTCCGCCGTATCCCATCGATCTTTCCCGGTCAATGATCGTTTTATAGACCATGCCATTAGTCATATAATTCTCTTCCAGCAGGGTGAGATTCAAAAATCTTTCATAATGTCCCATATCCTGGTCAGTTTCCAGGCCGCTGTCCAGCACGAAAACTTCCCCATGCTCTGTTGGATTCATGGTTCCGGCATCAACATTGAGGTAGGGATCGATTTTCATCACTGTCACACGGAAACCTTTTGATTGAAGAATATTTCCGATGGAAGCAGTGGCAATTCCCTTTCCGACTCCGCTCATCACTCCCCCGACGACAAAAATGTATTTTGGTTTCATAGGCATTTTTTACTAATTACGAATCACTTACGAATATAATAACAAATATAATTCGTAATCCTGAAGCATTTCACAAAAATAGAGGTGGAGAAACCGCACCCCTATCGTAAACATATTAAAATACAAATAAAATTATTTTTCTTTTTCTTCGCCGACTAAAATTATTCGAATATTGGCTTCAAGTCCGTGGTCCAGGCTGATCTGCGCGTCGTATTCGCCCATTTCTTTTATTGGCTCGGCCAGTTTGATGCTTTCCGGATCAAGGGAAATCCCTTCGGCCTTAAAGGTCTTGGCAATGGTTTTCTCATTCACAGACCCGAAAAGTTTCCCGTCTTCTTCTTTGACCCTGATATAGATCTCGCGCCCCTCAAGCTGTTCGGCCAATTTTTGGGCTTCCTCGAGCTCCAGCTTGGCTGCTTCTGATTTTCTCATTTTTCTTTCCTCAAAAATTTTCATGGCCTGATCTGTTGCCGGTTCGGCCAATTTTTTTGGAAACAAAAAATTTCTCGCGAATCCGTCCGCGACTTCCTTGACTTCTCCCTCCTTGCCGATATTTTCGACATCTTTGGCTAATATCACTTTCATAATTTTTTCTG
>Ga0172371_10003754_pt1 | contig 23369 bp, 21 predicted proteins | sample Lak12m_FD_114543 | JGI IMG/M metagenome (GOLD analysis project Ga0172371, IMG submission 114543) | Freshwater microbial communities from Kabuno Bay, South-Kivu, Congo - kab_022012_12m | ecosystem: Environmental > Aquatic > Freshwater > Lake | place: Democratic Republic of the Congo: South-Kivu...
CATCCTTGTCCTCCTTGGGCTTTGCCTTACGAACCTACCCAAAGGATAAGGATGCGTCCTTCTTGTTCAACCCCGTCCGGCCCTCAACCGCCCCGAAATCGCTTCCGCAACAGAAACTAATTCGGAGACGATCCGCAAGTATTGGAGGGCCGCCAATTCCGTGACAGCATCGGGCACCTTCGGGAGTCCCATTGCGATTGTGCTCGTTGCCGCGCCGCCGTAGACATAGGAGTTTCGCCGCCGTGCCGCCTGTCGCTTGCATGTCCGGGGCGGGTTAATCCAGGGCCGCCACCTTCGGGAGTCCCGTTGCTGTGCCGGTCGTGGCCGCCGTCCACTACTGGGCTATCGTGGTCGTGGTCATTCCGTCGTGCCGCAAGTCGCTTGCGAGTCTGAGGCGGGTCAATCCGGCTCCGCCTTCATGGATTCCATCGTCACGGCCACCACCGTCGAGAATCCCGCTGCAATGCCGCTTGTGACTGTGCCGCCGATCTTCGGCAATCGTTGACACTGGCCGCCTAGCAGGTCGTGACCGGGGCAGGGGTCAATCGTTGCCGCCGCTCGGAAAGGTATCCAGTAGCCGGGGGTGCTCACCCGGTCCCCTGCTGTACCGCCGCCGCCGGGTGCTGCCTGGCGCTCTCATGGCTGTCGCGTCGCTCCCTGGACCAGCAAGACTATTGCCTGTCGTAGCTCTTGTGGTAAACTGGACCATGCTGCAACGATCCTATCCAAGTCGGGATCGTTTGGGCGTGGGCCAGTTTTTGGGCCAGTGGCGTCGAAATCTTGCGTATTTCCCGTAGTTTGTGCAGATTGCAGAAGGATGGGGTTCAGAAGGTCGCAGGTTCGAATCCTGTCGCCCCGACTTTCCTTAGAAATGAGCCCTTCGGCGAGAACGTCGAAGGGCTTTCTCATTGTGGGGATTAGAGTTACGTCTTCCAGACGCCAGTTCAAACAGACGATTTCGAGAATCTGGCGTTTGGCCGCGTAATCCGCCGTAAGCCACTTGCTGGTAAGGCTTTGCGATAGTTCAAACGCCTTGATGGCGATGTCGGCGTTTTCGTCGTGCCCACGGTCCAGCACTTCGGCTTGCAGCTTGAGCCGCGCGGCCCGGTCGCGTAGCTCGGTGCTCTTCGCGGCGAACGTATCGGCGTCGATTTCCTCCAAGAGCCGGAGGTTGAGAAGCTGGTCGGTCTGGCCCTGGATCAGCGTAAGCTGACGGTGCAATTCGGCCCGTTGCTCGCGGGTGGCTTCCTGCTCCTCGCGCGTCCGCTCGCGTAGCACGCGCAGAACCCAATCCCGGACTTCGGCGTCCTCAATGCGTAGCTTGGCGAACAGCGCCAAGACTTGCTTGTCCAGGTCGGCCTCGGTCAAACGGATGCGCGGATGCCCCTTGCTGGCGTACTTGGAGCATCGGTAGTAGTTGTAATCCCGGTCCCCGGCCTTGGTCCGCTTGATTTTCCGTTCCCCTACGATCTTGTGGCCGCATTGGCAGGTAATCAGGTCGCTGCCGTAGGTCATTTCGTGGGTCCGGTACACCAGCCCGCGCAACAAGGCTTGCACCCGGTCCCAAGTCTCGCGGTCCACAAGCGGGGAATGCTTGCCGGGATACCATTGCCCCTTGTGTTCGACTTCGCCGATGTAGGCCCGGTCATGCAACATGGTGTGCAAGGTGCTTCGCGGGAATCGGGGCGTACTGTCCCGGTACACGATGCCTTCGGCCGCCAGCCGTTCAATCAGCATATCGAGCGTCAGGCCGTGAAAGCCGAACAACTCGAATATCCGGTTGACCTTGGGACCGTTTACCGGGTCAATTTCCACGATGCCCCGGCCGTCGATGCGGACGTTTCGGTATCCGTAGGGGGCGTGTCCAACAAACCACCCCTCTTTGACTCGCCGCGCCAACCCCTCTTTCACGTCCAGGGATTGCTGCTCCGTGTAGAAACTCGCCATGCTGGCGAGCATCCGGCGTTGCATCCGGCCGGCCGGGGTGTTCTCGGTCGGCTGCGAAACCGAAATGAACTCCAGCCCCAACTCGGATTCCAGCCGCTCCAATTCGACGTAATCGAACAGGTTGCGGGCCGCCCGGTCCACCTTGTAGAACAGCAACCCGGTCAACTCGTCCGCGTGCTTCTTGGCGTAGGCCAGCAATTCCTTGAAGGCCCGCCGCTCGTCCTGCTTGGTGGCAGTCTCCGCGATCTTGAACAGCTTGACGATGGTGCCGCCCATCCGCTCGGCGTAGCGCCGCAGGGCATCCTCTTGAATGTCGAGGGAGAACCCTTCGCGCTGTTGCTCGCGGGAACTCACGCGGGCCAAGGCAACGTATTTCTTCGTCACGGCTTGTTTCTCCGAAGCACATCAAACAGGTTGCCCACATTCAATATGATGCTCAGGGCATCTTGAGGAGTCAAGTTCCCGTAGTACGGCTGCCAAACCCGTAACGTGTCGGCCAGTAGCTCGGGTGTTACCCAGCGCGGTGCCCCAGCCGGAACGGCAATCGCCGGGGCTGACGGGGCATCAGGGGTGGTCGTGGGCGCAGGAATAGCTGTCATTTGGTGCAATCTCAAAGGTGGCAGAATCAACATGCGCGATGCGCAGAATCAGGCGTCCTTGCCGATGGGCACAACGATTCGAGCAGGTCACGGCGCGAATCCAGCGCCGGACCAGCGCCGTTCCGGCGCGGGTCAAAGCCAGTAGGAACCGTGGCCGTGTCCGCGCTGGCGGAGGTTGTGGATGGCCGTCGCGCTGACTCCCTCGGCGCGGGCCGCCGCTCTCAGACCGGAATAGAACCTCACCTTGCCGCTATGGCGGTCGATCTTGTACACGCCAGGTGCTCGGGTTCCGGCAAGAAGCCGCCTTGCGATGGCAGCCTCTCGTGCCGTCAGCGGTACAGCGCCAAGGAGGATTTCGACTTCCGGCCGCCGATCCAATCCGGCGAGCCACAAAATGTCTTGCCGAGCGGCCCAAACCCGCTCAAGCCAGTCGGGCAGGCTCCGCGCCGGCAAGACCCCCGTGAAGCTGGCGCACTTGAACACACAATAAGCGCCCGGCAGGATCAGCGGATCGCCTCGTGCGATTCGTTGCCGGCCGCTCCAAGCCAGCACTTTCTCGTTGTTGCGGCTGATGCCCAGGTGGTCGGCAATCCGCGCGCAACTCCAGCCCCGCTGCCGGAGGATGCGCACGGCTTGTTCCTTGGGCGTTAGCATGGCATCGGGATTCGAGAAGGTTGGAATACCCGTGGCCGGGGCCGCTACTCCCCGGCCACGGGCGCAGTCGCCCGACAGTGGCCCGCAACGGCACTATCGAGCAGCCGGCAGACCGCCGGCCGATGGTAGCCTATCGCTGGCCACGGTCGTACTTGTCGATGTCCCCGGCAAAGCTCTCCGCCAGCCAGACCCCGAACGGATTGGGGACGGGGCCGGCGAACGCAAGGATGGCATCCCGGACATAGCGCCAGGGGTTGCCCTCGCAGCCACCCGCGTACTGCCCCTCAAGGATTTTGAGGATGACGTACAGGGCGGCGGATTCGCCCCTGCCGCCGGTCGAGCGAGTGTCGAGGTAGCGAGTGCGTAAGACGTGCGTGAAGGGATTCATGGGGTCCGGTCTCCTTGTTGCTGATGTTGTCGCAGTGCGGCGGCCATGGCGCGTTCTTCTTCCGTCGCGTAGGGGTCGTTGCCCGCTTCCATGATGTCGGCCACGGGCAACTCAAAGCGGCTTTGCGATTTTTTCAGCCGCTCGCCCCAGACTTGGAACGTCTGACGGACTGGGGCGGATTGCTCTTGCAGACGTTGCTCGTGCCGGGCGTAGAATTCGTTGGCCTCCTTGGCGTACACTCTCAGGTCGCCCTGCTTGGCAAGTCGCAACCGATGATCGGCCCCGCGAATCTCCGAAGCCGGCAACGTGGGGTCGAACAGCGCCGCCAGCTTCTCGGCTGTAGCGTGCGCCACGACCTTTTGCCGCCGGGGGCTGGCTGCAAGGGCCGCACGACGTTCTTCCTCTGCCTTCTTGGCGGCAAGCCTCTCCACTTGCTCCTCAAGAAAAGCGCCTTGCGGGTCACGCTCACGCTTCTTCGCTGCCTTGTGTTCGTCTAGCTTCCTTTCGGCCCAGTTGCGCGTGTCGGGAGGTGGCGCGAACAACGCATCCCGCTCCGCCTTGACCTTGGTGCGGGTCATGGGGTCTTCGTCTTCGACGTGTTCCAAGCCCCGGTGGATCTCCTTGTCCGTCAGCCGACGCCCCAGGTTGTCTTCGATGCTGTGCCGAAGCCCGATGGCGTACTCGTCGAAGGCTTTCAGCGCGGCCTCCTTGGCGGCCGGGTCGCGGGGATCGTAGAGGAATTCCCCCGAGAGCATTCCGCCCAGAGTACACGAAATGCACTCACGGCCATCGGGACGGACGCCGATGGCGTAGGGCAGACTAGAAATCGGTTTGTACATGGTGCTCACCTTTCGTTGTCCGGCAAACCGGCCGGTGCGGCTGTCGCCTGTTGCGACGAATCGGAATGGATGGCAGTCTTGAGCGACGCGCGGAACGCTTCCGGCGTCGAAAGGTCGATGGGGTAAATGCTGCGCTGGCCCACCCAAAACAGCCGGCCGTCGCGCTCAAAGGGTCGCAGGTCGTCGGGGATCGGCGGCAAGTCGGCACACGCCGCGACTTCGGCAACACGCCGGTCGGTTCGGCCGCCGAAGAAATGCTCGTGGCCGGATGCGCTAATGAAATAGCCACCGTGCCGACCAGATCGCACCGCACGCGGTTCGGGTTCCGGGAGGGGATGCTCCTGCTCGTATTGAGCCTTTGCCGCTGCTCGCTCGCGGCCAGACGGCATCGACCACCAGGGTCTACCGGCCATAGGGTGCCCTTTCCTGTTTCCGATCCCGACCCCGCGCCTGAGAAATACGCGGGGCCGGGAGAGCCACACCGCGCCCATTGACCCTGATAGCGCGGGGCTTCTTGAATCGTTCCGGGCAATTCGCGCGAAGGGCCGCAAGGCTTCCCTCGGCGTCCGCCCGGTCGTGGCAATGGACCAGGAAGGACGCGGCCCAAGCCACGTCGATGGCCCCGGCCGCGATAGCGAGTCTCTTGGCTTCGTTGGGCATGATTCGGGTGGGCTCACTTGCCGTCCGCAGGCCCTCCACCACTTCGCGGCGCAGGGAGGTACAGAGTCTCTCGTTCATGTTCAATCCTCTCGAAGAGTTGGGGTAGGCCGGCAATGATTTCGTCGGAGATGGCCTCTTGGTCCGGCACGTTCCGCTCGCGCATGGTGTCGCAGAGCAAATCGACCAGCCCCTTGGCTATCTTCAAGACCGTTTCGCGCTCCATCAAAACGCCCTCCTTGACTTTGACGGCTTGCGAGACGGCCGCGAGTTTGGCCAAGCTGTCGCAAAGCGATTTGACCAGCGCCGGCCGGTTCTCGCGCATCGCCCGTTCCACGCACAGCCGCAAGATGGCCGCTTCGCCCTCCACCTTCTCCGGCGGATAGCGCAAGAACTCCTGGTAGCGGGCTTGTCCGTCTTCGCCTATGTCGTACATGATGTTGCCTCCGGGGTTGCCAATCGAAATCCCTCATAGCCCGCCGCGCCTTTCTTGACGGAACAGCGGACCAGGAGCCCCTCATTCACCATCGCGTCGAAGATGGCGCGGACGGCCGCATCGGATTTGACCTTGGCGACCGTCAGAATCCCGGTCTTCGTCTCGCCGGCCGGGAACTCGCGCGCGGCGTCGTAAATGCGTTGTCTAACGGTGTTCTCTTTCTTTGCGGCGCGGGCTTCGTCGGGACGAGACACGGATACCTGCCATCTGCGGGGTTCGCCCGCGCGGCCTTCCTCAATATCAAGGGCCAAGAGCGCGCTGTGGCCGGCGGAACCGCCGATGGACAACCACAACCGGTGCGAACCGCTTCCGACTTCATACGCCTCCCGCCGGCCAATCAACCACCATTGCCTGGCATACTCGGCGAATCCCGACCAGCTCAGTTCGTCCAACTCGGGTGGATCGTAACTGTGGTCGCCCTTTCCACGCTTGCGAAGATGGTGCAACAAGACCGGGCATACGCCGTGTTCTTGGCAAATCTCGCTGATGCCCCGAAGCCTCTCGCCTTGAGCAAACACGTTCCCGGCGTCGGCACCGGGCATCATCAGGTAGCAAGGATCGAGAAACAGAACGTCGGCCTCCGTTTCCTGGACCGTCTGTTTCAACGCCTCCAAGTGTTTCGCGCTGTCGAGCCGTGGGAGCCACTCAGACCAGAACAAGCCGTCGATGTCGGGTAGGCAAACCTCCTTCGACTTACAGATACGCCGCGCCGTCTCCTGCAACACCGACAAACTGCTCTCGGCGCTGAACATGACCACCCGGCACGCCTGAGTCACGGGCAATGAGCCGAGGAAAGGCAAGCCGCTGGCGAGCGAAATTGCCGCATCCACCGCGATGGTCGTCTTCAACGTCTTCTGCCGCCCGCCAATGATGTGGTTCTGCACGGCCGCCAAGGCACCCGAGATGTGATAACGGATGTTGTAGCGTTCGGTATCGAGTTGCTTGCAGGTCAACAGCCGGGGCTTGGCCACGTCGGGGATTGCTACGTTGTAGTGGATGCACATCCGGCCATTGGCCGTCCGGTGCCAGTCGGCCGTTTCGGCGGCATCGCCAAAGCGGTAGATGGCGATTCCGCCGTTGGGCAAGGGGAAGCCAAAGGCATTGGGTTTGCTCAGGTCTGTTCCTTCGCTGGCCGTCGAAAACCTTCCCGCCCGACGGTTCCGCCGGTGGTCCCCACGTAGCCAGCAGGTGTGCAGCTTGACCATCGGCTTGCCGTCGTGCTCTTCCAGGATCGGTGGATGGCCGTCCTCGGCCATTGCCTTGAAAATGGAGCGATGAATCTCGTCCCATTCCGAAGCCTGTTGCGCTTCCGGCTCGGGTTTGGCGGGAAGCGGATCAACCGTTAGCTCGGCCGTTGCGGCGTTGACAAGCTCAAGTCCCTTCATGCGTCCCTCCCCGCCACACGCCGCGACCAGAGGTACAGAATGCCGCCAGCCGAGCAGTAGTAGTCGCGGAGGTTGACGCCGAGGTCGGCCGACACGCGCCTGATGATCGCTTTGCAGTTCTCCGAGTGTTCTGCCCGCAACCTGGCGGGTAGCGGGTTCTTCACGCGAATGAGCCAATGTCTGCCACGGCCGCCTTTGCTGGTCGCGTTCTGGACATAGCCCAGCCCTTTGGCCCACTCGTCCACCTGCGCGATGCCGGAGTCGTCGAGCGCCCGGCCGCCATGCCCATAGTCGAAGTCAATCCCGCAGCCTTCCGTCACCCGCTGACGCCAATTCCAAAACGACGTGCCGAAGCAGTCGATCAAGGCGGGATGGAAGTCAATCGGCCCATCGTTGTCCGTGGGGCCGTCGTTCTTGCCGTCCCCGTCCCTGGGAATGCGCATGTCGTGCGGACTGGCTCGAAAGGGCCACTGGTTGGCCCAGCGATCCAGGGCGTCGTCATCGCCTTCAACCGGCTTGAATTGCCATTCCAGGCCGTCGTGAGCAAATGGGAGGTACGGGCTGCTGATCTCCCGTAATCTCGTCAGCGCGAACTCTGTCCATCTCGGTTCCATTGAAAAGTGCCCATCAGAGACAGCCCATCATCCGAAAGAGATTCCCGGCGGCCGGGGCGATGGGCAGAACCCCGGCCCGCCCGGCGGTCACGCGAGAGCGACCGCTTCGAGAATCGAGAATGTCGTCACGCGCGAACAAGCAAGCCGTCGTGAACCTGCCAACCGGCGGGCGGAGAAAGGGCCACGCCGGCAATCCAGGTGATGCCGCGCCGATCCGCGCCGAGGGAGAAAGTCTTGCTCAATTCCGCGATAAGCCGCGTCCGCGTCCACCTGGCCGCGTCGTCATGCGGCAGGCCGGCCCGAAACGCACGGGCGAACTCCGACAGCCGACAACGGGCTGCCGCATCGCGGTAACAGGACGCGACGAAAGCCGATAGCTGATTGCTCATGGTTGCTGCTCCTCAAGGTTGCGATTGAGTCAACTCCGCACCTATACATGGCCCCCAAAAACGCGACTTCTTCCCAACAATTTTTTCGAAATCCGTGAGTCGAGAAGGTGTCCTGTTGCCTTACGGGGTGGGCGGCGGGAAACCTGCTGGTCGATTAGGCGAAACACACCTACACATGCGCCCAAAAACGCCGATTCTTTTCAACAATTTTTTCGGAATCCCCGAATCGAGCATGTCTCCTGTCGCCGACAGGCAAGCCGGCGGGAGACACGCGCGATGCCAGGAGCCCGTCTCCAACTGCACATGGGGTCGGAAAGGCGATCATTTCCAACATCGTTTCGGGCATCGCGCAGGTTTTCTGTCACTACGCAACAGGCGAAGACGGCGGGAAACCTGCTCGATTCGGCGAAGCCGTCGTCACCTACACATGTGCCCCAAACGGCGATCATTTCCCAACGAGCGTTCGGAATTCGGGCATCGCGCGTGTGCGGTTCCCCAGAAGGGGTCCAGTGGCGGTCGCGGGAAATGAGGTTTCCGCGACCACCACTACCCACTGGCACCCGCGCGGCCCCTTCAGGGGGCCGCGTGTGCCGGGGTGGTCCACCAGTGGTCCCATGCCTGGACAAACCGGCCAGCCGGAGCAGCAAAGGAGGGGTCAAACGGGGGCCGGGTCTGATTCCGACGCGGCCGACGCCGGCCAGTCTGGCGCGCTTGCGGGCGGGGCGCTTGGCAACGTTCTGGCCGGCAGCAGCGCCGTCCGGTGGCAGCGTTGGCCCCTCGGGATCGGCCGAAGCCGTTTATACAGCGTTCATGGTGCCGGCGTCGGACCAGCCGGGCCGTTCCCCCAATCTCGGGCGGCGCGCCGGACGAAGCGGTCAGCGGGCGCAATCGACACGCCGGCCCCGCGCTGCTGTTACCCTGGGGATTGACTGGCAACGCCGATGCGCCGGCCGTTGTGCGGTCGGGCCTTGGAAGCCCTCGGCCCCGGCCCTCCGCCCATGCCGCGTTATGTTGCCGCCCATAGATGCCAGCCCGCCGGCCGCCGACACGCTCCCTACCACGCCGCCGCGTCGAGGTTCGGCCGGGCTGCTGACGTATCGCCTAGTGCGCCAAACCGCTGAGGATCGGGCAAGCAGAGACGCCGCGCCATGCTCGCTGCTGCGTTGCGGGGAGACGCCAGCCGCCCCGCGCGGCGCACGCCCGTGCTGCCGCTACGCGCTCAACCTTGCGGCCACGATGATTCCAGTCTGGCCGGAAACGAAAGAGAAGATCGACGCCGCTCAATTCGCCGAAGCGCTCGCCGCCGACACCGCGCCAACCAGCGGCTTCCCGATTTTCCGGGAGCATTTCTCCCGAGCACTCTCGAATCACGGTTCAGGAGACGATCGCGCCGCTGTGGGGCCGAACACGTTCGCGCCGAAGTTTGGCGGGCCGTACAACCGCAACCGTTTTGCATCGGTTCGCGCTTGCATTTTGTTTTGACTTCTGTTTCGCCACATGGGAATGCTTCAGTAGGCTTTTCCACTTTCCACTTTTCACCACTTGCGGAGCAACACCTATGGCGAAGCAACCGTTGTTCGATGTTGGGGCGTTCAACCGTTTGGCCGATACCTACAACATCCCTTGGATTGACCGCATTCCCCTTATCGAAACCATTTGCTGGGGGTCCAAGGGATGGATTGACCCCGACTTGGCCAACCGGATGATTGGCGAATACGCTCCCCTCATGCGGAAACTCGGAGTCAAGGTGTCGGGCGGATACGTTTATGTTCGGGAACCCAAACCCCGCAAGGCCGTCAAGGCAGCGCGCAAGCCGGCGCATGCTTGCGCCGGCAACGGGGACTAGCCCACCCTTTATCTTGATTCACGCGCGTTGACTTCGCAAGCCCGATCATTGCATCGGGCTTTTCTTTTGCGCTGCCGCGCCCCTCTCTTCGCGCGGTTATCATGCGCCGATTAGCGCATGGAAAAGGTCGGGTTTCCCGGCCGTTTCGCGTTCCGCGCCATTCCCTACCGCGCGAAGAGCCGTTGAACCCGCTCGATTCATTGAACGCCGATGCGTTCAACGCCAGCATTTGCGCCCTATCGACGAGTTTGGCTTCTTTACTCGCGTTTCGCGCGAATCTGCCCGGAAGCCCAGCAAGATTGACTGCAATCCAGTAGTTTTGCAGTCAAATGGCAAGTCGGTTGACGGAGAACAACCGGCATGACAAGGCAAGGTTGCAATCCGCTTGTCCACCGTCAACCCGATTGCAACCCGGCAATTCACATGGCTTGCAAACCCATGTTTCGGCAAGGCAAGTCGAGACACAAGCCGGGAGGAGGGGTCAAATTCGCGCGAGACAATCCAACGCGCGAGGACGGCAAAACCGGCCGCTCCTTCGTCCGTGGTGCCAGCAGAAAGCGGGTGGCGGACGCGGCAGAGTGTATAAACGCTCTCGGGGCGCGAACCTTCTCGATGCCAGTTACCGACAGCCGGGACGCCAGTTACCGACATCGCCGAGAGACGAGCCGCCAGTTGTACCCGATTCGCATGTCGAGAAGGTCCGCCAAGGCCCCCTGGCGTCGGTTCTGGCAAGAGCCACGTCAGAAGACACGAAGGTCGGCCGCGCGCTCGCCTACGGGCCTCTGGCGCAACGTGGGGCGGTCGTTTTGCCATTGCTGCCGCGATTCCGGCTCGATTGTGCGCTGGCCGGATCGGTGGGGTTGACGCGGCCTGCCTTCTCGACGCTATGACGCCGTTGTGCGACCCACCTGGATACGGGCATCAAGAAGGTCCACCTTCGTCCAACTGCCGAATTTCCTAACGGCTCTCGATTTGGAGGGAGGGGTTAGGTCGTAAGCGGGCGGAGTGTTAGCGGCATAGCGACACGGTTAAGCTGCGGGCCCGCCGGAGCCGGGACCAGCGCCTTGAACCGATTGTTGGGTGCCGCAAGCTCCACGGCGTGCGGTTTTCTTAGCCAGAAGAAACGCATTAACGCTTGGAGACAGGGCGACGACGTACAAAAAGGCTAACAAGTACACGGCGGTCACGCCCAAGAGTACGCTCTTCGCCGAAAGCGCCCGGCAAGCAACGATGGCAGCCGCGAGGGCCACCAGGACGACCGTGAGAATGCGTGCCCACGAGTAACCTCGATACACGAGCCACATCAGGAACACGGTCAATGGAACGCGGAACGCTGAATCTACGAGGGCCTCGCTATTGCCCGTCAGCACGCGCGCAACTGCGATGGCAGCCTCTACAAGCATGAAGCTGCCGAAAGCGAGGAGAAGGACTACTTGGCCGCGCATCATGGCACCCAACGCCCAAGCTAACCCGCCGGGAACAGGCCGGCGCGAACGACGTTCATTTTCAGGATACGCTCAACTCGCCGGCCTGTTCCCGGGCGGGTTGAGCGCATGGTTAGGGCCTGGCGGCAAATCAGCTTCATCGTTTGGTTCGGCACAGTTTGGTTGCAATTCGACTCCCGATCCTTTTGTCTTCTCTACGTTTCGAGAATGATGCGCCGACAGGTCGGACAATGTATTCCCCTTACCGTGGGGTAGGTGAGCCAGGAGAAGATTCCCTTAGCGCTGAACACAATATCACGCCTAAACGTATCCTTCCAGAAGCCGGGCTCTCCTTGGACCCATTTGATGGTGGGTCCCTCACCGACGAGGTGCCCGGCCTCCGCCGGACCGCCACATATGGGACAGGTAAGCCCAGCCACGGGCTCGCTCGATTCATCAGCCATAGGTGATCCTGGAGAGGTTAGTGACTGAAGGGTATGCGCGTACATTGCGGCGGACCCCGTAGTAAGGCGGAAGTGCTGTTACCACAGAGGCTTCCCTCCCCGCAATAGCCGCAGGAATCCACCCGACTACTCCCCCCGGCCAAGCTCGCCGGAGCGCGTCCGGCACGTCACCTACCGGGTACTGCAACCGAACATCACGGGCGGCAGTGCATCTGAGGGCCAGCCCGTCGTCCCACGCCAAGCCCCCGAACGACAGAGTTCAGCAGCCCGGCCGGCTGGAGAGACAAAATGCCTCGGAAAGCCGTTATGCCGGCGGGGTCTGCTCCAGCGGCTTGTTCGGCACGTCTTCGTTACTGTTTCCACTCCACAATCACGGCAAGAGAAACACCGCCATTCTTGGAAGATTCAACGAGGCGGTCTTCGACGTCTCCCCCGCCCAGTAGTAAGGACCGCCATCCTTCCTTCGTGCTTCCGGAAACCTCCGCATAGAGAACCTCTTTTCCTAAAATCGACCGCGCGTCACTTGCAGTGCTGAACGTGCACCCCACCTCGCTCAGCACGGGCGCAGATGAACTCATGTCGCTCGGCACGAGCGCAGATGAACTCATGTTGGTCGTGGTTTTTGGACCGCCGGACAGGAACGACAGGCTCAGCAACGGTAGCCGCTTGCACTTTACCCCAAATGGGCGGCCATACTCAACCAGCAAGACGAGCTGTCCTTGCATAGGCTTCGACGTATCCTCCCACCGGCAGATGATCTTGTTGTTCTTGTCCGCTTTGCCATCGGTGTAAACCAGCAGGCGCGAGGTCAACTCCTTGACCTTCCGGCCCCGCAAATTCCAAATACGCGCCTTCGCCCAATCGCCAAAGAAATGTTCCTGACGGCTCTCGATTTGGAGGGAGGGGTTGGCGTCGTCTTGGACCTCCTGCGGCGCAGAAGGGGCGTTGTTGGTCGGCGGCGCGACTTGCGGCTGACCTTGCTGCTTGGCACAGGATGTGAGCAGCACGAGGGAGAAACTGATCGCCGGAAACAGCCGCTTGTTCATGGTGTCGCCCTCACGCTGAGCGTCAAGCTCATCCACCCCCATCAGTCTGACGAATCGGCTATCCGCAACTCAAGCCAATTCACGGGCTTCCCCTCAACGTACTTCTGTAGCGAGACCGAGGAGTCCTCCTCGTAATGGGCCTGCCGGGGCAGGATCACCCCTGCCAAATCCTTCTTCGACCATAACTTCACCTTGCCTACGTGCGAGCCCCCGCGGAACGTATCCCACTGAGCGGGGCACCCGTCGTACTTGAAGCCTTGCTCCACCCGGACCTCATACCGCTCCTCGCCCTCGGCCGCTGGTTCTTTCCGCATCGCTACGACCAGGAAGCCCGAGATCCGTCTTGGGTCCATGCCCGGGACCGGCTTGACGTTTGGCCGGGAGGCTTCGCGCGTCTCCCCGAGGGACACTCGCTTGGGGCCCCCGTCGCTGTCGAACTCGACCCAGCCGTCCACGGCGCTGTTTTGCCACCGGAACACATACGCCTCATCATAGCCCAGCGCCTTGACGACCTCCGCCGCTTCGCCATCCGCCCTGAGCGCTGGATACTGCTTCGACGGCTCCTCCCTGAGGGCCTCTGCCGGGGGCACCGGGGCGGCCGCGCGGGGCGTTGGGCCTGGGGGCGCCGGGGCGGGCTTGCTGCAAGCGGGGACGAATACGACGGCGGCAATGATGACCACACTAGCAGATCGCATGGTGGTTCCTCCGCTTAACGACCGAGCAAACCCACCGGGAACAGGCCGGCGCGAACGACGTTGATTTCACGACACGGCTCAAGTCGCCGGCCTGTTCCTGGTTCGGTTGAACGACTGGTTAGCTGGGAACGCCTAGTCATCGCAGCCCCAGCCAAAGATAAACAGCCAAGACACACCCGAGGATGGCCAGTAATCCGCAGAACAAAAGAACCACCGGCATCGTCACCTGCAATCCCAGCGGCCTACCTTGGCGGTTCTTCTTCGCCCACAAAGTCTCCAATTCCTTGCCAGATACTCCAAAGACGGCCAAAAACTCCTGAACGGCGTCAGCCGTCGGTTCATAGCCGCATTCGCAGGGGTCGCTGACTTCGCTGAAACGTTGAACCCCACAAGCGGGGCACCTGGCGCAGGATGGACAGTAAGGAATATGGCATTTATCGCAGAGTTCCCGCCATTCGACGCGCCGCCGCCCACACTTTGGGCATCGCCCACATCCGGGACAGACAAAGTAAGTCACAGCGTCCAAGAGAATGCCGCAGCAAGGGGTCTCAATGATACGTGTCGCGTCAGGAGGCATCTGTCGTTCCATCACAAAGCGCAGCGCTTACCGACACACGGGTGGATTTACAGTCCCCGGCCGGCTAACCTTCTGATTCTGCCGACCCAGCCCCGCCTTGATAATAGTGTTACCGTGGCGGTTCCGGCGGCATAACACGCCCCACAGCAAAGAGCATTTTCATCAACAAGCCGTGATACGTCAAGCACTTGCGATTGTGCCTGTCAACGCCAACACGGAAAAGCGGTCAGGACCCCTTCTTCGTTCTCGTTCCGGCCCCCAGCCGCATTGCGGTCGCCGCCGGACGATTGCGAGGCAGCCGCCTGCCTTGACCGCCCGGCGGGCATCGGCTTTAATTCTGGGGTGGGGTGCCTTGGACGAAGGCGGCACGCCCTCACCCTGCCCTCTCCCGGAGGGCGAGGGATATCAGGCGTCGGACGGCCGGTGGGATGGACGCGGCACCCTGCAAGAAAAGTTTCACTGGCGTCCAGTCGCCCCGACATCGCAAGGCCCGACGTAGCAATGAGTTACGTCGGGTCTTTCATTTGGGACCAGCAGGTTTCTCGCCCGTGACGTGTTTGAGTTGCTCGCGGATCTCCCCCAGCTCTTGTCGCATCTCCTGCACCTGTTCGCTGAGCGCGCGTATGACCGGAACAAGGTCGGAGGGAGATGGTGGGGGAGGGGAATGCGGCAAACGGCTCCCAAGAACTGGGGAGTTTGAGCCAGGGCGGGATTCTCGGTTCCCGGCGGGGGCCTTCGACCCCGCCTTGCCGCCCACGGCGTTGGCGCCTGCGCTGTCCGAATGAGGGGCTTGTCTGTTCCCAGGGTCTTGGCCGCCGCGGGAGAGCCGTTCGGCGATCTGGAGCAATCGCCGGGCCTCCCACTCCAACCCGGCCGCACGCATTTCCTTGGCGGCTTGGCGAAGGTGTCGGACGCGTTTATCCCTTTCCTCTCGGCTGATCGGCTCGGGCAGAGCTAGGCCGGAGGGAGGCAGCGCGAGGCCGAGCTTCTGGCGGATGTCGCGGATCTCGCGCATGGCAGGAACGCTTTCTTCATACTTGCCGGCGGCCCTCAATTCGTACAGCTTCGCCTCCAGTTCGTGGAGCCGCTGTTCGAGACGTTGCTGTTCCGCAGTATCGACCGAGCCCAGAGGCCTGGCCGGGCTGGAACGCTCGCCGACCGTTGCGGGGGCCTCGTCTGCGAGCTGTTTCGGGTCGTCCGTGGCGTCGGCCGCAGCGGGTCCGAGCCAAGAGGCCAGGGTCATGGCCGCCAGGGAGGTTTGCCACCAACCGCCCGCCGGACTCGCTGCCTCGCTTGGCGAGTCGAGGCAGGCGCGGGGGTGGGCCCAGGCTGTCGAGAGAACGGGCACCGCCATCAACAGCACGCAGAGGGCCGGCTGAGCGACCGTCCATCGGGATCGGGAGGGGAGGCGCTGGTTCGTGGCGGGAAGGTTCAGCAGGCGCTGGACCCGCCGACCCAAACCCGAGCGGAAGCTGTAGCCGTGGAACGCGAGCCATCCGAAGGACCGCTCGACCGTCAACCGCCGGCCGAGAGCCACCAGGGACGCCGCCAGGGCTTGCGGGCCGCCCGGGATCAAGAGGCTTGCCTCGTCGGCCGCCGCTTCGCCCGCGCTTCGGAGCCGCCGCCGTGCCCACCAGGCCAGCGGCTGCCACCACCAGGCCGCGCACACCAGATCGGTTCCCAACTGCCAGAGCGGGTCGCCGACCGCCAGGTGCGCCAGTTCGTGGGCAAGCACGCTCTCATGCTCCGGGTGAACACCGTCACACGCGAAATCCGTCGGGACTGCTACCGTGGGCCGGAGCACCCCGAAGGCGACCGGGGCGTCCAGACCGGGCACTTCCAGCAGGGTAATCTCTCTGCGAAGTCCCAGTCGGTCGGCGAGTTCTCGGGTGCAGCGCCATCGCGGGTCATCGTCCACGACGGCGTACCGGTGGCGGAGTCGGACGAGTCGCCAGCGAGTCCAGGCAACCCAGGCCAGGAAGAACATGATTCCATGACCCCAGAGCCGAGCGGGCCACCAAACCTCGGTCGGTTTGTGCGTGCCGTTCGGATCGCCCGGACGAGCAGCTTGCCGGACGGCCGCGGGAGTGTACACAGCCTCAAGGCCGCCCGCACCCTCTTCCCGTTGGCCGGTTTCCGACGCGGCGAGCGTATCCGGCCGAGGGGCAGCGCAAAGCGGGTCTTCCGGTTCGATGGGTTGCCGGGACATGACGCTTTGGTCAACCTTGCCCGGTCCGTCGCTCGCGACGAAGGAGAAGCAGACGAGGCTCGCGGCGCCCGTGCCGAAACCGATCCACTCGATCAGCATGAAGGCCGCCAGCGCTGCCATCGTGGCCCGCCACACCGTGCGGTGCCAAGTCGGTGCGCGAAGGACCGACGCGACCAGCGCGGCAAGACCGACGATCAACGTCGAGCCTGCGGCGGCCACCGCGACCGTCTCGATCCAGAAGGAATTGTCCGGTGCGAAAGGGCTGAACATGGCTCACCCCCGTGCGCCGGGCGGTTGCCGGCATTGGTGCAGTTGCTGATCGTGAATCACTCCGAGGTGTGCCGTTTCCTCCGCTCCTGAATCAACCGTTCCAGTCGATCGAGCTCCTCGGGCCCGACTTCGCGCATGTCGAGCAGATGGCTGACCGCGTCCGCCAAGCTCCCGCCGAACACGCGATCGACCAGATCGGTCGTCGTGCTCCGCGTGACTTCCTCGGCACTGACACGGGGCTCGTAGTAAAAGGTGCGTCCCTCCTCGCGGTGACGCACGAGGCCCCGTTGCTCCATTTTCCTCAGCATCGTCGCCACCGTGGTGTAGGCGAAGCGGTCGGCGCCCAATTCCCTTTGGATGTCGGCCACACGCGACGCCCCCCGCCTCCAGAGGAGCTTCATAATCTCCAACTGGAGATCGCCCAATCGATAGCCCCTTCCGTTGCGCATTTCGGGTGGTCTCCTAACGCGATCCAATCGCCTGACGCGGGAGGCCATGTCCTCAAAGAGGAGTGTCCGCGCACGCCTTGTCGCGGCGGCGCGACCTTCGCATAATGCCGTGTCCCCCTCGCCACCGCTGCCGACCTATGTCTACTGATAACAGCCAGACTGAGAACACGCAACCGAGGGGCGGCCAATTGCACCAGGATTCCGAACATCGCGGGCCCCCGCCGACGACCGTTAATAACACCAGCGGGGATGAACCCAACGTCACCAGTGGTGGGGCTTACGTCGTCTGGCAAAACGGGGACTACCGCCTCTTTGCCGCAAGCTGGTTCCTCATGGTTTTCGGCAAGATGGTGGAGACGGTCGCCGTCCAGGTACACATTTACCGGCAGACCGGCGATGCCCTCAGCCTGGGGATTATCGGACTTGTGCAGGCCATGCCGGTGATCCTCCTGGCCATTCCCGGAGGGCAAGTGGCGGACCGGTGCAATCGCCGGCGCGTGATGATGGCCACGCTTGCGGTCAGCGCCGCCGTGTCGGTCGGATTGACGGCGGCGGCCCGGCACGATCTGCAAGTGACCTGGTTCTACCTGCTGCTCGTCGCAGGTGCCGTGAGCCAGGCGTTGGGGTCGCCTTCGAGAGCGGCGCTGCTGCCCCAGATCGTGGACCGCGAAATCTTCACCAACGCCGTGGCCTGGAACAGCACCGTGTTTCACATCGCGTCGATGACCGGGCCGGCAGTGGGCGGCTTGATCGTGGGATTGCAGGCCAACACGACCACCGCCTTCGCCCTGGTGACCGCGTGCCGCGTGATGTCGCTGGCGGCGATCTGGCGGGTTGGCAACCCACCTGCCCAGCACTCAGACGACGCGATCTCCTGGGACAGCCTGCTGGCCGGAATCCGGTTCGTCTGGCAGACGAAGTTGATCCTGGCCACCATCACCCTCGACCTTTTCGCGGTCCTCTTGGGCGGGGCCACCTATCTCTTGCCGGTGTTTGCCGAAGACATCCTGGGAGTGGGCGCGCAAGGGCTGGGATTGCTCCGCTCGGCCGAGGCCGTCGGTGCGGTGACCATGGGGGTCCTGCTCGCCCATCTGCCGCCCATGCGACGCGCGGGGCGCACGCTCCTTTGGGCGGTGGCCGGGTTTGGCGCGGCGACCGTCGGCTTGGGCGTCTCGCAGTGGTTCCCCCTCTCGCTGGCCGTGATGTTCTTGATCGGGGCCTTGGACAACGTGAGCGTGGTCGTTCGGCACACTCTGGTGCAAATGCTCACGCCCGACGAGATGCGCGGCCGCGTCTCAGCGGTCAACAGCGTGTTCATCGTGTCCTCCAACGACCTGGGCGGGCTGGAATCGGGCGTCACGGCCAAACTCTTCGGGCCGGTGCTCTCGGTCGTGGGCGGCGGGCTGGGCGCCATCCTCGTGGTCCTCGGCGTAGGACGCATCTGGCCGGAGATCCTCTCCATCGGCTCGCTCGCCGAAATCCGCCCCGTCGGAGCCGCCCCAGCCCAACAGGACGTCGACGAAGAACTCGCGGCGTCGATCTGACGTGGTCGGAAGAGCGTGGTGTCCTCCGCAGTAGGGCGGACGGAGCGAAGCGACGCCCGCCTTGGCCGGGATCAGGTTTCGGCGGGCCTCGCATAGGCTCGGTCCGCCCTACGGCTGGGCGGGGTCGGGAGAACCACGCACCGCACCACTACGAAAATCCCCGACCCGAGGCCCGGTCCGCGACGTATAATACTACGGGGTGGTAACGGGCGTTCCTCTGGGGAAAGGCGGCATCGGTGCGATTGCAGTTTCTAGGTGCCCAGCGTCAGGTTACGGGGTCGCGGTACTTACTGGAAACGGGGGGGAAGCGAATCCTCATCGACTGCGGGATGTTCCAGGAGCGCGACTACCTGGACCGCAATTGGGAGCCCAGCCCCGTTCCCCCAAGTCGGATCGCCGCGGTGCTCCTGACCCATGCCCACTTGGACCACTGCGGGCTGGTGCCGCGGTTGGTCCACGAGGGCTTTCGCGGCCCGATCTACGCCACGCCCGCCACGTCGGACCTGGCCGAGCTGGTCCTCAACGATGCGGCCGAGATCCAGGTGGAAGACGCCGCCTTCAAGCGCAAGCGGCACCGCAAGGAAGGCCGCCGCGGTCAGCACCCCGAAATCCCCTTGTTCACCGTCCAAGAGGTCCGCAAGACTGTGCCGCTCTTCGAGGCGGTGCCATACGGTGAGCCGGTCCGCATCAACGATCGCGTGCGGGCCTTCTTCCACGACGCCGGGCACATCCTCGGCTCGGCGATCCTCGGTATCGAGGTCAGCGAGAACGGCGCCACGCGGCGCGTGGTCTTTTCCGGCGACCTGGGCCAGTGGGGAAAGCCCATCCTCCGCGATCCCACGCTCATCCAGGAGGCCGACTACGTGGTCATGGAATCGACCTACGGCGACCGCGACCACGAGAAACGCGACGACATCGAGACCCAACTGGCGGCGGTGATCTCGCAGACCGTGGCGGCCGGCGGGAACGTGGTGGTGCCCACCTTCGCCATCGAGCGGGCCCAGGAGCTGATGTTCTACATCAGCCGCCTGGCCGACGCCGGGCGCATCCCCCGCGTGCCCGTGTTCCTCGACAGCCCCATGGCCGCCGCCGCCACCGACCTGTTTGACCTCCACCGCGAATGCTACGACGAAGAGATGTGGCAGCGGATCAACTCCGGGCGTCAGCCGCTCCGTTTCCGCGGGCTGAAGATCGTGCGCACGGTCGAGCAGTCGAAGACGATCAACGACCTGGCCGAGCCGGCGATCATCATGGCCCCTTCGGGCATGTGCACCAACGGGAGGATCAAGCACCACCTGGTGCACAACATCGCGCGGCCCGAATCGACGATCCTCTTCGCCGGCTTCCAGGTCCGCGGCACCCTGGGCCGGCAGATCCTCGACGGCAACCCCGAGGTGCGGATCCATGGGCGGCAGTGGCCGGTGCGCGCAAGGATTGCGGAACTCCACGGCATTTCCGGTCACGCCGACCGGTCGGCCCTGCTCCGCTGGCTCGGCGGGCTGCGAGCCCCGCCCAAGCAACTCTTCCTCACGCACGGCGAAGAACAGGTGTCGCTCGGGCTCGCCGAGCACCTCCGCAGCACCCTCGGCTGGCAGGTGACCGTCCCGCACTACCAGGACACGGTCGAGTTGGCGTAGGGGGGACTTCGGGCGGCTCCGGGGGACACGACCCGATTATGGTCGTTTGGTTGATCCGGGCGGGCGACCCGATTCTCGGGGGCCCGAACTCGCCCAGAGTGCCCACACCGAAGCTGCTCTTCGTGACACGAACTCCCGGGCTACCTGCCCACAAATCCTGCTGAAGGCGTTTGCGATTACCGCAAGCCGGCGACCGACACCTCGCTGGTGCCGATCGTCTGGCCGCCCGGGCTCGCCTTCTGCACCATCTTGGGAAGCCCTGCGGAGGCGAAAAAGTCGTAGTTGGGGTGCTCTCGCGCCCGGAGGAACTGCTCGACGGTCTCACCTTGCTTGAGGTGGATCATGAATCCGGGATTATTGCTGCCGACGATTTCCCAAAGCGTTTGTCCTTGGAGGACGAACTTCAGCCGGCTGGCGTATTCCTGGAAATTGTAGGTCGCGGAGCCGGGGCCGAAGGGTCCGCCCATGCCGCGGTACGAGAGCTGGCGTCGCTGGCCCGTTTCGACGCTGGCCGCCAGTTCGACGGCGGCGTTAGGGGCGACTTGGCAACCGTTGGCTTCGAGTTTTTTGGTCAGCGCGGCCCCGGCCTTTTCCCTCTCGGCGGGGTCCGCTAGCGCGCCGACGTTGAGTTTCACGGTGGAGCCGGGCTTCACGATGAAGAAGTCCGGGCTCTGCAAGGCCTTCTGGATCTGGTCCTGGGCAGCGGCATGCGGCAACACGGCCGGCACGAGCGCTCCGGCGCCGTCGTGGGACGACACCAGAAACCAACACACCCCTCCGAGCATCACCGCGGCTTCCTGGCCCCGGTACGTCCAGAGCTTGGCCTGCGAATCCATGTCCACCAGGAGGCTATTGCCCAGCAAGAGATGGTCTTCACTCGGGCAAGGAATGCTCTCTCCTATCTGGGCGTTGAAGCCCGCCAGCGGGATCTCCCGATACAAGGCCCCGGTGGCCACGTCCCAGACGAGGATCCGATCGAAGGCGCCGCACACCAGGCGCGTGCCCCTGGGCGTGAAGGCGAGGACGGGAAACGCCAAGTGCTGCGAGGGCGGCTGCACCGCCACGACCTCCCCGATGGCCAGATCGAGCACGCCGATTTGCTTGTCCGTCCCAAAGGCCAGGTATTTGCGGTCGGGGCTGAGGGCCGGACGGCCCTGGCCGTTGATCTTCATATAGCGGAGCGGTTTGGCGGTGGCCGCGTTCCAGACGACCAGGAACCCCGCCGAACTGGCGGTCACGAATCTCCCCTCGTCGATATACGCGGCCCACTGGATTTTGTGGCCGCCGGGCATCCGCTCGTCGTGGGGGTTCCACTGGAGCTCTCGGCTGATCCCGGACGTCGTCAGGGCCCAGGTTTCCAGGAGGTCCGCCTTCCCAAACCCGACGTCCTCGCGCCGCATCAAGACCTGCTCACCGCTGTCGCTCAGGGCCAGAGGGACCAACTTCCCCGAGACCGCGCCTGCGCCGAGCTTCTTCCCGTTTCGCAGGTCGCAGAGGACAATGCGGGTCTGGCCCTCAGTGCCGGCCCCGCCCTCGCGGGCGCGCCGGGTCGTGGGACGCCTCGGGCCGGCCCTGTCCAAGACGTATCCGACCGCCGCGCGGCGACAAACCGGATTGATCACCATCCCCTTCGTATGCTCGAAGAAGTCGATCTTCGGCGGAATCGCGATCGGACGCCCTTTTCTGGCGGCCGCGGGCTCTTCCGGGGCCTCGATCGACAGGCTCCACTTCTCGCCGGCCGCCGACGCCAGGATCTCTTTGGCCCCCGACCATCGGGGCGTCACCACTTTCGGCTCTCCGCTGACCTCGCCCTCCTCCTCGCTCTCCTCTTCATCCGCCGCCGCTTTCTTCTTCTTGGCGGGTCTCTTGACAGGCTCCTCCTCGTCCCCGTCGATCACGGTCGCCTTCTTCTTGGCCGCCTGCTTGGGAGCCGGCTCGTCCTCCTCGTCCACAACCCTTGCCTTCTTGGCAGTCTTTTTGGCGGGCTTCACGGCCTGGAAGGGGTTCTCACTGCTCGACCCCATCTCGGCCACGGCCTTCTGATCCGCCTCGCTCAGTTTGTCGAGCGGGATCGTCACTTGGCTCCCGTCCTCTTGTTCCAGGACCACTTTGTTGCCGGACGACTCGACCAGTTTGGCCTTGATCTTGAATCTCCCCGTCTTGTCGGACCAGGTCCGCATTTCCTGTCCCGACGCGATGGAAAGCCAGACCGCGACAAAGCCCAGGGCAACGATCGCGACAATCATCCGACGAACAACGCCTCGACACACGCAGAGTAGCTCGGGTCTCATGGCATTCACCTTCCCCCTGGGAGCCAATGTTCCGAACCGGACAAGGACTTGGGGCGCCCGAACGGCATTGTTGCCGCCAGGCACAATCATCGTCGTCATTCTACACGTTGGCAGTCCTTTCGCAAGCTTTCGGCACAGCCGGTTGGAACCGAGCAGACTCGAAGGACGCCCTGCGGCCGCAACCGAAGGGTTCAGGGTTCAGGAGGCGGGATTTGAGGGGAACTTAGCCTGGATTGCGCACCACGCGACACTAGCCCGAACCGTAAGCGAGCGACTACAAACGAATTGCCCTCGCTTACGCGTCGGGCTAGCGTGGAACACGTTGTCCTCAACTGACACGGACGGTGCTAAATCCAGGCTAGACGGGAAAGACTGAACCCTGAACCTTCAGACCCCTGGCGCGGCCGAGCGGCAACCAAGACTTCGGAAATCTGCCGGAAGCCTACCACTACAATTAGGGGGAGGGTGTGGCCGTTTGGCAAACGATCGGCTACATTAAACAGGAAGATTCGCGGGTTCCCCAGGCATGGGACATCGCCCATGGCCCCGGGCAGGCAATCGCCGGGAGACGAGCACATGGCATCCAGCGCCCTTCGTTGTCCCTTCTGTGGTCAGCCGGTTTCCAGGGAGCTTTTTTCCGCCGGTGCGACGACCGCCCGCTGCCCGCACTGCGGGCGCGCTCTGGCCATTCAACGCCGGATGATCGACCCCGCGGGCGCGTCCCCAAGGCCGGACGCGGCGCCGGACGTCCCGGGGCGCGAGATGCCGTCGGCCCTGAGCGGCACCCCGGCGTCGACGCTGGTCCCCTTTCCACAATTCCCGCGGCAGAATAGCCGACCCCTGATTGCGGTGGCCTGCATCGTTGGCGGCTGCGGGCTGGTTGCCCTGCTGCTGTTGGGCGTCCTGTTGCGAAAGACACCGGAAGGCCAGGCCATTCAAGCGTCGCCGA
>Ga0172371_10003756_pt1 | contig 23363 bp, 19 predicted proteins | sample Lak12m_FD_114543 | JGI IMG/M metagenome (GOLD analysis project Ga0172371, IMG submission 114543) | Freshwater microbial communities from Kabuno Bay, South-Kivu, Congo - kab_022012_12m | ecosystem: Environmental > Aquatic > Freshwater > Lake | place: Democratic Republic of the Congo: South-Kivu...
AATATTACCGATGTCGGTCATTTAACTGGTGATATGGATATGGGAAAAGATAAGCTAGAAATAGGTGCTCAGCGAGAAGGGAAAAGTGCTTGGGAAACTGCTGAATTTTATAGTCAAGCTTTTAAAGCTGATTTACAAAAATTAAATATTTTAGAACCAAGCATTTGGTGCAAGGCGACTGAACACATTAAGGAACAAATTACTTTAATTAAGGAGTTAGAAAGGAGGGGGTATGTTTATAAAATTAGTGATGGTCTTTATTTTGATACCTCCAAGGTTAAAGATTATAATAAATTAAGTCATTTACCTCTTGACGAACTAAAAGAAGGCGCCCGAGTGGAAAAGAATCCGGAAAAAAAGAATCCGACAGATTTTGCAGTCTGGAAATTTTCTCCTAAAAGTGAAAAACGGCAAATGGAGTGGGAATCACCTTGGGGTATTGGTTTTCCCGGCTGGCACATTGAATGTTCAGCTATGAGTTTAAAATATTTAAAAGATCAATTAGATATTCATTGCGGTGGCATCGATCATATTAACGTTCATCATACCAATGAAATTGCCCAAAGTGAAGCGGCTACTGGTCAGAAGTTTTTTAATTATTGGCTACATAATGCTTTTTTGAATATTGTTGGTGGGAAAAGAATGGGTAAGAGTGAAAATAATTTTTTAACCCTGGAAAAGGCTTTAATTGAAAAAGGTTTAAATCCTTTAGCCTATCGTTTTGCTAATTTTCAGGTTCATTATCGTAAGCCAATGGAATATAGTGAAGATAGTTTAAAGCAGGCTAACGACGGTTTACTTAATTTATATAATCAAATTACTTTTTTTGGTCGTGAGATTGGCCAAGTTAATGTGGACTATAAGAGGAAATTTTTAGAAGCTATTAATGATGATTTAAACGCTCCACAGGCCATGGCTGTATTATTTTCAGTATTTAAATCTAATTTAAGTGAAGCCGATCAGTTGGCTACTATTTTAGATTTTGATCAAGTTTTGGGTTTGGAATTAAGCAAAGCTTCACAGATGATTAGAAAGAGCTTAGAATTAAAAGATTTACCTCAGGAAGTACAGGATTTAATTAAGCAGAGAACTAAAGCTCGTGCCAATCGTAATTGGGCAGAGTCGGATCAATTAAGACAAGAAATTGAAGATCTCGGTTATATTCTAGAAGATAGTCAAGAGGAAACTCGGATTTATTCCTAATTATGTCACAAAATTTTTGGTTAAAAATAAAACGGCCGATTTTAGCTTTAGCTCCCATGGCCGGTTTTACTGATTCCGCTTTCCGTCAAATAGCTAAAAACTATGGGGCGGATGTTTTGTATAGTGAAATGGCTTCAGCCACGGCTCTTTATTATAATCAAAAAGTTAGAGGTAATCGTACTTTAGAGCTGCTTAAGTTTAACCGACAGAAAGAGAAATATTATGTAGTTCAGTTATTTGGTTCCAATCCTCAACATTTGTCAGTAGCCGCTAGAATTATTAGTAAAACTATTAAACCAGATGGTATTGATTTAAATTTAGGTTGTCCGGTACCTAAGGTTATTAAACAGGGGGCTGGAGCTGATTTAATGAAAAATCCTCAACAGGCCCGTTTGGCTATTAAAGCGGTTTTAGAGAATACCAATTTACCAGTTTCAATTAAAATTAGAGCTGGAGCTGGCGAGGTAGGCGCTCTGGAGTTTTTGAAAATTATTAGTGATTTAAAAATTGCGGCTGTGATGATTCATGGGCGTACCTTGAAGCAAAGTTTTGTTGGCCAGCCAGATTGGCAAATAATTAAAAAGGCACGGAAATATTTTTCCGGAATAATTTTAGCTAATGGGGGTATCACTGATTTAATAACAGCTAAAAAAGCTTTGCAAATTAGTCAGGCTGATGGCCTGGGAATCGCTCGTGGTGCTTTAGGGCGCCCTTGGTTGTTTAAGGAAATAAAACAAAATAAACTAATTAACCTGTCTCAACAACAAATTTTTAAATTAATATTAAATCAAGTAAAATTAAATTATAAATTAAAAGGGAAGACTGGAGTAGTGGAATTAAGAAAGCATTTAACTTGGTACATAACCGGACTACCGGGGGCCAGTCAACTACGTAGCCAACTAGTTAAAATTAACAGTTTATTCGATGTAAGAAAGATTTTAAAATAAATTAATATGATACTTTATATTAACACGACTTTTCCTGAAGAAATAATTATTGCTTTGCGTGATGGCCATAAAACAGTTAGTCAAAAAAAAATATTAGCCCCCCAAAGTCAGGCGGGAAAGTTATTACCTACTATTGATAGATTATTAAAACTAAAAAAAGTAAAATTATCAGCCTTAGAAAAAATTATAGTAGCTAATTATGGTGGCAGTTTTACAGCTTTGCGTATTGGCGTGATTACAGCCAATGCTCTAGCTTATGGTTTAAGAATTCCCATAGAAGCTGAACCTGGAAGAAGAAAATTTATCAAAAAATTTGTTGGTCATACTTTAATTATGCCCTGCTATGATCGTTCACCGAACATTGGAATTTCCCGAAAAAAGAATTTTTGAGACCTGTGCATTAATTGTGTAAAACTTTTGGACATTTTTGGCAAATTTATTTAATTTAAAAAGCTACTTGTTGAAAAGTAGTTTTTTTATTTGATTTTTAGCTTATTTTAGCATAAACTAAAGTGTTGACCTGAGGGGTTAAGTGGTGTATAATTATATTTGTAAGGTGAAATGTGGGGAATGGTGGTGAATTAATTATTATAATAACCAACTTATTCTCATTTAAACTCTAAATAAAATGTTCATCGGCGAATATCAACATAACCTAGACGACAAGGGTCGCTTAGCTATACCAGCTAAGTTTAGAGCTATTCTAAAAAGAGGAGCAGTTGTTACTAAAGGCTTGGATAACTGCTTGTTTTTATATTCCAAAGAACAATTTTCTCAGATTGCTGCTAAGTTTGCTGCTTTGCCGATTAGTCAGGCTAAAGCCCGAGCCTTTGCTAGACATATGTTAGCTGGAGCTATGGATGTAGATTTTGATAATCAGGGACGAGTTACTTTGCCGGATTATTTAAGAAAGTTTTCTAGTTTAAAAAAGAAGGTAGTTATTGCTGGTTTATATAATCATTTGGAGATTTGGGATGAGGCAGCTTGGTTAAAGTATAAGACAGAGTCAGAAAAAAATAGTAATTCTATCGCCGAAGAGTTGGGGGATTTAGGAATTTAATATGTCCTATCAACACTTGCCGGTAATGTTAACTGAAATTTTGGAGTATTTAGCTCCATGTTCTGGCCAGAAATTTATTGATTGTACTTTAGGGGGAGCTGGTTATACTTTAGCTTTAGCCGCCCGGGTTGGCCAGAAGGGTAAAGTGTTGGGTATTGATTTGGATGAATTGGCTATTAATAATGCTCAACAAAAAATAGTTGAAGGTAAATTTAAAAATATAATTTTAGTTCAGGATAACTTTAAAAATCTTAGCACTATTGTAGGAGATAATTTCCCATCGGGTACAAGGTTTTCAGGAATTGTTTTTGATCTTGGTTTGTCATCAGCTCAGCTGGCTGATCAGTCTCGTGGTTTTTCCTTCCAAGGAGAACGTCCCCTAGATATGGCTTTTGGGCCCGGTAATCAACGTTCAACGGTTAGTATTCTAAATCATTATTCATTATTAGAATTAACCAGAATTTTTCGGGAATATGGAGAAGAGCGTCGGGCCTATCAGATTGCTAAAGCTATTATCAACGCCCGCCGCAAAAAACCATTTAAAACCACTGCTGATTTAACCGCCGTGATTGAAAAAGTGACCCCCTTTCGATTTTATTCTAAAATTCATCCAGCGACTAGAGTATTTCAAGCTCTAAGAATTGAAACTAATGATGAATTGACTAGTTTGGCTCAGACATTACCCCATGCCGTGGAATTACTAGATAAAGGTGGAAAATTAATTGTTGTTTCTTTCCATAGTGGTGAAGATCGAATTGTTAAAAAATTTTTTAAAGAGAATACTCAGCTACAGATTTTAACTAAAAAGCCAGTAGAGGCTAGTGAACAAGAAATTTCTAATAATTCTCGGGCTAGAAGTGCCAAACTCCGAGTAGCCCAAAAATTAGATAATTTTTAAATTAATATAATTTATTCTGTTGTGCCCTATGACCAAAATTGTTAATTGTTACCAGACGAGAACCACTTCTCGACAGTGTAGCTTCAATCTTAAATTTTTTAACATCAGCATTTTTTGTCTTATTTTGGTTTGTGGTTTTCTCTATCTGATTAATATTAGTGATTTGACCATTAAAGGTTTTGCCCTGAAAGAGTTAAAAATTGAATCTTCTTCTTTGGCTAGCGAGAAATTATCTAAGGAAGAAAAAATTAATAATCTTCAATCCTATTATTCCCTTAGTTCTCGAGCTGAAAAATTGAATATGGTTGCCATTGGTGATATTGAGTACTTAGCTGTTTCTGGATCCACAGTGGCTAAAAAATAATTTTTGGGCGCTTGCGATATTTTAAGCGTTTTTATTTCTATGTGGCGTGATCTTAAAGACAAAAGCCGTCCAGCGCGGGAAAAGGTTCACAATAATCGTCTACGTTTAGTAGTAGCGATTATTTTTTTATTGTCTATCGCTTTGGTTTATAAATTATTTACAGTGCAGATTAGACAATGTGATCTTTATACCGCCATGGCTTCCTCTCAGCACCAAGTTTATAGTCAACTTAAGCCAGAAAGAGGTAAAATTTTTTTAAGTGATACTGTCAAATCAGATAAATTATATCCTATCGCTACTAACAAAGATTTTGCGGTTGTTTATGTAGTGCCCAAAGAAGTAGCTAGCTCTTCGGAAATGGCTGAAAAACTTTATCAATTTTTTGATTTACCTAAATTAGAAGAAGAGTTAAAGAAAAAAGATCCAAATTTAGTAACCATTAGTATCGCCAGTTCAACCAAGGAAGAAATTATTAATAAATATCTTAAGAAATTAAATAAACCAGATGATCCTTATGAACCCCTAGAAAATAAAGTGATGGATAGTGATTTACTTCGTCTCTATGCTTTTTTAGGAAGTTCCTCTTCTAACACTATTAGCACCGAAGAATTAGAATTAAAGAATGGTCAGGTAGTTTATAAAAATAATCCTAGCCAAAAATTAGAGATATCTGGTTTAGGATTTGATCTAAAAAAATATCGCTATTATCCCGAGGGCGAGATTGGCGCTAGCTTGTTAGGCTTTGTTAGTTATGTTGATGAAGAAGAAAGGGGCAATTATGGTTTAGAAGAATTTTTTAATGAAGAATTATTTGGTAAATATGGTTCTGTTAAGTCAGAAAAGGGTGGCTCAAATAGTTTGATGATTGTTAATGATCGAGAATATATTAAGCCAGAATCAGGCGATAATTTAATCTTAACTATTGATCGCAACATTCAGTTTTTAGCCTGTGAAAAGTTAAAGACGGCTGTAAAGCAGCATCAAGCCAGCGGTGGCAGTTTAATTGCTCTTAATCCTAAAACAGGGGCTATTATTGCCATGTGCTCTGAACCTAGTTTTGATCCTAATAATTATAAAGATGTTGAAGATATAAGTTATTATAATAATCCAGCTGTTTTCTATCAGTATGAACCAGGTTCCGTTTTTAAGCCGGTGACGATGTCCATCGCCATTGATCAAGGAAAAATAACTCCCAGTACTACCTATCGTGACGAAGGACAGATTATGATTAAGGGTTGGCCTAAACCAATTAAAAACTCTGATTTTTCTACCCATGGGCCCCACGGAATAGTCGACATGGTCTCTGTCCTAGAAAATTCTCTTAATACTGGAGCTATCTTTGCCATGAGTCAAGTCGGACCAAAAATTTTTTCTGAATATGTTCGCAATTATGGATTTGGAGAAATTACTGGCATTGAATTAGGTTCAGAAAGTGCTGGAAATATTGATAATTTATTAGCTAATAAAGTAAAAGATATTGATGCAGCCACCGCTTCCTTCGGTCAAGGTGTTGCGGTTACCCCCTTACAAATGATTATGCCTTATCAGGTATTTGCTAATGGTGGTGTTCTTATGAAACCCTATGTGGTGAAAACTATAGTGCATAGTAATGGACGTCAAGAAGAAACTACACCCAAACAAGTTCGTCGTATTATTTCTGAAAAAACTGCTGCGACCATTTCAGCCATGTTAGTTAAGGTAGTAGAATCAGGACATTCTAAAAGAGCGGCTATTGATGGCTATTATATTGGTGGCAAGACGGGAACTGCTCAAGTAGCTACAGCGGGTGGTTATAGTGAAGATCAATATGTTCATACTTTTATTGGCATAGCACCAATTGACCAGCCAACTTTCGTGATGTTAACAAAGATAGATAATCCCAAGGATGTAGAATTTGCCGAGGGTTCAGCCGTACCTCTTTGGCGAGACGTAGCTGATTTTATCCTAAAATACTACGGCGTCCCTAAAACTAGATAATAATTATGCGCAAAATATTACAATTAAAATTAAAGTTTTTAGCTCGTTTGATTATTTATAAATATCAACCCAGCATTATTGGTATTACTGGTTCAGTGGGCAAAACCAGTACTAAAGAAGCTATTTATCATGTTCTAAAAAGCAGATTAAAAGTACGAACCAGTTTTAAAAATTATAATAATGAAATTGGTTTACCTCTAACTATTATTGACTTAGAATCTCCGGGCCATAATCTTTGGGGTTGGTTTAAAGTTTTTTTTAAAGCCCTGTATTTATTTTTAATAAAAGATAAAAATTATCCTCAGGTTTTGATTCTAGAAATGGGAGTTGATCATCCCGGTGATATGGCCTATCTCTTGTCAATTACCCCTGTTAATATTGGTATTGTAACGGCTGTTAGTCATTCTCACGTGGAATATTTTGGTAGTCTTCAGAATATAAAAAAAGAAAAACAGGTTATCATAGAAAAATTAGATAGTAAGGGTTTAGCGGTTTTAAACTATGATAATCAATTGACTAGAGAAATGAGCGGTATTAGTAAAGCTAGAACTTTTACTTTTGGTCTTCAGGAAGGAGCTAATTTGTGCGCTCAAGATATTAACTATCGTTTTAGCCAGGGTGATTATGAGTTAACTGGTATACATTTTAAATTAAATCATAATGGCTCTATTGTACCGGTGAATATGAAAAATGTTATGAGTGAAACAGCTCTCTACGCCGCTTTAGCGGCCGCAGCTACGGCTATTTATTTTAATTTCAATTTAATTGATATTGCTAGATTGCTTAGTGATTTTAGTTTACCACCAGGGCGCATGAATCTTTTGCCAGGCATTAAACATTCCTTTATTATTGATGATAGCTATAATTCTTCACCGGAATCAGCTGTAGCTGCCGTTGAGGTATTAAGACAAATTAAGGTTGAAACTAATGCTGATAAATATGCTATTTTAGGTGATATTATGGAAATCGGTCATTATACTGAAGAAGGCCATCAATTGGTGGGTAAAAAAGTAGCCCAGAGCGGCATTAAACATCTCATTGCGGTGGGTGAAAAGGCTCGTAATTTTATTAGTGGTGCCAAGGAAGCAGGTATGGAAGACGACTATATTTTTTATTTTGATAAAGCCGAGGAAGCGGGCCGTTTTCTGCAAAATCGAATTAAAGAAGGTGATGTTCTTTTAATCAAGGGCTCCCAAGCAGCCCGTTTGGAAAAAATAGTTAAAGAATTAATGGCTGAACCCGAGCGAGCTGGTGAATTATTAGTTCGTCAGGGGAAAGAATGGGCGAATAAGTAATAAGAATATTGGAGATAATAAAAAACCGCTGAAAAGCGGTTTTGTGATTAACCCTCGTAAAGCATTTGGAATTCTTCGTCAGTTAATTTTTCGGAAGTGAAATTCGTGAAGAATTCTTGTGGATAGTTTATCCGGAGTTTTGTCCAATCAGTTCCTTCCATGGTGAATACCAGCTCCTTGATGCTGGGATGTTCCTGATTAGGTGTAGTCATTTTCACCTTGAAGCCTTTATCTTGGGCAACTGTACATAAATTTTTCAGTACTTTCTGGGAGTAAGCATAGGGTCGGACTCTCGTTAGAGTTTTTAATCCACAGGAAGCATATTGGCCATTTAGCGAACCATCTTCCTTTAAAAATTTTTCTACCAGTTTATACAGGATGTTCATGATTGATTATTTTTTGTTTTATAATGTTTTGGATTGTTAAGGAATTATATTAAGTTAACATAATTATATAAAATAATCAAGATTTAGAATATAAAAAAGCCCCGATTAGATCAGGGCTTTAAAAACAATAAGTCCAAATACTATTCCGCCATAGCTTCTCTTAGTTCGGCCCAACCCTCCTTACTTTTGGCTTTCCAAACAATGTTTTCGGCTGCCAAATGTTGAATTACTTCAGGAGCATCCTGTTTGAATTGTTGAGTAGGGATATAACAAGCGCTGATGACCGGGATGCCGTTCCATTCTTTTTTTCCTGAACGGTTGAAAGCGCAGGCAATAGCCATTAGAATGGCTCCGCGATCTTCAATTAGTTTCTGTATTTTTTCCGTGGTGGAAAAATTATTACAGACATCTTCCACCAGGATAACCTTATCACCAGCCCGCAGTTCATGACGATCAATTACCAGCTCGCTTTTCTCTTTTTGCCCTTCAGTCAGATTGGCGGCTGCAATCACCTTCTTTTCAGCGAAAATAGTGTGCTTCGAGGAAATACCACCCAACTCGGAGGCCAACATAATGCCGCCCATAGGTGCTCCAGCTAAAACATCAAAGGCAATATTAGCCTGAATTAGTTTTTCTTTGATGGCCCGAGCAAACCAATTTCTGAATTGGGGTTTTTGTTCGGCCTTGGCAAAGTTGAAATACTCAAAGCCGACATAATTACGCTTTTTGCCGTTCTCGTCTTCGTAGGTACCGGCATAGCCTACCAGAGGACCGCAGTAGGAGTTGTCTGGATTTTTCAGACTACAGTAATAACCATCGCATTCTTTCAGAACTTTCAGGGCATTTTCGTCAGTGTATACCAGTCCTTGGCTTTTCTTGATTTGCTCAATGGTCAGACGACGACTGGTAGCTGCACTGATTCCTTTTTCCGGATTTCCCTTGGTCATCTGAGCGCCCATAACCACAAAAGTGGCACCATGGCTCAAGGCTTCAGCCACACCGGTGACTCTTTTTTGATGTTCATCGGCTTTTTTCATCCATTCATCCCGAATTCCCGGTACAATAAATCCGTAGCCACGGAGATTCGTGGTTAGAAAGTCTAACTCTTTGGAGGAGCAGACAACCAAATCAAAGGGGTTGGAGTATTTTCCAAGGAGATCGTAATTGACAGTATTACAATAGATCTTTTCAATATTGATCAGATCATTGTAAATCTTGACAGCCGGTGACTGGCCAAAACGTCTTTGGCATTCGTCTTCGGACATATCAGTTAAAGCACTGACCATGGCTAACTTAGTCTCGGGCAGCAGTTTCCGGAGTTTGATGATGCCATCCAGACTGCAGCTAGCCGAAACCGTCAGGATGCCAATTTTGTTTCCGACCGCCAGGAATTTTTTCAGCACATTAACCATGGTGGCGGAAACATCAAAGATTTTCAAATCCAGGAAAATTCCGATATCCAGTTGTTGTTTGGCAATAATGTTGTGAATGATTGATATCACCTCGGGACTGCCAACATCATTCTGATGAATGCCGTCGTTTAGTTTAATGAAAGCCAATAATTTTTGGCTTTCTGGTTCGTTCAGAATTGCTTGGAGGGCGATTGCTAAATCAGTGTAGTTAGCATAACCGTCCATGGGGAGAATTACTACTTTTGTGTTCATTTCTAGGGTTTTTTGGTTAGACTTCTATTGGCTTTAAATATTAATTTTAATTGTTAAAGAATTATATTATCTTAATATTTATCTCTTCAATTGTCAATTTGAGGGCTTTTATACTATACTAGAACTATATGACCATTCTTATTTTAGGCGGGCAGGGAAATTTGGGCTCGCAATTAACTAAAATTTTATTAGAAGACTATAATGTGATTTCCTGGGACAGGGATGATCTAGATGTTTTAGATTTTCATTTATTAGTTGATAAAATTAGAGAACTAAAGCCACAAATTATCATCAATACTGTGGCCTATAACAATGTTGACGCCTGTGAAAATAAAATTGACTATGAAATAGCCTGGCGGCTCAACTGTGAATTACCGGCAGTATTAGCTGATCTTGCCCGAGAGTTAAAAAGTCTGTTAATTCATTATTCTACCGACTATGTCTTTAACGGAACGATTGATAAAAAAGAATTTAATGAAGATAATACGCCCAATCCCCTTAATAAATATGGAGAAAGTAAGTTTTTAGGGGAAGTAGAGATATTTAAGAGAGCTGATTATGGTTTGCAATATTATCTAATTCGCACTTCTAAATTATTTGGTCCTCGAGGAATTAGTTTGTTAGCCAAACCAAGTTTTTTTGACATAATGTTAAATTTAGCACAAAATAAAAAGGATTTAACGGTGGTTAATGAAGAATTTAGCTGTTTTACCTATACCCCAGATTTAGCTCGAGCTACTGAAAGATTAATAGCCACTAAAGCTCCTTTTGGTATCTATCACTTAGTTAATGAAGGGGCTTGCACCTGGTATGATGGGGTCATGGAATTATTTCGTTTAAGAAAAATTAAGGTAGATGTTCGGCCAGTACGCAGTGAAGACCTAGCTCGTCCAGCTCGTCGTCCTAAATTTTCAGTTTTGGTTAATAATAAAGTGAAAAAATTACGTCCCTGGAAGGAGGCTTTACGAGAATATTTAAATAATTAATTATATGCGTGGTATTATTCTATCTGGCGGTTCAGGTACTCGCTTGCGACCGCTTACTAAAATAACTAGCAAACAATTATTGCCTATCTATAATCGACCAATGATTTATTATCCTCTTAATACCCTAATTAAAGCAGGGATAAAAGAGATTTTAATTATTGTAGCCCCAGAAAGTGCTGGTGATTATCTTAATCTTTTAGGTTCAGGCAAGGAGTTCGGTTGTAAATTTACCTATGAAATTCAAGATAAGCCCGAAGGTTTAGCTCAGGCCTTTATTATTGGAGAAAATTTTATTGACAATGAAGATGTAGTGATGATTTTAGGTGATAATATTTTTGAAGATGATGTTTCCGAAGCCATTAAGAATTTTAAGGGAGGGGCTAAAATTTTTGCTAAAGAGGTGTCTGATCCAGAAAGATTTGGGGTGGTAAAATTTGATCATAATTTAAAAGTAGAAAAAATTGTAGAAAAGCCTCAGGAATATTTAAGTAATTATGCCGTTACTGGTCTTTATGTTTATGATAAAAGAGTGATTGAAATTGCTAGAAATATGAAACCAAGTTCTCGCGGAGAATTGGAAATAACGGATGTTAATAATTGGTATTTAGAAAAAGGAGAATTAGAAGTATCTTTAATAAATGGAGAGTGGTTGGATGCTGGAACTTTTGATAGTTTGTTAAAAGCTCAAAATCTAGCTAAGGATAGGTTGGCCAATAAAATGGTAATTTAATAAAAAGGAGCTATTTAGCTCCTTGTTTTTCATGATGGAAAACGGTGACAAACTGTAATTTTTTTACCCTCCTCTATCGGTACACAAAACGTCGTTGAACCGGTTTTAGCATTATACTGGCAAACACAGATTCTGCGTTTTGGATAGAGAGTGTGAAGTTTAGCCAAAGCTTCGGCTGATGTATCGGCAGTCCCGCAAACTGCCTTAACATCTTCTCTGATTTTTTCTTCCATTTTGATTGTTTTGGGAATAAAGAACAATTCTAAATAATAAAAATATAATATATTTTATTTTGTCTATTTGTCAAGTTTTTATGAAATTAATAGTTGGTTTTTTAACTTACAATGAATCTAGCTATAAATATTTACCGGAATTTTTATCAAGCTTAAAAAAAGCTTTGAAATTTTTGCCATCTTCTGATTATAAAGTCTTAGTTTTTGATAATAGTCACCCAAACAATAACTTAAATCGTTTAGCTATTGAGTTTTTTAATCATCAAAATGGTGATTTAATTCAATATTACAGCTCTGGAGATAATTTAGGATTTAGTCGAGCTTATAATATTTTAATTAATCAAGCTGTTAAGCTAAAAGCTACTTATTTTTTAATGATTAACCCAGATACTTTAATAGAACCAGAAACAATTCGAAAATTAGTTGAGGCTTTAGAAAAAAATGGCACCTTAGGCTCGGTTGCTCCCAAAATTAAACAATGGGATTTTATTAATCAACAAAAAACTAACATTATTGATTCTTTAGGTTTAGTGCTTAAGCCAGGTTTGCGGTTTATTGATAAAAATCAAGGTGAAATTGATTGTAATCAATCAGGTACACCAACGAGTATTCTTGGTCCTTCTGGGGCAGCGGGGTTATTTCGTATATCAGCTCTACAGAAAATCAGAGAACAGGGAGGCTATTTTGACGAAAGATTTTTTATGTACAAAGAGGATTGTGATTTAGCCTATCGTCTTTATCTTCAGGGCTATAAGTCTCAGTTGGTGGCTGATGCCGTGGTTTATCATGATCGTAGTGCGGCTGCTTCTGGCCATATCATAATTCAACAGCTAGCTGATCGGCGACGAAAAAGCCGTCAAATTAGGGCCTGGTCTTTTCGCAACCAACATTTTCTTTTTGTCAAGCATTGGTCAAGACAAAATTTAACTAATCGGTCTTTGATTGTTTTTAAAATGGTATCTTTTTTTATTTTTTCGCTTATATTAGAGCAATTTCTTCTAAAGGAGTATGCTCAGATTTTAAGGTTCTCTAAGCCCTTGACTAATGTAAAATAATGTGATAAATTAACTAAGAATTTAAGAATTAAAACTTTATTTTTTTATATGGAAAATTTATTGGAAAAAATCATTCAGGAGGAAAAATCTGAGGAATTAGCTCGCCTGGATGCTATCAATATTGTTCAATCTTTATTTTCTGAATTATTAGATCGAGAGAAGGATATTTTAACTCGTCGTTTTGGTTTAAAGGGAGACAAGAGTGAAACCCTAGAAAAAATTGGTAGTCTTCATAAGTTAACTAGAGAACGAGTTCGTCAAATTGAATCAGCTAGTATTAAAAAAATTAAGAAACTAGAAAATTTAGAAAATTATATTAATACTTTGAAACAAGCCGTCCGTCGTCTAATGGAAGAACATGGTGGTTTAATAAGACGTGATTATTTACTAGATATTTTAACCGTGATGGCCTTAGAATTAAATTCTAATGCTAACCCCGATGATGCTGACTATGAAAAGAATCGAGCGGTTTATCGTAACCATTTTAATTTTTTAATTTCTAAATTAATGGGTGATGATCTAGAGTTAGTAAATGATAATGATAAATTCACTCCAGCCTTTAAATTAAAAAATGAAGAATTTGGCCATCTAGAAGAATTGGCCGTTGATTTATTAAATAAGGTTGATAATCTAAAGAAAACTTTAACTACTGAAGAATTATTAGAATTATTAAAACAATTGGAAACTTATAATAAACATCAGGAGAAATTGGTTAATCAAGAAACCGCTGATATTTCTAGAGTGTTTAAAAGTAAAGTTTTTCCTGATAAGGCGGAAGTTATTAATAGTAATAAGGTTTTATATTCTTTCATGCAGGCTATTAGAAATCTAGAGCAAAATAAATATGGTGAATGGGGTTTAGCTGATTGGCAAGAAATTAAACCCAAGACAGTTAATGATAAGATTTATTTAATCTTAAAACACGAAGGTAAACCTCTTCACTTTACAGAAATTGCTAACAAGATTAATGATATGAAATTTGATCGTAAGAATGCTAATGCGGCTACAGTTCACAATGAATTGATTCTAGATGACCGCTATATATTAGTTAGTCGAGGTATTTATGGGTTAAAAGAATGGCAAAAATAAGCATGATTTAACGATAATAATAAAAAATCCGATTAGGTTAAATCGGATTTTTTATTTTTTCAAAAATATGTTAAAATATAGGTAAATTAATTCTATGGATATAGTGATTAATACGACCGCTTTTGATCAATTTTTAAGTCTGCCCCCAGAACAGATGTTTTGGGTATTTATGAATACTATTGGTTGGATAATTGTGGGTATTACTTTTATTATTGGCGTTCTTCAGGTTTATCTTTTTTGGATTCGACAGAAATGGGGACAGACTCATAAGAATATTTTATTAGCCATTGACATTCCTAAGGGAAACGAACAATCTCCTAAAGCCGTAGAGAATATGTTTACCTATTTGGCAGGGGCTCATGGTTCAATTAATTTTTTTGAGAAATGGTTTGAAGGCTTATTTCAGAAGTCTTTTAGTTATGAGATTGTTAGTTTAGAGGGTTATACTCAATTTTTAATTCGTACTCCAGTCGAATTTCGCAATTTAGTTGAATCGTCTGTTTATTCTCAATATCCAGATGCTGAAATCTCTGAAGTTGATGATTATGTTGATACTGTTCCTCAACGTTGGCCTGATGAGGAATACGATATTTGGGGGGTAGAATTTATGCAGCATATGCCCTGGATGTACCCCATTAAAGTTTATAAAGAATTTGAACATCAGATGGGGCCTAGTGAGACTCAATTTAAGGATCCTATGGCTACCCTAATGGATTTGTGTGGCTCTCTACGTCAAGGGGAACAGTTATGGTATCAAATTATTGTTATACCAATTGGTTTTGATTGGCCTAAAAAAGCAGAGGAAGAAATGAATAAAATTTTTGGTCGAAAAAAGAAAGCTAAAAAAAGTTTAACCATGCAAGGAGTGGAAGCTATTGGTGAAGCTAGCGAAATTATTTATAGTATTTGGGGAGATATTGAAAAAAAAGATGCTAAAGAAGAAAAGCCACGCACTATGATGGATTTAACACCCACAGAAAAACGTCGGGTTGAAGGAATTCATGAAAAGATGTCTAAGTTAGGATTTGAAGCTAAAATTAGAATGGTTTATATAGCCAAGAAGGAAGTTATGAATAAAGCTAAGGTGGCCAACGGTATTGTCGGTTATATGAAACAATTCGCTGCCCTAGATTTAAATAATTTAAAACCTGATGTTAACAAAACCATGACTAAAACTCAGTATTTTTTTAAGGAGCCACGGTTACTAGAAAAGAAACGTCGAATTTTTAATGCTTATATAAATCGTTCGGATAATCAGGGACGTCAGCCAGGAGTATATAATATTGAAGAATTAGCTACTTTGTGGCATTTTCCTATTGAGGCTAATGTTAGGTCACCACTTATTCAGAAAGCTCCTGGACGCAAAGCCGATGCCCCCTCTTCCTTGCCTTTAGCAGCTGAATTAACTACTACTCCTGATGATTTTTTCAAAACTAATATTTTTAATAATAAAATTCCTGGAGACAGTAATAATAAAAGTGATTTAGATCATCATGAAGCTGCTCCACCACCTAATTTACCAACCGTATAAATTCATGAAAATTGGCATCGATGCCCGCTTCTATGGTCCCATTGGCAAGGGATTGGGGCGCTATACCCAGGAAGTGGTGGACAATTTAATGAAAATTACCAGCGCTAACGGGGGCGCCGGTTTTAATTATGTAATTTTTTTAAGTCCAGAAAATTTTGATGAATTTATCTGCGATGAACCATTTGTTAAAAAGGTAAAAGTAAATATAAAATGGTATTCTTGGGCTGAACAATTATTATTCCCCTTTTATTTATGGCAAGAAAAATTAGATTTAGTTCATTTTCCTCATTTTAACATTCCTATTTTTACACCTAGTAAATTTGTAGTTACTATTCATGATTTAATTTTAACTCATTTTCCAACCGTTAGAGCTACTACTCGCAGTCATTTTATTTATTTTTTAAAGAATTTAGCTTATCGTTTGGTTATTAAAGCGGCTGTTATTCGGGCTCATCGAATTATTGCTGTTTCCCAGTTTACTAAAGATGATATTGTTAATAAACTTAAAGTCAAAACTGATAAGATTTCTGTTACTTATGAAGGAGTGACTAATTTAGCCAAAGGAAGAGATTCTTTATTTGTTGCTAAGTTAAACAATCAAGAAACTCTAGAGCAATATCATATTGCTAAGAATTTCTTACTTTATGTAGGTAATGCCTATCCTCATAAAAATTTAGAAGCTTTACTAAGAGTGTTTAATCGTTTACATCGGGAAAAACCAGAATTACGTTTAGTTTTAGTTGGTAAAGAAGATTATTTTTACCACCAAGTGGAGAATTATGCTCGTTCTTTAAATCTATGGCAGAGAGAAAATATTAATAGCCCAGTTATTTTTCCAGGCTATATCCCTGACGCCCAATTAGAGATTCTGTATCAGGAGGCTCGAGCCTATATTTTTCCTTCTTTTTATGAAGGTTTTGGCTTGCCGCCCCTGGAAGCTATGGCTAAGGGGTGTCCAGTAATTAGTTCTAATCAGGCTAGTTTACCAGAAATTTTAGGTCAAGCAGCAGTTTATTTTAATCCTGGAGATGAAGAAGAAATGTTATTAAAAATCCGTCAAGTATTAACTGATGATGACCAACGCCAAAAGTTAATCAGCCTTGGGCAGGAACAGGCTAAAAAATATAATTGGTGGGAATGTGCTCACCAAACCATGTTAGTTTATCAGCAAGCTCTTAGAATAAAAAAGTAATGTCATTGCGCAAAAAACAACATAAAGTAAATAATCACGGGAATGAATTATTCTCTAATTTTGTTGTTGATCTTCGTCAATTTACCAAAGATATTGATCAACATACAGAAAAAAAGATTAGCAAAGAAGAAATAAAATTTAAAAATATAGTTGATCAAGGGGTTAGAAAATTTAAAAAAAATGCTAACAGCCTTAAACCTAATCTATTAAAAAATAACTATTTTAGAAAATCATTTTTTCCCATATTAACCCAACAATTATCATTAAAAAAGGGGAAGAGATTTTTTAGAAGATTATTTTTATTTAAAAAAAATTATTTTTTTGAGAAAGTAATCTCTGAACAACAGAAAATATTTGCAGCCAAGACTAAAATTAGAACAGCGGAGCGACGAACTAATCAGGCCGAAGAAAAAGTTATTTGGTATCGTTCTCTATTGTCTTTTTCCCTTGTTTTATTATTACTAATAGTGCCTTTAAAAATTTTATCATATTTTGAATTTTTCGATTTACAGAATTTAGAAAATAAAATTTTAGGTCGTTCTCAGCAAGCTATTAGCAGTTTGTTAGCCGCTGTCGATTCAGTAGCCAAATTAGATTTAGCTGAAGCTGATTCTGATTTTCAACAAGCCAGTCAAGGATTTCTAGCTGCTCAAGAAGATTTAAATAAGATTAGCGATAGCCTCCTTTCTTTGGCTGTTTTATCTAATGATCCTAAGATTAAATTGGCTGCTGAAAGTAAGAAATTTTTAACGGCTGGCGCCCTAGTTTCTTCTTTGGGTCGAAATTTAGTTTTAGCTACCGATAGTTTGTTCAACGGCGATTCACAAAACTTTTCTCAGATTTTGGATAATTTTTCTCACTACGGTCAGTTGGCTGTTAATGATGCTCAAGAATTAAAAAAAGAGTTAAATCGTATTAATCCTGATAATTTACCACTTGAATATCAAAGTAAATTTATTGATCTTAATCGGCAGGCTACTTTAATGAGTGATAATTTAGTTGAATTTGTTAAAGCAGCTGATCAGCTTAAGGAAATTCTTGGTCTAAGTCAAGATAAACGCTATCTATTGATTTTTCAAAATAATTCGGAGCTTCGGGCTAGCGGCGGCTTTTTGGGTAGCCATGCCTTAATTGATTTAAGTAACGGTAAAATTAAAAATTTAGAGGTTCCTGGTGGCGGTTCCTATGACACTGAAGCTGGTTTAAAAATTAAAGTTATTGCTCCAGAACCACTTTGGTTAGTTAATCCCTTGTGGCATTTTTGGGATGCCAATTGGTGGCCAGATTGGCCAACTACAGCTAAAAATTTGATGTGGTTTTATGAAAAGAGTGATGGCCCTACTGTTGATGGTGTTATTGGAATTACCCCTACCGTGGTGGAAAGATTATTAGAGGTAACTGGTCCAATTGATCTAACCGAGGAATACGGGTTAATAATTGACGCTAATAATTTTTGGGAAACCGTTCAAAAAATTGTTGAACATCAAAATTTAATTAAAATTGACCCAGAAATTGTGGTTGGTTTGCCAGCGACTTCACAACCCATTAATTCTTCTTTACCGCTGGAACAAAATTTAGAAGTTAATTCAGCTAATAAGCCTAAAAAGATTATTGGTGATTTAATGGCTAAAATTTTAGAAGTTTTACCAAGTAAATTAAATAAAGAAAATTTATTAAAAATTATTAGTTTGTTTGAAAAAAATTTATCTGAAAAACAAATTTTATTTTATTTTAATGATTATAATCTCCAGGCCGAAATAGCTCGACATAATTGGTCTGGTGAAATTAAAGATACTAATCATGATTATCTTTTAGTAGTTAATAGTAACATCGCCGGTCAAAAATCAGATCGCAAAATGCAAGAAAAAATAGAACATTTTAGTGAGATATCAAGTGATGGCAGTATTATTAATACAGTTCGTATTTATCGTAGCCATAATGGAGTTAAAAATGAACCTTTGGTGGGGGTCCGGAATGTTGATTGGCTACGGATTTATGTTCCCCGGGGAAGTAAATTATTAGAAGCTAGTGGTTTCCGCTATCCCGATGAACATTATTTTGAAAAGCCGGAAGTTGATTGGATAAATAATCCTCTACTAGAAAATGAGCGACAGGCAGTCATTGATGAGGCTAGTGGTGTTAAGATCTATGAAGAAAATAATAAAACTGTTTTTGCTAATTGGGTAATGGTTGACCCTGGAGAAACTGTCATTATTACCTTTAAATATCGTTTACCTTTTAATTTTTTTGATAAATCCTTTGATGATAGCTGGTTAAAACGTCTAAATCAGTTGTTTAATCCAGATTTTACTGATCTCTTACCTTATTCTTTATTAGTTCAAAAACAACCTGGCGCTTCGGCTAGCCAATTTTCTAGTTATTTAAAATTACCATCAGATTGGCAAATTTTTTGGCGTCATCCTGAGAACATTTCTGGAGAAATTAATTGGAGTATCCAAACGGACTTAGGAGAGGATAAATATTGGTCTGTTTTATTAGAAAAAAATAATTAAAAATATGGTAACTAAAAAAATTAATAAAAAAATACGAGTCGATAAACAAGAAAATTCTAGCCTATCTGCTTTTGTGGAGCGGCCGGTGCCCACAGAAAAGGAAGTGGATAGTTTTGAAAAAGTAGTGAAGCAGCAAGCTCGTCATCAAGAAATTGATTCTAATTTATCAGAAATTTATCGAGATAAAAGAGGCGATTTAATTGATGTTAAAAAAATGAAAATTAAACGTCGCCAGCTATTTATTATTCGTTGGTTTCGTAATTTATTGATTATCGGAATTTTAGGCTTAATTGCTTATTTTGCTTATATTTACTTTTTCAATCAAAATAGTGATATTACTGCCCTAGAGTTAAATATAGTGGCTCCAGAAAAAGTTATTGCCGGTGAAGAATTTTCATATGAAATTAGTTACACTAATCCCACTAAATTTACTTTAACAAATATTTATGTTGAAGTTAAATATCCAGAAAGTTTTATTTATAATAGCTCTTCGGTTTTCCCTAAAACTGGAAATTACGGTTTTGCTTTAGATGATTTACCAGCTGGCCAAACAGCTAAATTATCAATTACCGGGAAATTAATTGCTAAAGCTGATTCAGTTAATATAATTTCAACTCGTCTTAGTTATCAACCCCTTAATTTTTCTAGTCAATATAAGAAAGAGAGTTCAGTATCCACTTTAGTCAGCGGACCAGGTTGGCGTACTGATTTAGAAGCTAGCAATACTGCTTTTTTAGATCAAGAAAATGACCTAGCTTTAATTTTATCTAATTTAGAATATAATTATTTAGGTGATTTTAATCTTACTTTTATACTTCCCGAAGGAGCTAGCGCTGGGATAGCGAGTAGCACCGGTGAAGTTACTGATTCAAAAATTAAAAAGATAAAATTGGAGAAGCTTAGTAACAATAGTTGGCAGTTAAGCGGTTGGGGATCAGAACTAGATAATCAGGAAATCCCTTTATATTATCAGATCACTGAGAAAAAAGATCAGGCTGAAATAATATTACGTTTAGAAAAACGATTAGATAGTGGAGAAAGTTATATTTTTTGGGAGAAAACTATCCGGCCGGAGATAGTTAATAGTGATCTTAATTTAACTATGTTCTTGAATGGAGCTAAAAACGATAATGCCATTAGTTTTAGCCAATCACTTAATTACACTTTTAATTATAGTAATCGAGGAGAAAATTCTTTTCAAGATGTAGTAATTATGGCGGTTTTGAAAGGCGAATTTTTAGATTGGAGTAGTCTTCAAGACCCAAATAAAGGAGAAATTCATAATAATTCTATTATTTGGACCAAAAATGAAATCCCCGCCCTAGCTGAGATTAAGCCAGGTCAAGAGGGGGAAATAAATTTTACTATCAATCTTAAATCTTTTCAAGAAACAGATTTAGGAAAAAATTTATCCATTATTTCCTATGCCCAATATGGTATTAATAATCAAACTATTAAAGGAGATGATAATAAAAGTAATAGTATTACTACATTAATTAACAGCGATCTATCACTTACAGAACAGATTCGCTATTTTAACGATGATAATAATCCAGTGGGCTATGGACCATTACCCCCTAGAGTTGATGAAAAGACTGGCTTTCGAGTTTATTGGATAGTTAAAAATAATTTGCATGAATTATCAGGAGCTCGTGTTGTTTTACCTTTACCCAGTTATGTTAGTTGGGATGATAAAATTTCAACTTCTGTTGGTGATGTTTATTATGATGGTAATACTCACCAAATAATTTGGGAGATTGGGCGACTACCAGTTTCTGTTTATCAAGCTACGGCCGAATTTGCTATTAGTATTACTCCCGGAGGAACTGACCAGAATAAAATTTTAATTCTTTCGCCGGGAGCCACTGTAACTGTCACTGATATTGAGACCAGAGATATTATTTCTCAGAAAACTGAGGCGAAAACTACTAAATTAGAAGATGATGAGATTGCTGGTTTAAATAATTCTGGTCGAGTAGAATAGTATGTTTAAAGTTTTAAAAAATAATCAATCTGGTTCTCGTTTGGGAATATTACAGACTGCCCATGGTTCTTTGAAAACCCCATTTTTTATGCCTGACGCCACTCGAGGTTATCTTAAATTAATGACTAATCAGGAGGTTAAACAAACCAATACTAAAGTATTGGTGGTTAATACTTTTCATCTTTATCTTCAGCCAGGGATGAAGGTTATTTCTAAGGCTGGTGGTATTCATCAATTTATGGATTGGTCTGGCCCAATTCTATCCGACTCCGGAGGTTATCAGGTTTTTTCTCTTATCCATCGCCATCGCCAAATGGGTAAAATTAGTGATGATAAAGTTATTTTTAAATCTCCCCTTGATGGGTCACTTCATGAGTTGACTCCCGAAAAATCTATTCAGATTCAATTTAATCTCGGTGTTGATATGATGGTCTGTTTAGATGACTGTCCTCCCAATAATTTTTCTAGAAAGGATTTAGAAAAAGCAGTGGAGAGAACAATTGCCTGGGCTAAAAGATGTAAAGTTGAATATCAACGGCAAATTAAAAAAAGAAAATTAAGTGGTCGGAAAAAACCGTTAATATTTGCAGTAATTCAGGGTGGAGCAGAAGTTGATCTGCGACGTTATTGTACCGAAGAATTAGTCAAAATTGGTTTTGACGGTTATGGTTTTGGCGCTCGTCCAGTGGATGAAAAAGGAAGATTTTTGCAATCTGTTCTTAAGAAAACCGCTAGTTTTATACCTACTAATTCTCTTCGTTTTGCTCTAGGTATTGGCACTCCGGAAGATATTCGCCGTTGTGTCACTTTAGGTTGGGATATGTTTGATTGTGTTATTCCTACCCGAGAAGGCCGTCATGGTCGATTATTTTTAGAAAAAATAGGGAACCGATATAAAACTATTAATATTAATAATGCTCGTTTTGCCAGTGACTTTTCGCCTATTAATACTTCGAGTCAGATTGGTGAATTAAGAACCAATTCCAAGGCCTATCTTCATCATCTTTTTAAAATGAATGAATGTTTAGGACAGAAGTTAGCTAGTCTTAATAATTTAGAATTTTATCAAAGATTATTAGATGGATTTAGAAAGAATAAATAATTTGAACTATTAATAAAATTTATGATGCAGTTAATATTTTTTTCCGTTTCTTTAGTAGTTGTATTATTCGGTCATATTATTTTTTGGTTGATAATAATAAAATTATTAGGAATATTTTCTTTGTATTATCAAGTTATTATTGGGGCAGTTATTGTTTTCTTTTTTTTATCGGTAATTATTTCTTCCTACTTAATTCATAAATGGGATAATTTTTTAACTCGTTGGTATTATATTTTATCTGGTTTTTGGGTGGGTTTGTTGATTAATTTTGGTTTAATGGCTTTTGTAATTTTAATAATTAAATTAATTGGCTGGAAATTTGATTTTATTCTATCAAATTTTTATATTAAATTAATATTTTTTTCTGGAGCTGGATTATTGTCAATTTGGGGAATTAGTAATGCTTGGATTCCTCGGGTTAAAGAATATGAAGTTTACATTAAGGATCTGCCAGCCGCTTGGAATAATAAAACTGTAGTTCAAATTTCTGATGTTCATCTTGGGCCAGTTTATCGTAAACATTTTTTATCTCGAGTGATTAATGAAATAAATAAATTACAGCCCAAAGCAGTTTTTATTACTGGAGATTTATTTGATGGCATGGAAGGTGATTTTAGTTGGCTAAAATATCCTTTAGCTAAACTTAAAGCTGATAAAGGAATTTATTATTCTTTTGGTAATCATGATCAGTATTTAGGATTTAAGCGTGCCAAGCAACTTTTAGTTGGTAACCCAGTGAAAATTTTAGATAACAAATTGGAAGAGGTTGAAGGATTACAAATTATCGGTATTAATTATTCCTTTGATAAATATTTTGATCTACATCGAGCTATTTTAGATAAGGCTGGCTATGATAAGGCTAAGCCTAGTATTCTTTTATTCCATGCCCCCAAGGATATCAATCAAGCTAAGCAGGCTGAGATTGATCTGCAATTATCCGGACATACTCATCGTGGTCAATTATTTCCCTTTAATTGGTTAGCTAAAATCACTCATCATGGCTATGGCTATGGCCTGTTTCAAGATGGTAATTTTAATTTAATTGTTACTAGTGGAGTTGGCACCTGGGGCCCACCCATGAAAACTATTGGACATAGTGAAATTGTAAAAATAGTTCTTAAAACTAAATAAACACATTAACCCTGCGGTCTTGC
>Ga0172371_10003757_pt1 | contig 23360 bp, 17 predicted proteins | sample Lak12m_FD_114543 | JGI IMG/M metagenome (GOLD analysis project Ga0172371, IMG submission 114543) | Freshwater microbial communities from Kabuno Bay, South-Kivu, Congo - kab_022012_12m | ecosystem: Environmental > Aquatic > Freshwater > Lake | place: Democratic Republic of the Congo: South-Kivu...
GATCACCGTTGCTCCCTGGCGCAGCAACGTTTCACACACAGGCGTGCCGAGGAATCCGGCTCCGCCGGCAACAATCACGACCCGGCCCGAGAGATCAAATATGCTCTTCATACTCATCTGCTCTGACTCCCTGCCATGCGAGGACCATCATCAGCCATCGCAGGATTCATTGTTATTCCAGGCTCCAGGTTTCAGTGTTCAGGTGTCAGGGTTCGGGGTTCAGGGCCTCCCCCTTCTTCATCCGGCATTCTGCAGTTCTCGGTTCTTCCTTCCGTCTTCCGTTTTCCGTCTTCCGTCTACTCTGCCTTCCGCTCCCTCTACACCAGCCTCCGGAATCCCTTATGCGCCACCGGCCCCTTCAGCATCTGTTTCACGGAATCCATTTCCAGCGCCTGCTGCAGCACACCGAACACTGAATCTATCGCAACGATGTAACGGTCTGTCAACGCATCCGTATGGGCAAGCGTGACGTAGAGCGCCAGCCCGGCAAGATACCCGCGCGCCAGCATCTCCTGGATGTAAAGCGTCTTGAGCTCGTCGGCAAGCGGATGCTCGAACGCGAAATGGGCCAGCGCTCCGTACCCGTCATCCACTTTCACCGGCAGCTTGTGTCCCGCTCCCAGATCGCGCCACGCAGCCTGCACACGTTTGCCGATCCTGTCGCAGTGAGCGGGCAAATCCATCGACCGCATCTTCCTTATGGTCGCGACCGCCGCCGCCGGCCCGATCCCTTCCGTCCAGTAGGTGCTGCTGATGAACGATGTATGCGCGCCCTCCATCGCCGCCTTAGTCCCCACGATCGCCGCCATGGGATGCCCGTTCCCCATCGTCTTGGCGAACACGGCGATATCCGGCGCAAGCTTGAACCGCATGTGCGCGCCGCCGCATACCAGCCGCCAGCCAATCGTGATCTCGTCGATGACCATCAATGCGCCGACGCGATGGGCCTCGTCCCGCACAAACTCAAGGAACCCCGGCTCCGGATCCTTGTACCGACACGGTTCCATCACCACGGCCGCCAGCCTCGATCCCTGCTCCGCCACGATCTTCCGGAAAGCCTCCCTGTCGTTGTAGGCAAAGGTAAACGCCGTACCGCGCAGCTCGCGCGGGACTCCCAGCGGATTCAGACCCGGCAACAGGTGCCCGCGCAATGCGTCTCCTTCTCCCAGGTTGGCCGCAAGGTACCAGTCCTGCCACCCGTGGTACCCGCAGATCGCGACGGCCGAACGGTCCGTCGTCGCGCGCGCGATGCGAATCGCCACCGCCATGCTTTCCCCGCCCGTGCGCGCATACCGGACCTGCTCGGCCCACGGATGCAGTTCGCACAGCTGGTCGTGCAATACGATCTCATCCGGCGAGTTCAATGTGCTGAAACTGCCGAGGTTCAAGCGCCGCCGCACCGCGCGCGTCACGTCGGGATCGCGGAACCCCAGCAGGCATGCGCCTATGCCGTGCGTGGAGAAATCGTAGTAGTGACGCCCGTCCAGGTCCCATATCTCGCAGCCGCGCGCCTCGCGGTAGTACGCAGGCCACTGGTTCGGGGCAAACATCTCCGGTCGCTTGCTCAGCAGCTGCGTGCCGCCCGGTATCACCTGTTTAGCGCGCGCGTACAGTTCCTGCGTCCGGTTCGCCGTGCGCGGGGCCTGTCCCAGCAGCCGCATGGCGTTGTCATGGAACAGGTCCTTCGCGTCCTCGGCATCGAACCCCACCGCGTCCATGGCATCGATCACCGCGCGCAATGACTCAAGCAGCACGAGCGTTGGCTGGCCGAAAAACGCCTTGTCGTTCCACTGGATCTGGTCGGTTGTCACCCACGCAAACCCGTTGCCCAGTGTTACGCACCGCCCCCTCTGGTGGGAGACGGGGAAATCCGATCCCCACATTACGCGCCGCGGGCCCACTGCATCGAGCAGCGCCTCAATGGCCCTTGCCTCGCATACCGCCGCGACGTCGAACCATACGTTCTGCAGGTCGGCAACCGCCGAAATTCCTTTTACCGTGTTCGGCGCGTGGAAACCGCGGGCCGCGTGGGCCAGCACGAGTTGCGCGCGCGGATACGTTTCACAAAGCCTGCGGATCTCGGCCTGGTTCCCCGGATCGGCCAGGGCTGCGTCGCGTACCATGTGCAGAAGGATCAGCAGTCCCTTCTCGTCCGCCAGCTTCCACAACCATTCGGGACAGAAATCCGCTATCGCCGCCTGGAATGTCGGCTGTTTCGGGCTGTATATGTGGTACGGCTTGAACCCGCGCACGCACGGATGCTGCAGCAGGGCCGCGATCCGCGTCGGATCGTCCTTCGGCGATACCACAACAGTGGCCTTCTGACCGGTCCGTTCGGCTTCCGCGATCACAAAAGCGTTGATTTTCCCGACATCCGCGCCGACGGCGGGATAAGGCGTGTAGAGCGCGCCCGTCATGCGGCCGACGCCGAGTATAAGCTCCATCAGCCGCTTCCAGGTCGCTCCATCCGCCACTGGTGGCCCGGCTTTCACGACATCCGGCGGTGCGGGAAAATCGGCCGTCCGGTACAGGTGTTCGTGGAAGCCCCATATGCGGTCCGGCAGCCGCGCCCGAAGCTGCTCCGCCAGTGCGCTGTCCGCATCCGTCAGTGTCCAGCCATCAGCCATCGCAGGATTCATTGTTGTTCCAGGTTTCAGGTTCAAGGGGTCAGGGTTCGGGGTTCAGGTGTCAGGGTTCACGACCTCCGCACTTCTTCATTCGAAATTCTGCAGTTCTCAGTTCTTCCTTCCGTCTTCCGTTTTCCGTCATTCCCTATCCCACTCTCGCCCACCTTATCCCCGTGTGATCCGTCTTCGGCCCCGAGTAGTACGCCACCAGCACATCTCCATTCGCAAGGCGGGCGGTCATCGGCAATCCTATGCTGTAGGCCCCCATCTCGCTCCACGCATCCTGCATCGTGCCCTTGGCGCCTTCCTGCGGACGCGCGGTGGAGTCATCGATGATGACTTCCGTCGAGGCCGGCCATGTCCTGCCGCTGTCTTTGCTTACCCGCAGCTTGATGATCGGCGTCTTCGTGCGGTCAACATATGGCATGGCGATCGACCCATCCTTGAGCGATACGGGCGGCCCCCCCTGGCCCGGGATGCCGGTATCCCATATCTCCGACCACTGGTGGCCTCCGTCGCGGGACAGGCGCGCGTGGATGTTTCGGTACGAGGCCGTCTTGCGGTCAAAGGTCCAGAAGACATCCAGCACGGACCCGTCCGCCAGCAGGTTGGGCCGCTGGTCCCAGTAGAACACGCGCCCTTCCGGATCGGCCCCGGTGACCACCGCCTCGCCCCACGTCCGCCCCTTGTCGCGCGAGAACATCAGCACGGCCTGGTGAAGCCATACCGAGGTGTCGTTGTATGTCTTGTTCGTTTCGAACTGCAGAACCCACACGCCGTCTTTGCGCGCCAGTATCGGGCCGGTGAACGGTACGGGGCAGTCGTACGGCGCCGTCTCTATCTGTTTCGGTTCTGTCCATGTCCGCCCGGCATCGCCGGACCGCGTCAGGAACAGGCGTGAATCGAGGAGGCCTTCCGTCTTCTCGTTGAAGAACGGCAGGGCCGGATCGGACACATCGACCCAGTAGAGAAGTCCCAGGATCTCGCGCGGCCCGACCGGCGTAACGTGCATTCCCCGCCATGCGCCCGGAACGCCCTTGATGGAACAAGGCCTGAAGGGCTCTATCGGCGTGGACCATGATTTGCCTTCGTCATCGCTCCACGTGATGAGTATCCGCTGGGGTTGCGCATTCGCCTTTTTCGGCGATGCGCGGAACGCGACCATCCAGCGTCCCGCCGGCGTCACGCACAGCCCGTGGAAACACGCGCTGGAGAATTCACTCCCCGCCTCACCCATGAACACCGTCCCGCGATCAATCACTTTCATGGTTTGTTCCCTTCCGCCCTTCAACCTTCAGCATTCGCAATTCTGCTGTTCTCGGTCTTCTTTTCCGAACTCTCTACTGTCCACTGATCACTGATTACTTCCCCCGCTCTCCCCTTCCGTCTTCCGTCATACGTTGCCCTACTCCAGCACCACGATCCGCTTTGTCTCGTATGATTCCTTTGCGGCCAGGGCCACGCGCAGGTTCTTCCGCGCTTCCTCGAGCGTGGTCAGGTGGCACGGCTTGCCTTCGACCGCGTCGAGGAACAGATTTGCCTGCAGAGCGAACCGGGCCTCGTGCGCCTCCATGGGCTTGAGGCCGGCCATGTGGTCCACGGTATCCCAGTTGCCGGAATCGTCGTTCGCGAACTTCAGTCTGGCGAAGTCTATCGCCAGGTTGCCCTTTGTACCGGCGAACTCGACGATCGACTCGTTGGGCTTCTGGAACTGGTTGATGTTGATCTGCGCAATTCCTCCGCTCTTGAACCGCAGGCTGATTACGCACGTGTCCTCGGTCTCAACGCCCTGCAGCACGAGCCTGTCGTACATCGCCGCCACTTCCTTCACATCGCCCATGACCCACATCAGCAGATCGATGTGGTGGCTGGCCGCGTCAAGCACCGCTCCCCCGCCCATTGCTTTCTTCGCGTAGTAGGTCTTCTGGTAGTCCGGCCTGTATTTCGGGAACTCCTGGGAAGTGTTGACCCAGCAGGTCTTCACATCGCCGATCCGGCCTGCCCCTATCTGCTTGTGCAGTTCTATCGCCTCCGGGGCGGTACGCCGCACGTAGGCAACGCGTACCACCAGTCCCTTCCGCTTCACCGTTTCGATCAGCTTGTCCACCCCTTCCATGGAGACCGCCAGCGGCTTCTCCAGCAGGAACGGGACGCCGGCATCGGCGCAGGCCTGTCCGAGGGGTATGTGCACGTGCGCGGGAGCGCAGATGACGGCGGCGGCGAAAGAGCTGAGCGGCGCTTCCTTGATATCCGCGTAGGCTGCCTTGATGGAGTACGCCTTGCGGACTTCATCGAGTTTCGCCTTGTCCGGTTCGACGACGGAGAGTTCCGTCCGGCCTGTTTTGATGAACCCGCGGATATGCCGTTTGCCTATCCCGCCCGTGCCAACGATGAGAACAGGTTTCATGAGCACCTCCAGGAAATGTGATCCCGTTCAACATAGCACAAAAGGCCGCCTTGTCCACGGCGACGGCGACGGCCCTGTGGTGTGCGTCGCCCCCTGCTGCAGCGCCTGCAGGAGTACTCACGCAGAGCCACTAAGCCTGAACGATGCAGTTCGGAAAGAAATGTAACCGCAGATAGACGCAGATGCGCGCGGATATGGACACTGACAGCAGCCTGCAATTGGGTTCACCGGAAGGCGAACCTGATTGCAGGCTGCATTTGTGTCTGGCCATCAGCGTAAATCTGCGTTTGTCCCGCTTCGCCCTGTGGGGCTACGCAGGACAAGTCTGCGGTTCCTCTCATCTTCAATTGAATCTTTCCGACTAAGTACGCGAAGAGCGTGGCGAGTCTCTTTTGCGCGTCATTCCCTCGACTTTGTCGGTCCCGAAAGCTATAGAGCCCTATGTTGAAGAGGCACAGGGTCGGATACCACAGACTCCTTGCTCTCAGGGGTAAGCAGCGAAATGGCAAGGGCACCGACAGTCTATGTGATCGCCGGACCGAATGGGGCGGGTAAGACGACCTTCGCCATGCGGTTCTTGCCGCGTATTGCCGAAGTCAACTTCATCAATGCCGACCTCATTGCTGCCGGTGTGTCGCCGCTCAAGCCGGAGTCGGTTGCGGTCGAGGCGGGGCGCATCTTCCTGGCGCGCATCCGGGAACTGGCCAATCGACGGACGGATTTTGCGTTCGAGACGACACTGTCTGGCAAGAGGCACGTCAACCTGCTTTCCGGGTTACGGACCGCCGGATATCGGATTCATTTGTTCTTTTTGTGGCTGCCTTCGGTTGAACTGGCGCTCAAGCGTGTCGCTGATCGGGTGAGGCAAGGGGGGCACGATATCCCGGCTGAGACCGTGGGGCGGCGCTTCAAGCGTGGTGTTAACAATCTTTTCAATCTCTACCGTGGATTGTGCGACCTGATTGTAATCTACGACAACTCCACCGCAGAGCCGCGTTTGGTTGCCACTGTGGCAGGTTCCAGGACCACCATGGTGCGACGCGACTTGTTTCGGGCAATACTGAATATCGAACGCGAGGGACTATGAAGATGAGACAAACCAGGAAATCAACCATCCCGGCCATAGCGGTGGAGGGAGAGAAGGCCCTCAAGGCGGCCGTCGCCGAGGTCGTGGCGGAGCATAAGCGGACCCGGAAACCGTTGGCCGTATGGCATGAAGGGAAAGCGGTTCTCATGGCGCCAGAGAAAGCCGTGTCGGCAATCCGGGAGAGTCGCGCGACATACAGTGTGAAACCCAAGTAGCCCCGATCGTGCTCCTGGAACTGAACAACACACGGAATCACCGGGCCAGAACGCCAAGACGGAGTTTGGACAGGATTACAGGATGTCCGGTCTTGTCCTTCCTCCCCCAGGCCAACGTTGCCGGGATTTTCCCGGCAGTAATCTACTGATCGTGGAGTGCTAGCGGAGAAGAAGGAGCGTGCCGACCTGTTCCGGGCCGACAGGCTCGGCGCCGAAAGCGTCGAAAAACACTGTGCGATCACCCCCGCCCGTACACAGTGACTCGAAACTGAGGAGTGCCGTATAGCCGTCGGCAGTGAATTCAAACACCTGGCCGGTCCATGTGTAGCCGACGGTATAGTTCGTGCCGCCAAAGAGAGGCAGGCCGTCCACCAGCACCCGGAAATCGTTGAGCGCGCCGCCACGGTTGCACGCATGGAACAACACATTGTACTTCCAGCGGCGCTTCAACTCACGCAGGGTCATCGTGTAACTGCAGATCCCCTGCATCCGCAACTGCGTGTATGGGATATAGGGAGGGACTCCGTAACCCGGATCAATGGAAGTGTAGGCCGGACTCCCGACAGTGGCCACGGCGAATGTGTCCACAAACGGCCCGACAGGATTGGTGATAGCGACAATCTGGAGGTTGTCCAGCAGCGTGGTAACGTCGGCGGAGGAGGGATTCTCGAACTGGATGGTAACGTCTGTCGCCGCCGCCTTGAAGACGTACGAGGTGTATGTGACGAACGACCCGGCATGCATGTCCGAAGTCTCGCCCCATATGATATGGCCCCCGGCGGTGATACGGAGCCACCCGTCCCCGTAAGCCTGGCGGCAGTTTCCCTGCCACACGATAGCGTAGTTCTGCCCGGGAGTGAATCCGCCTACCGTTTGTGAAATGCCCTTGCCGAATCTCATGCCCGCCATCTGGGATGTGTAACCTGTGCCGGTAGTGAAGGCGTCGTCGGTGTAGTACATGACGCCGGCCTCACCGCTTCCGGTCAGCGTCCATCCCGAAATCGGAGTCTTGAACGAGTTGTACCCCGTGTTGTACGCGGCGCCGTTGTCTTCGAACCCGGGATTCGTGAATGCCGGCGCGGCCTGCAGCCGGGGGCAGAACAGCAGAACGGCCCACGCGGCGGCACAACACGCCCTGTGGTGCCTTCTACCTGCCCGGATGGCTGGAGCCGGAATCATGGCATTCTATCCCCTGCCATAATTATCCCCTTTTCCGCCGTCTTGCGGGAACGACCAAAAGTAGTGACATGGTACAATATGGTGCCCGCCTTGACGGGCTCTACTTCTTCCGGTCCGGGCGGCAGCGGCAGGTAAGCCGGCGGGCAAACGAGAACGCGTCCATCATCGTCATGCTCGGAGGCCTGTACGCGGCCCAGTACGGCGGGGAAAAGATCACAGCCCGGGTCGGCGACGTCGTGTGCTGGCGCAAGGGGGATGCCAGGACTGAGGAAAATGATCCCGCTCAGCCCACGCGGTGTCTTGTGCTTGTGTTCCGGTGGAAGAATCAGCCGGCATCATTGCCGCGGGTCGTGCGCGACGCGGCCGGTGTCATGCGGATCCTGGCACTGCGCCTGTTCGCGATGACCAAGGATCCGCTCCCGTCGCCGGTGGAAGCATGGAATGTCTACCTGGACGCGCTTCTGGCCGAGTATGTCAGGATGAGCCGGCACCGGACCCGGAGCCTGCTGGACCGGGTGAACCAGTGTATTGAAGAACACCTCGATGAGCCGTTCACGCTTCGGGATATGGCCCGCTGGATCGGACTCGAACGGCATCACCTGGGCCAGCGTTTCAGACGTGAGACGGGCATACCGCCGATGCGCTACGTGCGCGCACAACGCGTTCAGCACGCCCTGGGCTATCTTGCCACGTCTCCCGTCTGGACGCTTCAGCGGATCGCGTCACGGGTGGGCGTGGCGGACGAAATCCAGCTTCGCAGGCTGATTCGCCGGTACACCGGCCTGGGAATCCGCGATCTCCGGTGCCGTATTCCGCCGAAAGAGATCCTTCCGTTCGCCCAGACCGTCACGCGGTACACCTGAGCCTCACCGTGTCTGCACCGAGGGTGAGCCCTGCTTAGCTCCGATAATACTCCTCTCCTCCAACGAGGCCAACGTTGCCGGTATTTTCCCGGCAGTGCCATGCCGGAAAATACCGGCAACCTCCCTGCCCTGAGCGTAGCCGAAGGGCGGATGGTTTTCTCCGTGTCTCCGTGCCTCCAGCGAAGCGGGTGGTGAGATCTTCCCCCTGCCCTGTAGTATGCGTTGCGCTCTACTACAGGGTCTTTCGTGTCCTTTCGCGGCATTTGGCGGGCAACTCCGGATTCAGATCTCCCGCTAAAGTTCGCTAAAGGGACGCCAAAGACAGATTAACCACCCGCTTCGCTGGAGGCACGGAGGTGAGGAGGAGGATTCTCTTCCTCCTCCCCGTTCCGGGGTGGAGCGGCGAGTCTGACCACCATGCGCCGTGCTGGTCTGCGAGGCTCTGCTGCATGGCCTTCGCCGCTTCAGGGGAAACCCTCCTCCCCATCGCAGCCGGAGAACGCGCTCGGGACAGCGTGCTAGTTCTATGCATATACTATTCACACAGAGGCCACCAATGATACATATCATTTTATCCATAAAGCCTTTACAAATATATGAACAGCCACTACTATCTATTCATGCATTCGCTGGGAGACAGATTGGAGCTGGAGCTCCGGAGACGTGGCGTGTTGGCCGCCCGCGAAGCGGCAGATGCACTGGGCATAAGCCAGCCAACAGTGTCCCGTTTGTTCGCAGGCATGGGTCGTCAACGCCTGCTGCGTCTGGGCGCGGGCCGTTCAACTCGATATGCGTTGATGCGTTCCGTTCGGAACCTCGGCTCCATGTGGCCGCTCTATAGCGTTGCCGCAGATGGCAGCCCGCATCTCATCGGGCGCCTGCATGCCCTGGAAGCCGGTCAATGGTATCTCGCGCAGGATGAACCGTGGGACACGCTCCGGGGATCCGCGTTCCGTGACGGCGTCTATCCCGGCCTTCCATGGTTCGTATTCGACCTGCGGCCCCAGGGATTCCTGGGCCGTTGCTTTGCCCACAACTATGCCCCCCCGCTCGGCGCTCCTCTTGATCCCCGCAGTTGGGCCGATGACGATGTTGTCGCCGCGCTCCTGCAGTTCGGCGACGATCTGCCCGGCAATCTGGTCCTCGGCGAGCCGATGGTACGCACAGTCCAGATGCGTATTGAGAAAGACATCGAGGCGATTGCCGCCTCAGACCGGGCCGGCAAATACCCCGCACGGGCAGATGCCATGCTGGCCGATGAATGGCCCGGGTCCTCGGCTGCGGGCGAACAGCCCAAGTTCACCGCGTGCGTCCGCGACGCTGCCGGCGCGTTCCGCCGCGTCATCGTGAAATTCAGCGGAAAAGGCGGTCGGCCCGAGGATCGCCGATGGGCCGACCTGCTGGTGGCCGAACACGTTGCCAACACCGTCTTAAGGGAAGGGAACATCCCCTCCTCCGACACGACCGTACTCGAAGCAGGCGGCCGTACCTTCCTCGAATCCACGCGGTTTGATCGAATGGGCGCCCATGGCAGGCGGGGACTGGTCTCGCTGGAAGCCATGGACGCTGCGTTCTTCGGACAGATCGGGACGCCGTGGACCGGCGCTGCGGACCGGCTTAGGGGTGATAGTTGGATTTCAGGCGAAGATGCGGAACGCCTGGCCCTCCTCTGGTGGTTCGGTACGCTGATCGGCAACACCGACATGCACTACGGAAATGTCAGTCTCCTCCCGGGACCCGCCCGGCCGCTGGCACTGGCGCCAACATACGACATGGTGCCCATGCAATACCGCCCGGACATCGAGGGCCGGTGTTCCGACGATCCTGTGAATCCCGCGCCACCTCCTCCCGAAGCCGCCCGGCTGTGGTCCCGCGCCGCCGACATGGCTCATGCGTTCTGGTCACGACTTGCCGGAGAAACCCGGGCCTCGGAATCATTTCGCCACCTCGCGGGACAGAACGCCCGCGTCGTGCTGGAACAACACAAACGCTACAGCACATGATGTCGCAGATCCGCTTGTGCGCGGAGCCGGACCGGAGTTCTCACGCCCTCCTTCGCGCCCTTGGCGACCTTCTGTTCAAGAACATCCGGATCTTTGACACCAAGCTCGCGAAGTACGCAAAGGGCAGAGTTTAGACAGGATTACAGGATGTCCGGTCTCTTCCTTCTCCCCCAGGCCAACGTTGCCGGTATTTTCCCGGCAGGGCCATGCCGGAAAAATACCGGCAACCTCCCTGCCCTGAGCGTAGTCGAAGGGTGGTAGTTCTCTGCGGTCTCTGTGTCTCTGCGTGAGATCTCTCTCTGCCTCTGTTCTGCCTTTGCGACTTCGCGTCTTTGCGTGAGATATCTTTCTCCGTGTCTCCGTGGTAAATCTTCCATCCGCATCGGCGTCCATCCGCCTTCGTCCCGAGCGCGCAGCGCCTCGGGACTACGGCGGGACAAGTCGGCGGTTACACCTCCCCCTCTGTAGGTGATTTGATTACACGTGATTGCATCCGGATTCTCGATACTGGATACTAGTCTCTTGATACGGTGGTGGCATGGAGGAACGAGTATCGCGAATCCAGCATCCCGTATCGCGCGACGTCCGCCGTGGAGTGAGCCATGAGAGCGACGCAGGCTAAAGCAATCAGGATACTCATCACCCTCTCGGTCATCGGCATCATCGCCGTCGTCCTCCTCGCCATCGCCCTCCCCTCCTTCATCAAAGCCCGAAACACGTCTGCCCAGCAGGCCTGCATCAACAACCTCCGCCAGATTGACGCGGGTAAGGAGCAATGGGCGCGGATGGAACCAGAGCAGTCCGCGACTGTCGTGGAGAGTGAGACACTGGTGGTAGTTGCGGGCGGTGATGAGCCTCCCCCGCCCGTGCTGTCCGGGATGGCGGGAGTTGACGCCATGTCCGGAGCGGCGTTCGAGAGTCTTGCGAAGACATACCTCGAAGGCAGGGGCTACCAGGTAAGCAACATGCGGGCTTCGAACGACTACGGTGTCGATCTGATAGCCAACAAGGGAGCGGAGCGGATAGCGGTCCAGTGCAAGCGCTCGAAGAATCCCATATCCCGCAAGGCCATCAGTGATGCTGTTGCCGGGATGAAGTACTACAAATGCACCCGTGCCATGGTAGTGACCAACAACCGCTTCACCGAGGACGCCCGCGAATTCGCCCGTGGTACCGACTGCGAGCTTGTCGATCGAACCGTCCTCGAGCAGTGGCTGAAACCGGCCGAAAGCAAGACGCAATCAGAGTAATGGAGGTCAAGACAGCGGCAGACTGTCTATTGTCTAGGGCCGTCCCTTTGGGGTTCTCATCGAACAATGGATGAAACCGGCCGAAAGCAAGACGCAATCGGAGTAATGGAGGTCAAGACAGCCGTGTACTGTCTATTGTCTAGGGCCGTCCCTTCGGGGTTTGAGACCGGACGACCCGGAAACCAAGGCTGCGCCAATGACCGTCGGGGACATTGCCGCCACGTGTTGCCGACCGACAACAGGTCGCAATGTATTCCCAGTACCCGCCACGAAAAACCCTCTGGTCCCCTGATCCGGGCCCGGCTGGATCGACGAGTGGACCTGCGGGATAGAACCCATACCACCAGTCCTGACACCATTCCCAGACATTGCCAGACATATCATAGAGACCCCATGCATTGGCCCTCTTCTGCCCGACAGGATGCGAAGTACCGCCGGAGTTCTCCCCGTACCATGCTATCTCATCAACGTTAGGACAGCGACCGCTTGCTGCAGTCAGCTCTTTCCCCGTGTAGAGCGCTGTCTTTGTACCGGCGCGACATGCGTACTCCCACTCCGCCTCCGTTGGAAGACGGAAAGAGGATTCTTGGCTTCCACTTGTCAGGTAGTTGAGTTTCTTGATGAATTCCTGGCATTCTTCCCAACTGACCTGTTCCACGGGATTCCTCGGTCCTTTGAAGCAGGCGGGATTGCTCCCCATGATACGCTCCCACTGTTCCTGGGTGACCTCATACTTCCCCATCCAGAAGCCGCGGGTGAGCTGCACTTCATGCTGTGTTTCATCTTCCTGTCGACCAAGCTCCGATTCCGGGCTACCCATCGTGAACGTCCCGGGCGGGCACCAGACCATATCCAGGCTGACCCCGCCACCGAGGTCGATAGACATATCTTCACCAGCTCTCGGAGATGGGTCTGAACTGGTATCCGACTTTGTGGCCTGGGGAATAGACAGCCTCTGGCCGACCTTTATCTTCATCCCGTCACTGTTCGTCAGGTTGTTTGCCTTCAGAAGACCGCTGACAGTAACGCCGTACTGTTTGGCGATCCTTGACATGGAATCGCCGCTTCTTACCACATGGACCCCCTCGGACGATCCCGGATTCGGGACCGGTTCGGCGCCGGTGATTTGCCTGGTCTCCAACACTTCGCTGCGCGCGAACGTCTTGGTTACGCCGGGGCGAGTCTCCAGCCGCACCTTCTCGGAGGACATGTCTATTAGAATACCTTTGAGGACTCCTTCCTTTGTCGTGATTTCATAGTTTGGTTTGAAGACACGAGGCTTGAATGCTGGCGCCGGGTTACCCGGCGTACCCCCCGTCGATCCTCCAACTGCAACCACACGTGTCTCCCCGCCAAACTCCAGCTCCACTGATCGCGCACTGATGCTCTTCACCCTGACCCCTTGTATGGTCTCGTTCACTGCGACCAGTGTGTCATTCAGGATTGCCGCACCGCCGTTATTGTTGCCGGCTATTGCGCCTAGCGTGAGATCCGGCCACGTAACCGGGCCGGAGGACACGCCCCCCCCTCCAGCCTCACTGCCTTGTGGCATCGTCACACCCGACGTTGCCTTCACTACCGTCGGCGTCGCGACCCCGGCTAATGGCTTGTCCAACCTGAAGAACGAGTATTCACCGCCCGGCATATGGCCCGCCGTATCGAGAGGCTGGCAGATCGGATTCCCGATCAGGTTCTTCCGCACATAAACGTACAGGTCCTGGATCCCATAGGCCGCCGCATCGGAGAACTGAAGGAACTGGAGCAGGCGCGTGGCAAAGGGACTGTGGCCGCCACCCGCATCATCAGGAACCGGGGCGAGATCACCACTGGTGAGAACCCACCGTGACGGCTTCCTGTATCCGGCCGGTAGTTGCCAGTCCTCCGGTCGGCTCACTTCCCCGCCCCGCAACAGGGCTCCGCTGAAACAGGCATCCGCAACCACTAGCAGGTGCTTCACCTTGTACTTCCTGAAATACTCGGCGGCGATCTGGGCATTGGACAGGTATTCCGTCTTGTCGTCACGTGGTGCGTCAGCCGGGATCCAATAGCCGGCCTGGTTCCTCGTATCCATCCACCCGTGTCCTGCGAAATAGATGAACAGGCTGTCCGAATCGCCGAGCTCCAGCAATGAGTCCAGCGAATCCATGATACCTTTGCGCGTGGCCTGTTCATTCAGAAGGAGTCGGATGTCGCCGTAGCCGTAGTTCTGTTTCAGGACATTCGCGACGGCCCGGGCATCGCCCGCCGCACAGCGCAGGCTGTTCCAGTGCTGGTACTGGTCAATGCCGATGATCAGTGCGTGACAGCGTTCCGGGTCATAGTCACTCACCCCGGCAGTGGAGGCGGAAGCGATCCTGATGCCACGGGAAGGTTCGGCAGCAAAGATGGATACTGCCAGCACAAGGACCGCGCCGAAGATGAATTCGGACCTCATGCGGGTCAGACTAGCGATTGGCAGGTTGCGGAACAATGGGGAAGTTTGATGAGCTGCACTCGGCTCTCGCTCGGGGCATTTAGGGACGGCCCTAGACAATAGATATTGGGAGTACCCGGGGTCAAACCTGGTAACTGGTATTCCGGCCAGAGCAGTTGTCGGTGATGAGCAGAACGGCCCGTTCCGAAGCCGTGGCGTGGAAAGTGGCGTAGCAACACACTGGTCCCCAGTGCTTTAGAAAAAGTCTAGACAAATAGACTTTTCGTTTTGAGCATCGAGGGGAACGTGGGACGTAGGACGTGTCAACGTGGGATGTGCGGATGCAGTAGAGCCCAAGGGAGACTACAGGGCAGGCACGGAGCAGGATGTCTCACGCAAAGACGCGAAGACGCAAAGGCAGAACAGACCCTGTAGTAGAGCGCAACGCACACTACAGGGCATGGGTTGCCGATATTTTCCGGCAGGTACTGCCCGGAAAATACCGGCAACGTTGGCCCCGTTTGAGGGGAGGAGAGGAGAAGAGAGGCCTCCTCCTCATCTCCACCCGAGAACGTGAGACAACGGCGGACTCGGCCGGTTCCTCCGGCCGGGCCGACGTTGTCGAACCTCTCTCTTCTCTTCTCCGTGACTCCGTGGTAAATCTGCCTTTGCGCCTTGGCGGCTTTGCGTGACAGTTCCCCGTCCGGCTCTATCCAGGCCAGAGGGTCTCCAGGCCAGAGGGTCAGTCCTCCAAATAGCAAATGAGCCTGGTCGGGAACGAAAGACGTGACGTCGCGGGAAGAAGCGGGGATACGATACTGGATGCTCGATACTTGATACTGGTACCGGGAATCAAGTATCACGCATCCCGCAGCAGCTACGCATCCTGTAATCCTGTCCAAACTCCGTCCTGGCAGTGTGGCGTGAGTTCTCCGGTCCGGCTTTAGCGTCCCTTTGGCGAGCTTTAGCGGGAGATCTGATCCGGATCCGGAGTTGCCCGCGAAATGTCGCGAAAGGACGCGAAGGCAGACAAGACTCTATCGGTATTTTCCGGCATGGTGCTGCCCGGAAAATCCCGGCAACGTTGGCCTGGGGGAGGACGAAGAGACCGGACATCCTGTAATCCTGTCCAAACTCTGTCCTTTGCGTGACAAGGATCAATCCGGACTAGATCTGACCGACATCCTGCTAAAGGAGTGCGAGTAGTCCGTCTTCTCCCAGATCCGCAACGGCACCGCGAATTGCTTTCTGCCATTTCCCCGGAAGAGATGCAAAACGTGCCACGATCTTGCCGGCCTCTCCGCAGTTGACCAGAGTATGCAGCACCTGTACTGCCTGCGCCCGGTCTCTCTCCCCCTTGTCGCTCTTGCGACGGGCCGCAATTATGAGTTTGTGGAGCGCAAAGTTCACCGGATGCGGCACCCGGACAACGATCCCCTGGAATTCGACACGGATTGCGTCTTCCACAAGAAAGTCGAGGAATCGAAGGGCCTGTGCGTTCACACCAAGAGCAGGGACTGCGGTCGGTGTCGACGTTCCACGACCACGTTCGGGCACAAGGAATTCCAGGATCAGATCCGGGTGCTGAAAAGTAATCAGTCCTGCGTCACCATGGAAATTGCGCACAAAACCCAGCCCCTGCAGCATGGACGGAAGATCTACCTTGCCGGCAAACCGTTGAGGCAAAGGGACCAGCAGATCGAGGTCACGTGTTCGAATGGAAGGCAGGTAGTCGGTGTGCCTGAAATAGTCCTGGTACAGAACCATGCACCAACTGCCAACAACAATGAGTCCGTCGAGGACACGGGCCGTCTCGAGGCGCCCCATGACCTCCCTGCAAAGACTATACTGCCTGCTTTCCACGGAGAGTACTCCTGAGAAAACGAATCTGTTTGCGTACCCGTGAGAGTAATCCGCGATACTTCGCCCTGAGGACCTTGTTCTTCCGGTACTTGTCGACCTCGGCTTTCCCGACCTTGCCCCGGTACTCTGCCCGGAATCGCCCCCGATCCCGGTACACAAGGTAATAGTATGCCCGGCCCTTGATCAGCCGGCAGACAAGGCTACCCCGGGGAAGACCGGCCAGTTCCCTGACGTAGTTCGCCTCCATCCGGAGGGAATTTGCCAGTTCTTCGCGTAAAACGCCCTTGATCGACATTGTCCCTCGCCAGTTACTATACAAACGCAGCTTCACACTATTGTGTATAACAAGACGAGTCAAGTGTTACTATACACTAGAAGCAATTACCCATGCTGTATAGTAACACAGAGATCGACCCGCAGGCAGCCATAGGGCAGGCTTTCGGTCCATACTGTAATCCTGTCTAGACTCTGTCGGTCCGGCTTTAGCGTCCCTTTAGCGAGCTTTGGCGGGAGATCTGATCCGGATCCGGAGTTGCCCGCGAAATGTCGCGAAAGGGAGATCTCACGCCCGCTTCGCTAGAGGCGCTGAGTTCACAGAGAGGATGTTGCGGTCATTTGTGAGGCCTCCCAAGGGTCGGCTTCACGCAAATGACCGCAACGTTGGCTTGGGGGAGGAGAGGAGAAGAGAGGCCTACTTGGAAGGTGGAACGCGCTGTCCCGAGCACGTTCTCCGGCTGCGACGGCAAGGATGGTTTTCCCTGAAGCGGCGAAGGGACTCGCCGCTCCACCCTGGAACGGGCAGAACGTGAGACAATGGCGGACTCGTCTCGCGTCCGCGCGGGACAGGCCGACGTTGTCGAACCTCTCTCGTCTTATCCGCATGTCACGCCGGAGTCCCGAGTGCGCAACACCTCGGGACGAAGGCGGATGCCTCCGTGGCTCCAGCCTGTCCGCAGTGCTACGCACAGCGTTGCAGGCGGGCGAAGCGGGTGGTGAATCTGCCTTGGCGTCTTGGCGCCTTTGCGTGACAGTTCCCCGTCCGGCTCTATCCGGTGATTCCACTCTGGCAGCAGGCAGAGGCGTGCGCTATGCTGCGAAGTATGGCAACGCAACGCCATTTCCTCGGATGGGATGAACCACTGACCGCCTCCGTCCGCCGCTTCCTCGTACCCGAACACCCGGATGGACCAGTGGACCTGGATGACACGCTGATCGTCGTCCCCACCCACCAGGCCGGCCGACAGCTCCGCGAAGCACTCGCCGTCCACTGCTCCACCCACGGCAGCTCACTGCTCGGCATCAAAACCGTCTCGCCCCCCTTCTTCCTCCACCCGCCCGATTTCGCGGCCCGCGCCGCCTCCCCCGCCGCTGTCAAGGCGGCATGGACCGCGGTCCTGCTGAAGGCAGACCCCTCCCTGTTCCCCGCCCTATTCCCTGCCCGCGTCACCGAGGTAACCCCCGCATGGGCAATGACCACCGGTGAGCTGTTCCAGGACCTGCGCGAGACGCTGGCCGACGGCGGTTACCGCATCGCAGACGTCGCGGCACTCGGGCCCGCCGCTCTCGAAGAACCCGATCGCTGGACTGCGCTTGCAGAACTGGAGAAACGCCACCTGTCCGCCATCGCCGCATCGCACGTTGTCGATCCCTGCATCGCAAAAATAGAAGCGCCGAACAGGATCCAGCTCGATCCCGCCGTCCAACGAATAGTGGTCGCGGCCGTGCCCGACCCGTCCCTCCTTGTCCTGCGTACACTGGAAAAGCTTGCCCGGAAACTGAAGATAGTCGTTCTCGTCCATGCCCCGAAGAGCATGGCAGACCGGTTCGACGAATGGGGCCGGCCGATCCCTGAACGATGGGCCGGCAGCGAGATCGCCATTCCCGAGCCTGACAGGACACTGGTGGTATGCGCCAATCCCGCCGCCCAGTCGCGCGCCGTCATGAGGATCCTGCGCGAGGAGGCGTCCCGTTTCGACATGGGCCGGACAGCCATCGGGGTTCCGGATCGCGAGATTGTACCGTTCCTGAAGGCGGACCTGGACAAGGCGGGAATCCCCGCGTTCGACCCGTCGGAGAAACCCCTGCTGCTGCATCCGGCCGGACAGGTAGCCGATTCCCTCGCCAGCCTCCTTCTCGAGCCCGGCTACGATGCCTTTCGCACGTTCGTACGCCATCCGGACGTGCTGGAGTGGTTGACCGCTGAAGATGCCGGTTCTCCTGCAGAACTCCTTGCGGAGCTTGACGAGTTCCAGAACCTGTGCCTGCCCGCGATGCTTGCCGATTTCCCCGCCGGCTTCGCCTCGGCCCGTCATTCGGGCAAAGACTTCCCGCACGTCCAGCTCGTACACAAGCGTGTTTCCAGCCTGCAGGACCTGTTCCGCAAAAGCGCGTCTGCCGCGCATGGCCTGCGCGCCTGCCTGCGTGAGATATACGGCGAGAAGAAAGTCCCCCAGTCGCCGGAAGGACGCGAATTCGAAACAGCCGCGGGCACTTTGAACGATCTCTTCACTGAACTTGACCTCCCTGTGTCGTACGGGGTTGCGGCTCAACCGCCGGATGATGCGTTGCGTGTCTTCATGCGCCGGCTCGCGGAAAGCACGTACCAGGCGGAACGGGAAGACTCCGTACTCGACCTCGAAGGCTGGCTCGAACTCCCCTGGAACAGTGCGCCCCTGCTGCTGGTCACCGGAGTAAACGAGGAGTCGGTCCCGGGGGGACGGGTCTCCGACGTCTTCCTGCCGGACTCCCTGCGGCGCCATTTGCGCCTGCGCCATGACGCGGACCGCCTTGCCCGCGACGCGATGATTCTCTCCGGCCTGATCGCGACCCGCAAGAACGCCGGGCAGGTGTACCTGCTGCTCGGCAAGACCAGCGCACGCGGCGACCCGCTGAAACCGTCACGCCTTCTCTTCCGCTGCGCGGACGCGGCGCTTGCCCGGCGGGCCCGCCACCTGTTCCGGGCAGTTTCGGAACCGTGGGAGGATTTGTCGTATAATGTCAGTTTCCGGCTCAACCCGGCGCTGCCGGCCGACCTCGCAGGCTCGCTGTCACCCGTAACGCGCATGAGCGTGACGAGTTTCCGCTCCTACCTGGCATGTCCCTTCCGTTTCTACCTGCAGCAGGTGCTCGGCATGGAAGCCATGGACGATCTCAAGACGTCGCTCGACGCCCTTGATTTCGGCAGCATCGTACACGCGGCGCTGGACCACGCGAACAAGGACGCCAGCCTGCGCGACTCCGCCGACGCGGGTGTCCTCGCGGAACATCTGGTGAGTTTTCTACGCCGGTCCCTTGAGCAGCGGTTCGGGGAGGAGCCCCCGTTGCCGGTGACGATCTTCTTCGAAAACGCGCGCCATCGGCTTGAGGCCGCGGCGCAGGTCCAGGTCCGGCTCGCGCAGGAGGGCTGGGAGACCATCAAGACGGAAATCAGGCTCGAGGGGAATATCGGCGGCATGGAAGTGTCCGGCCAGATTGACCGGATTGACCGCCATCGTAAGACCGGCACCCTGCGGATCATAGACTACAAGACTTCGGACAGTGCAGAGGCGCCTCCTGCCGCGCACCTGGGTCCGGTAGCCGACAACACCCCGGCCTATGCCTTACCACCAGTCCCCACAAGCAGGCCGAAGCGATGGGTGAACCTGCAGCTTCCCCTCTACCTTAAGCTTGCGCGGGAGCACGGGATCGTGGATGCGCGCCACCCGGTTGAGCTGTGCTACTTCAACCTCCCGAAGGCCATTACCGACACGAATCTCTATCCGTGGGAAGGGTACACTGCCGAACTGCAGGCGTCGGCGGAACGTTGCGCAGAGGGCATTATCGCGGACGTGAGGGCAGGCCGCTTCTGGCCGCCGGCAGCGGCGGTTGACTTTGACGATTTTGGCAACCTGATACTCGGCGACCCCGCAACGGTGTTCGATCCCGGCCCGCTGGCCACAGGCAGTACGGTCAAGCCGGCGGCCCGGAAGAGGAAGTCCAGATGAGCGGCGGGCCCATATCACATACTGCCATCCTGGCCTCGGCGGGATCCGGAAAGACGTTCCAGCTGGCGCACAGGTATATCCGCCTGCTTGCCGCCGGGGCATCACCGGACCAGGTTGCCGCCCTCACCTTCTCCCGCAAGGCGGCGGGCGAGATCTTCGAATCGGTCGTCCGCTACCTGTCCGATGCCGCCGAGAGTCCGGACAAGGCGGGAGTTACCGCGGAGATCGCCGGCATCCCGCGCGCCAGGCCTGCGCTGTTCCTTGGTCTTCTGAGACGTTTTCTCGAGGACCTGCACCAGGCGCACATCGGCACGCTCGACAGTTTCATTGTCGGGATCCTGCGCGCTTTTCCGCTTGAGCTGGGCATCGGCACGGATCTCCAGCTGATGGACAACGAAGGGGCCGATGCTTCGTTGCTCCGCAGGGAAATGCTGGGCCGCCTGTTCAGGAGCCGGTCCCTTGCCCCCGCGGTCCGCACGCGCTTCCTCGATGCATTCCGCCTGGCGACGTTCGGTCACGAGGAGAAAGGGCTGGACCGCGTCCTGGGCGAATTCATCACCGGCTTCAGGCACCAGTACCTTCTCATGCCCGACGCGGCCGCCTGGGGCGCCGAGTCCAGGATCTGGCCTGACGGGTGTCCGTGGAAGACGAATCCCCGCGCGGTGGAATCGGCCGCCGCCGCCCTCCGTGATTTCGTGGCAAAGTCCGACTGGCCCGACAGCTGTCGCAAAAGATGGCTGACCTTCATCGACGCCGCGGAGCAGTATTCCTTCACGTCGCCCTGGCCGAGGGGGATTGAGTACATGCTGGAGAAGCTTCTTCCCGAGGCCGATGCGCTGCGGAAGGGTGGCGCCAGCATAGGGATTGAGCGCAGGGAGTGTGAGCTCACCCGCGAAGCGGGCCGGCATGCCTGGACACTCGTATCGCACGTAATGGCCATTGAACTGCACAGGGCCATGCAGCAGACAGCCGGCCTGCACGAGGTGCTGGCGCAGTATGAACAGCTTTACGACGGGGCGCGCCGCGCCGGCAGGCTGACCTTCACTGACGCCCAGCACCTGCTGTCGCCCGACTCGTTCGCCGGCGCAGGCCATGCCCTGAGCCGTGCCGCAGGCATCGAAGGCAGGCTCTACATAGACTACCGGCTCGACGCACGCCTGAACCACTGGCTCATCGACGAGTTCCAGGATACGAGCGACCTCCAGTGGCAGGTGCTGTCCAACCTCGCGGATGAAGTGATCCAGGACACATCCGGCGAACGCAGCTTCTTCTTCGTCGGTGACGTCAAGCAGGCCATCTACGGGTGGCGCGGCGGCAACGCCCGCCTGTTTGCCGCCCTGCTCGACCGTTACGCCCCGAGCATCGAGAAGAGCAACCTGAGTGTGTCATACCGGTCCAGCCAGCCGGTAATCGATACGGTCAACGCCGTCTTCTCACCGCTGCCGGACGACTTCCCTGCGGCGGCAAGGGAATCGTGGGGCCTGTTCTGGCAGAAGCATAAGCCTGCGGAGGGCCATGTGCCCGCCACCGGCTACGCGGCGATTGTGGAGCCGCCGTACGATGGAACCGAGAAGCCCGGCGAGGAGGAAATCCGCGGGGTGGTCGCTGGAATTCTCAACGCGATTGACCCGGCCGCGCGCGGCCTGTCGGCCGCCGTGCTGGTCCGGTCAAACGAAGCCGGCCGCAGGATCGTTCAGTTCCTCAGGCAGGCCTGCCCCTCAATGACGATTGTCCACGAGGGCCGCGCAAATATCCTGGACCACCCACTAGTGGCCCTGCTCCTGTCCCTGGTGAAGTATGCGTTCCACCCCGGCGACACACTTGCCATGCGCCACCTGCAGATGAGCGCCCTTCACAAGGCGCTCGCCGAATGCGGAGACTACTCGTCCACGCTGCCCCTGTGCCTGCTGCGCGAGATTCGGGGGGAAGGATTCCAGCCGTTCCTGCGCCGCTGGGCTGAGCGGTTCATGCCGGCAGAGGCAAAGCCCTTTGAACGCAAGCGCCTCCAGGACCTGCTGGGCGCGGCGGGCGAGTTCGATGCCGCCGGGAACGGGGATTGCGACGCGTTCATCGCGTTCGTGGAACAGTACACGGTCCAGGACCTGGCGGCATCGTCGTCCATCCGCGTGATGACAATCCACCAGGCAAAGGGGCTGGAGTTCGACCTGGTGATCCTGCCGGAGCTTATGGGCAGCAGCATGACAGCCGGGTCAGGCCCTGATTTCCTGACCGACCGCGAGGCGGTATTCGATTCACCGCAGTGGGGCCTCAAGACCCCGCGCAAGCTCGTGACGGAAGCGGACCCGGTTCTCGCGGATGCTTTCCACCGGCATACTGCCGATGAGTCGTTCGAGTCGCTGTGCGTGTTGTACGTCGCCATGACGCGCGCACGGAGCGCGCTGTACATGGTCACCGCCTACCCCGGCAACAGCGCCACCGCCATGAATCCGGCTGCGCTCCTCAAGCAGAAGCTGACGGGCGGCATGAAGACTCTCACCGGGCGCAAAGTGGACCTCGCCGGCGTGCAGGCAAACTATCTCTACGAGAAAGGCGACGCCGACTGGTTTGCCGCGTCGCCCCGCCGTCCCGCCTCGCGCGGGAAGAAGAAGGAAATCGAAGCTGCCGCGCTGCCCCTGCCCGCTGCTGCCCGGATGCGGCGCATCGAGCCGTCGCGGCGCGATGGTTTTGAGAGGCGCGTTGCTTCTCTCTTCGATGTCGAGACACGGGAGGTGCTGGACTTCGGAACGGCGATCCATCACCTGCTCGAGCAGGTTGAATGGATCGATGCCGCCGATCCCGAGGCCATCATTGCCGCCTGGCTGCGCGAGTCGGCGGACTCACCTGCCGTGCAGCGCGATGTTACCGTGCAGTTCCGCAGGTGCCTGCAGGTGGAGACGGTACGAAATGCCCTTGCCCGTCCTTCCGGTCCACACAGGCTCTGGCGGGAGAAGCACTTCGAGATAGTCCTTGATGGCGCGCTTGTCTCCGGCCAGTTCGACCGGGTCCTGATAGTGGAAGACAAAGCGGGGCGTCCGGTGAAGGCGTCGGTTCTGGACTACAAGAGCAACCGGATTGCGACAGACGTCGAATTTGACAGGACTGTATCGCACTACAGGGAGCAGATGGCGCTCTATGGCCGCGCGCTGTCGGTTATCCTCCATCTCCCGCCGGAGGCGATCCGCCTCCAGCTTCTCTTCACCCGTGCTGCCGTGGTCAGAGATGTGCCGGTGAAGTAGTGCCCGTCCCTCGCGATCTTATTTTCACACATCCGGGATCCGGAGTTCTCATGCCAAGGCGCCAAGACGCAAAGGACAGATTTACCACGGAGGCACAGAGACACGGAGAAGAGAGAGGTTCGACAACGTCGGCCCGGCCGGAGGAACCGGCCCAGTCCGCCGTTGTCTCACGTTCTCAGGTGGAGATGAGGAGGATAATACTCCTCCCCTCAAACGGGGCCAACGTTGCCGGGA
>Ga0172371_10003758_pt1 | contig 23358 bp, 26 predicted proteins | sample Lak12m_FD_114543 | JGI IMG/M metagenome (GOLD analysis project Ga0172371, IMG submission 114543) | Freshwater microbial communities from Kabuno Bay, South-Kivu, Congo - kab_022012_12m | ecosystem: Environmental > Aquatic > Freshwater > Lake | place: Democratic Republic of the Congo: South-Kivu...
TTGCGTAAAAGATTACGCCACCAGTATACACGAGATCGGTAACCCGAGGGTAACCCTAATTGCTGCAATCGTAACATACGTTGAGAAGTTCTTTTATTTTTTAGTTGCGCTCCTCTTGGGAAGGAAAAGGTTTGAGAAGTCAAAACCCATTTAGGAGGAGAAGTTCAATGGGGCAATCAAGACTGGAAGAGATCAGTTGCGCCCATCATGGGCCTAGACTCCAACTCATCCTGGGAAGAGGAGAGTGTCTGGGAGAGATGATCGGCTCGCTGGATAATTTCGGCAATCCCTTCCTCGGAGAAGGGGAATCTGGGTTAAGTCCCTCGAAGCTCGGGGCCATCTCCCTCAAAAAAGCCAAGAAGCGGGGCCGGCGAGCCAAAGACGCGGCCAACAAACTAGATTCAGTCAAATAAGTATAGCGCGCCAGCGCTGCCTGTAACGCCTCTTCAGCCTACGATATCAACGTAGGCTTTTTACTTTTTTCGAAGAAGCGCGCTCCTCTGTCTCGCGAACAGAGGAGCGCCTGCTAAAATATTACGTCCCAGGTCTTAAAATCTGTCGTCCAGAGTCTGAAGTTCTAACGGATTCTAACCGCGCTGGTCTTGGTCACTTCGCCTTGACCGTCAATGGAAAGAGTAAGCGGGAACGTCCCTTTGTCGCTGAAGTAGCTCATGGGAAAAACACAAATCGCCGACTTGCCGTTCTTGCTGACGCTCACTTTGGTGGCTTCTTCAAATCCCAAGGTGCACTGGAGGGTTTTGCCGGAAGCCGGTTTAAGGTTCTTGCCCTTTATTTTTACCAAGAAGGTGTTTTTATGCGCGCTGTATCTGATGACTTTCGCGTGGTTACTGATTTTCTTGATAGTCATCGCTTTCACACTGCTCCCTTTGGCTACCGCCCGATAGGAGCTGAAGTGCTTGGCGGTAAAGGTCAGGCTGCCTTCGGTGGCGTTATAGGTTATGTCTCCCACATCGTTGGCTCCCGCCAGTTGCCCGTCCACGTATATGTCCGGAATATCGCTTCCCAGATTAAGCCCGTACATGGTTAGCTGGGCGCCGTAATTCTTTATGTCATCCACCATGGTCGCGTTCACGCTTATGTATCCGTCATCCATCTCCACCATATTGTCGAAGTTGTTCATGAAGCGGAAAAAACGGTAACTCAAAAAGTCTAGAGTATTAGTGAAAGAAATTTTTCCCTTGCCGGCTTTTTGGAAGTATAACCCGCTCGCGTGATGCCAATCGGACATACCGAACAGATTAGTCGAGGCTCCATCCGCCGTCATACCGGCTTGCATCTCCGTAGGCATCTGCGCGATCATAGTGCACATTTGGTAAAAACCTTGTTTTATTCGGGTGGATTCCTCCTGCTCGTTCATTTGCCCCCCTTGAGGTCCTCCCTGCTGTTCACCCTCGCGCGGATGAGCGTTCGCGTATGCCAGCAAATCCGCCGTGGAAATGGCGTCGATTGCCGCCTGACAAGCTGTCGTATCGTCCGGCCGATTCATGGAGCTGGTCACTCGCCAAAAGAGATCGTCCTCGCTTGGCAGATCACGATCGTTGGGACCAGCTTTCGCGGCACCGGTTTGCGTCACCGCGAGAACGGCCACTGCCGCCGCTGCCATAAGCAGCAATTTGTTTTTTGTTTTCATTTTTCTGTTTGTTTTTTAATTATTACGATTGATTAAATTAAATTATACCACAACTTTTAGTTCTTAGCTTTTTTGAGCATCTTCTCCAATAACCTATTCTGCCTTTCCAGATAGGCGATTACCACTTCGATCTCTTTTTCCGCTTTCACGTTGACGTCGAAATCGGCTTCGGCGCGCATTTCGGAATACCGCCCCTGCAGATTCTGGCCCACCATAATGAGCGGCATGAGAAATATCTGGATCATGTTGGAAATAAAAAGCCACAGCACAAAAGCGGGGAAGGGGTCAAATTTGAGCTCTGTTGGCACGATTATATTCCAACCCAACCATAAAACCGTCCAGGAAAAAATAATCAGGAAAAATCCAATCGTGCCGACTTTTTCGGTGATAAAAACCGCCAGTTTGTCGATTTTTCTCAAGTTCTGCCGGTATTCGACGTTGATGTTGCGAATCGGCCTCCTGAGCGCCCTGATTTCCTTAAGCGTGGGTAATGGACGTTTAGCCATAAATCAAATTTTAGAATTTAAATTAGCACTTTACCATCCGCTTGTCTCCGGGGCTATAGCCCTCGTTTGGATCGTTTTTAAATCTACCGGAGCCACCGTTTTGCTGGAAACTTCTTTTCGCCGCGCAGTAATCAACCTTACCACAATCCGGGCTTTTAAACTTGCCATTGGCATCCATTTCGCCTTTTAAATTTATTTGCATTATTGTGCCGTTGCTTTGAGTCATATATTCCTTAGACTTATTGATAAAACCGCAGCGGGAATTATTGCCCATGGTAGCGCAACCGGCCGAACTGCCTTTCTTGCCCACATGTTGCCCGCAGCGGCCCATAGAAAGTATTTTTCCTCCTCCCAGATTACCCTGATCGTTCCTAGTGTAATCTCCTATTTTATATCCATCGTGTGATCCATAAGAGCACTGATCCGTCCAACCACCTTTCCAATACTTTGTCGGTCCCTTAAAAATCTTCCATCCCCGGCCCCACATAGATCGGTTACTTGCTCCCTTGCTAAAATCCCTCGCTCCGTATTCTTGCCCTCCCGCCATCGGAGTCCGGCCCAGGTCTTCTCCGTTTTTGCCCATTAGTTTTCCGTCCCGGGCCAGATAAAACATCCGGCTAATATTTTCGTTGTCGTTATTGACCAGATACCGGTCGCTCCGATCGAAATTATTCGGATGGAGCAGGACCACCAGAATTCCGTTATAGGGAATTTGGTCATCTTTTAGGCCGATGCATTCCTTGAGCTCCTGAAAGCTGGGAGTGGGATTGAAATTTCCCGCTCCCTGATCCAACGGCAAAGGCCCGGTGTCGGTCTGCCCGGTTCCCGTGGAGCCTGTTCCACTGGTGTCCGTGCCGCCCGTCCCGGTGGTACCGGTACCCGTTCCCGTACCGGTTCCTGTTCCCGAGCCAGTCCCAGTGCCTGTGCCGGTTCCTGTGCCTGTGCCGGTTCCTGTGCCGGCCCCGGAACTCGTGCCCGTTCCTCGGCCGGAACTTGTCCCTTGGCCCGACCCGGAAGAACCTGTGCCGTTTTGGGGCTGAAAATCTTCTCCCTTGCTAAATTCTTTTTCCAGTATTCTCTCGTACCAGTCCGGGGTTGTCCCATATTTATTATAATAATCTTCCGCTTCTTTCTTTTTTTCCGCCTCCGGTTTTTGGTCGAAAATTTCTTTACACTTTTGGTTATCCGCCGCGTTGGGACTGGCCGTGCCTTCACAAAATTTCTTGGTGATTTGCGGGCCTTTGAGGCTGTCTAGACATTCGTCTTTCACCGAATCGGGATAAACCATCATCTCGTCCCCCTCGCAACGGGACGCGGGGCATCTCATTTCCGCCAAAGAAACATCCGCGCAAGTTCGGCCAATCGGCGAAATTTTTCCGTTAGAATTCTTGTTCCTGTTTGCCTCGCCCTTGTTACCGTTTTTGTTACCGATGCCAATTTCTTTTTTATTTTCGTTATAATTCAGGTCCTCGCCCCTATCCCCGCTGGTTTTCTTTTCTACTCCTTCTCCCGCCGCCTCTTTCTTCAAATCGCTTTCACTAACGCATCTTTCATCTTCCAGGTAAAATCCGCTTGGACAGTCGCAGGCCGTAACCGGATTGTAAATATTGGCACATTGAATGCCCCGATTTTTATACTGTTCTCTATTGGCGAAACAATCGTTGGAAAATTCCGTCATCTCGCCGCCCGAATTTTCGCAATTGTCATATTTACTGCCGACCAGAGAAGGAGTGCCGGAGGTCCAAGCGTAAATATATTTGTCGTTCCGCCCCCCCACGTCGGCTATTTTCTTCAGGGAAGCCCCAATTTTTTCTATTCCCTGACTGTCGGTGTTGAATAATTCTCCCGTATTTTTTTTGATGTCCTTTCCCGCCTCGACGAAGTACTCGTCAGCCGCGTCGCTGGTAGTTATCGAGACTATATCGCTCGTCCCGCCTTTCGGATCAACCAGCTCGTCCGCTGCTTCCTGTCCTTTCTCTATTTGATAATCGGCCGCTTTGGCCTTTTCGTAGCCCGAGTCGATGTTGCGATAATCAATTATCTTTTCCGGCGGGGTATCTTTTTGCCCCGCGACAAAATTCAATTTTCTTTCCGGGTCCATCAGTTTGACGTCTTTAGCAAAATTGACTGGATCCAGTTTCTCAGGATCAATCTTCACAATCCGGTTGTCGCCGGTAACGATTCCGGTCAAATTGCCGGAAGTAACGATCTGGTCAGCTTTATTTTCCAAATAGGAAGTACCGGATAAATCTTTCATGTTTTCCGCCGCCGGGCTCGGACCGGCCGGAGTGGAATCGACGGCACAATCGACGCGGTACCAGCCGCCGGCGTTCCTGGCTCCGGAAAAATAAAAAGTCGCGAAAACAATAACGAAGGACACTAGAGTAAACGCGAATCCGAATAATGAATAAAGGAATAACCGCTTGGCTTGCTGCTTTTTTTCCTCCGCTCCGCCGGATAAAATAAAAAGAATTCCCGCCAAGACGGCGAGCAGTACCGCCAACACGACGGAAATATTAAGCAAATAGCGAAAGATGCCATTTATAATTTGCAAAATGGAGCAGATCGTGCAATCCACCCCTCCGCAAGTCACAATTTGATTACCATCCATTTTCTATTTGATATTTGTTTATTGTTATTTGTAAGAACTAGGAATATTGTTTACACCTTTTTGTTTGTCCTAGTTCTGTCATCCCGGAAAATAGATTTTCTAAGCGAGTCTTCCCGCCAAAGGCGGGTAGGCGAGCTTCTAGAAAATCATTTATCCGGGATCCAGAAACTTCTTAAAAAAATGCATGGTTGTGTATATCCTGGATTCCGGATAAGTTAATTTCTTACGACTCGCCTGCCTGCCCGCCAGTGGCGGGCGGGAAGACTCGTCGAGAAATTATACTTTCCGGAATGACAAACTAAGGGAGTTAAAGAAACTAAACAATATTAGAGCTTCTTACAATTAATGATAAATTTATAAATCCATACTACAATAGATTTAAATTATCATCACTATAAAATAAAAATTAAATACAACTTACAGCTTATGCCTTATGACTTAAGCCTGAAGAAAGGGGGTGGATTTAGTGGAATACTCAGCTAACTACCAGTACGGAGACATGCCCGCGCAACCGATGTCACCGGAAGCCGCGGCCGGATTTATGGCCGTCATGGGTGGTTTTTTCATTTTCATGCTAATAATAGGGCTGGCGCTTTATGTTTATTACGCCATCTGTCTCATGAAAATCGCCCAAAAAACCAACACCGATAACGCTTGGTTCGCTTGGATTCCGATCTTGAATTTCATTTTGATGATCAAGATCGCCAAGAGACCATTGTGGTGGGCTCTGTCGCTGCTGCTGGTTTTCATACCCTTCGTGAATCTCCTTCTAATAGTTGTATCGGTGATTATCTGGATGGACATAGCCAAAGCTCTCAATAAACCGAACTGGTTGGGAATATTAATAATAGTTCCGATTGCCAACCTGGTTCTACCCGGATACTTGGCGTTTTCCAACGATACCCCAACGACCACCAAACCCGCGAAAGCTTAGGCTTGGGAATAGATGCGGAATAGAAAGAGAATAGACACAGAATAGAAGAAGAATAGAAAGGGAATAGAAGAAAATAGAGAAAAATATACAAAAAACCGTCCTCTAAAACGGATGGTTTTTTGTTTGATCATATTTGATAAAAGTGTAAAGGAAGAATATATTAATTGTAATCTAAATTTTTAATTTTTAATTTGAAATTTTTAATCAATTTTTAATAATTTAAAATTTTAAATTGAATAAAAATTAAAAATTACAAATTAAAAATTAGCTACATGTTAGGCAAAGACCCTGAATATTTAGCTTTTCGTCTCAAGAAAATGAAGCTCTACCTCCGCGGTAAATATGGCCCGGAGTCCTTGGGAATTTTAAAGCGCATTGACGGGTTTGAGAGTCCCAAAGAAAGAAAAAAGCGCCGCTCCCTTGTCAGGGAACTGCATAAATCAGGCTACTCGCTCCGCGAAATAGGAGCTTTAATGGGCATCTCCGGCCAAGCGGTAAATTCCATCATCAAAAGCACGGCTGCCTACAAACCACGCAAGACCAAAAACGAATCCCAGACAAAACTATTTTAGGGGGAACAGAAAAGAAATAGAAGGAATAGACTCAGAATAGACTCTAGTTCCTCTATTCCTCTATTCTCTGTCTATTCCCCCTTTATTCCTTTTCTATTCTTCTTCTATTTTTTATTCTATTCCGCATCTATTCTTTGGCTCTTTGTACTCTTTACCTCGAGTATTTTCCCATCAATTCCGCTTGGCTAATAACGTGAGGATTCATGGCAGAAACCAGCTGGTCCACCTTCGCACTTTTGTCTAAGTTTAACTCTGAATCCAGAGCATAGAGTTTAAAAAAATAACGGTGCGCTCCCGAGGGCGGACAAGGGCCGTGATAACCAACCGAACCGTCACTGGTAGTCCCCTGAACCGATCCTTCCGGCACAGAATTCTCTTTTATTTCCTTAGTGTCCGGCTTAATATTCCACACCGTCCAATGGGTCCAGGTTCCGGTGGGAGCGTCCGGATCATCCACAATCAAAACCAGTGATTGGCTACCTTCCGGAACTCCGCTAATGGCGAGTGGGGGATTAATGTTATCTCCGTCACACGTATATTTGACGGGAACGGTTCCATCTTTGGTAAAAGCAACGCTTGATATTTCCATGGTATTTGATTTAATGCTTATTGAAGTTTTCCCCTCTTGGTGAGCGATACCCTCGTCCGATCCTTTCAATCCGACCCGACCTCGCCACACGCCAACTGCCACGCCAACCAAAACTCCAATCAATAATACCGCGAGTAACAACTTTTTCATATTTGGTAGTTCTTTATATATTTATTATAATACAAAAAAATCAATTCCAGTTTGACCAATTTAATAAATTATACTTATCCAAAAACAAAAATGAACAAAAAAATTATCATTACAATATCCGCCACAATAGCCATTTGCTTGTTGGCTCTGGTAACAGCGGGTATCTATCCCAAGATACCTCTAGCCAAAAACATCCTCCCAATAGCCGAGGCCAAAAACAAGACCAGCAAAAACGCTCGACTCACCAAGGTGCCGGGTTTCAATCCGGTCTATTCTCCCGATGGCAAGTACATAATCTATTCTTGGAGTAATGATAACGGAACGGAAGGAAAACTCTACCGCAAAAAAGCCAAAAATGATAGCAAGGGAACGTCTTGGACCGACGATAACGCTTCCAGCCCGGTTTTTTCTCCGGACGGACAATACATAGTTTACGTCAATCTAAGCCAAGACAACAAACTTTACAAAAAAGACGCGAACGATAAAGGCGACGGAAAGGCGATTAATGACTCTTCTTCTCTGGATCCGACTTTTTCCCCTGACGGAACTTATATCGTTTACAGCAATTCCGATGACGAAGGCCGGCTTTACCGCAAAGAGTTCTCCAGCGATGATGACGAGAACGGAGATCCTATCAATGATGCTACTTCCCACAACGCCGCTTATTCCCATACGGGAAAATACATTTATTACATCGACATAAACGACAGCAAGCTTTACAAAAAAGACGCCGAGGATGAGGACGATGGAGACATTGTCAATGACGTCAAGGCCTATTCTTTCACTCTTTCTCCCGATGGCCAGTACATAGTTTACAGTAACGTCAACGACGACGGCAAGCTCTATCGTCGCAAGTTGAATAAAGACGGAGTCGGTAGTGCCATAAACTCTTTCACTTCTAACGAGCCTTCTTACCTCTCGAGTGGCAAAAAGGTGGTTTACTCCAACGGAGATAAAAAACTGCTTCTCTATTCAGTTAAGATAAAGTAAACATAAATGTGTAGAGGCGCATTACAATGCGCCTCTACTGAATTGTAATGCGTCTTTTTTGATGAGCTGAGATTATCGGTAGTAGCAGTCTTCACTATTCTGGTAGTCACAAAAATAAGGCCCGTTTTTACTGAAATCTGGCAGGCCATGTTTTTTGATGTAACATTCTCTCTGAATCTTGGTCGCTTTACTCCACCAACGATTAACATCTCCCTCGGGATAAGTGCAATCTCCGCTGGTGCTTTCGCCTTGAGCGGAGCCGCTAGTACTCGAGCTGGAGCTTGTAACTTCGTTTTCTACTTCCAATTCTGTACTGCTACTATTTCCGCTAGCCTTCTTGGTTGATTCGGCAGTTTCACCGCTCGCGCCGGAGTTCGAAGAATCCGGCGCGGTGCTATTTACATTCGAATTGCTTTGAGCCGAGTTGCTGCTTTGCCCCCCTGACATATTGCCACTTTCCTTGCCGCCTCCATTAACATTAAAATTGCCGGCTCCAAGATTCTCGGAATCATAGTTCCAATCACGCTCCGTTTCGGCACGAGTACTGTCCCCGCCGGAACTTTCACTATTAGAATTAGCGTTGTCGGAAGAACCGGCTCTATTAGCCTTTCCTTCAGTTTTATACGGATCCGATAGCTCTTTGAATGAAACGGGAGCTAGTCTTACTCCTGTCCAGATAAGAAAAACCGCGATTAAAAATGAGCCCAACAAAATGCCCGGGATCAGAATAATCGTCGGGATTTTGTTGAACGCGTCCGAGATCAATATTTTCCAACGATAGAATGTCTTACCCATTCCTAAGCGTTATCCGTTACCTGTTACACGTTACTGTATTTAGTATTGGCACCTCGGATTCGGCCATTCGTCCGGATCCATACAGCAGTCCTCGTCCATATGTCTATGCTTTTTAGTTCTGCTCTTGCGGGGATGATCGTTTTTATGAGCACACTTGGCCAGATGCACCAGTGACCGGCGAGGCTCGACTGGTTTTTTCTTTACTACATTCAGTTTACCGGGATCCGGCTTTTCTTCCACTTGTTTTTCCGGTAACGGAACTAGGATTGTGGAAGTTATTTCGAAAAATTTAGGGAAGAAGGAAATAATATCGGACTTGATTCCCTCGGTAATAGAATTATTTACCGAGCCGATCAAAGGAACTATGTTGTAGGTGTAATTTCCTCTCGTCATGCTAAAAAAATATGTCTCCCGAAAGCATTCATTATCCGACACGATGTCGACTTCCTGGGCGGGGTAACCTTCTTCACCCAAGGAAGCCTCTCCGAATTCAGCCTTACTGCAATCGCTTTGTTGGAAGTCAACGGAAGTTTTTGGTTCTAGACTGTCAGTTCCTACAGGATTGGGATAATCCTTCGCGTCGTAAATAAAAACCGCGAAACCGTTATATTTTTCATCGGAAGAGCTTAAGCCGTTATCGAACAAGATTTTTTTAAGATACTTCGTTCCCTCCTTGGAATCAAGGATTTTTGGGTCGTTCCAATGGTCGGAATATTTTATTGAAAAACCCGACCGGTCATCCCGGTAAGTTTTCCAATTAGTCGTATCGTCCTTAATGGACGGCAGGTTCACGGTGATCTTTTCTTCAGAAGAACCGTCATCAAAATAGTTTTGATAATAATACAACGCGCTGCTGCCAAAGAGCAAAGTGCCCAGCACAATCGGCAGCGTCACACTCATCAAAACCACCGCCTTGTGCACCCGCGGACGTTTTTTCTTTAATTTTTGCAAGTGCTTTTTGATATGGCGGTGAACCCGCTTGATATGATGGCGTACGCCTTTATGTTTTTTTGTTTTTTTCATTTGTTTTGTCACTAAGATCACTTTCTAATTTTTAATTTACAATTTACAATTTTTATTCAATTTATAATTTTTAATTTTTAAACCAATCTGGCCTTCATTTAAAATTTTAAATTTAAAATTGAATAAAAATTTTAAATTGTAAATTAAAAATTATTACTTGGGTTTTCCTTTCAGCATTATCGAGAAATCATGCGAACTGTAAGCGCAACCGGCCCTCGGATACTCATCTGGATCGGGACAACAATCTTCGTCAACATGTTTTCCTTTGTTGGGACTGGCTTTGGGGTGCTGGATGTGTTCGGGGCATCTTATGCCCGCCGGTTTAGATTTCGGTTTAGGCTTCGGCGGCGGCGCTACTTTATTGGTGGGTCCCGCCGGCTTGTTCACCGTTCCGCTTGACATCGGGCTGTTCACCGTCTTAACAACCGTTGGGAAATTCAAGGTTGATAGAATCCCGGAAAATTCAGGTAGGTCTTCTTGAACCTTTTTTTCACCATCGTATCCTGCGTATCCGGTTCCACTCGACGGAATCGGCACTATTTCAAGCATGCGGCTTCCTCTTCTAAAACTGAAAAAATAAGTTTCCGAAAAGCAGGGATCGTCGGGGAGGATTAGTACTTTTACCGCCGAGTAATTATTCGCGCCCAACGAAATCACATCCAATTCTTTGCAGTTGCTAAAATCCGCTGCCGCCGAATCTTTGATAATAAGGTTGTCGGAATAGCTTGAACTAAAATATCCCACCGGTTTGTTGTATCGATAAACCAAAACATCAAACCCTCTTTGTCCACTTTCCGAATCCGCTTTGTCTCTTAAAGAAACCTTGAATTGATATTTTGACTCCCGCGTGGGCCGGACGACGACTGGGTTGGACCAGTCCTCGGGATATTTCAGTTCAAAATTGTATAAAGTATTGCGGTAAGTCTTCCAATTTGTGATATCTGCTTCCTTTATTTTTTCTTTCGGATAATTTTCCTCCGTCGCGGCTTCCTTTTGCTCTTTCTGATCCTGCGTTTCCGCTTTATTCACATTACCGGCCGGCGGGAGATTTTCTTTCGTTTTTTTCTTCGGCAGATAAAGCCACAGATTAAGAATCGTGAGCAGGATAACAATTACGCCTAATATAAGATTTTTCTTCCAGATCTCCCGCCTCTCCGAATCTGTTTTTATTTTATCTTTTTTTGAACCGGTGGATTTTTTTTTAGTCGATTTATTTCTTGTCTTTTTCTCGATGTACTTGGGGGAAACAATTTTTTTTTTGCCTTTTTTCTTCGTCGCGGTCCGTTTCGTTTTTTTACCTTTTTTGTTGTTTTTCACCATGCCAAGATTAGGGAATTTTAGGCAAAATTAAAGCCGGTCATGGAATAACCCTGAAACAAAGAGGTTTCCTGTATTTCTAATTAATATAGCAACAATAAAAATCTATTCCAAATCCAATAATTTATGGGTTACGGCCAAATAAATGTTGTCCACCTTGCCCTGCGGATTAACGTGAAAAGCCAAAACTTTTTCGTCATTGCCGATTCCCACGTATTTATCGCCAAATTGCTTTACCAGATTAACTTTCATTTGTTTAACCAATTGTTGATCCTCGGAAAAATTAAACGATTTCGTTTCGGTGACGTAATTTTTGAAATTTTCGATCGCGTCTTTTTTGGCCACGGTGCCGCAGCACTCGGTAGCCTCTTCAATAAAATAAACTTTGTCCGCCACCAGTGTTTCCATCTTGACATAATCTTTGCCGTTCACCGCTTTTTCGAAAAGCTCGGCCACGGCTTCTCCCGATACCGCTTGGTTGCTGTTCTTGTTAACCTGTAAACGGGCTTGCGCGCCGTTTTGGTTTTGATTTACTTTTTGTTGGGGTTTAATAGTCCCCTCACTAGCCGGGCCGGCCGGCTTTTGGGTACCGGTAGTTGTTTCTCGGACCGCTTCACTTTGTCCGATTTCGTAAGCCGATTCCTGCCAAAGATAGAGTAGTGCCCCCAGTAGTACCGCGAATACCACAACCACCATCCCTGCTAACAAAGGCGATTCGCCGACTATTTTGGTTTGTTTTGGTTTTGGGTTTGTTTTTGTTTTTGTCATGGATATTATGGGTTTAACGAGTTTAACGGGTTTACGAGTTTGGCGGGTTATAATTTACAGATTACGAGTTACAAGTTAATAAAACAATACACTAGAAATACTCAACTGAAAACAATTCATAAACTCATTAAACTCGCTCAACCCATTAAACCCGTCAAACCCGTCAACCCGCTCAACTCGCCAACTCATCTTGTGCGACACTTATCTTGACAATTTCCTATATTTTACCTATAAATTTTGGTTCTCAAGCTGAGAACAAACCACGTTTACCCGGAAAGGAAGAGGGATGAGAAGCAAGAACTTTTCATTTTATCTTGTCCTTTTTCGGGAGGTAAAGGTTTCGTTCGCTCTTACAACTTTGTTGGTTGGGAGCTTGTTCGCGTGCAATTTAATGGAGGCGAGAGAATCGGTGCCTCAGAGAATCAATTCCCGAGAAGCCAGAGAAGTCAGGGTTTTCTTAAAAACCCAGTACTTTGGTTTCTATGAAAAGGGAAGTCTGATTTTCTCGGGACCGGTATGTACCGGAAAATCTGGCTGCGAAACTCCGAAAGGAAAGTTTCGTGTCCTAATGAAGGCGAAGGGCTACGTGTCGAAAAAGTTCGGCGCCCCCATGCCCTTTGCCGTTCAGTTTACCACCGGCGGCCACTTTCTCCACGAAGGAGTAATGGTCAAAAAGCCGGCTTCCCACGGCTGCGTCAGGCTAACGAACGCTGACGCCAAACGTATCTTTTGTTCGGTCAAAGTACGCGACCTGGTCACAATAGAATAACTGTACTTGAGAGGTAGGATCTTCCTACCTCTTTTATTTTTTAGAAAAATACACCAAAAACTATTGACCCTCATCAATTCCAGTGCTAGAACGCCGGTACGATGTCCCAGGTCAAAACAGGGACGAGCACAACATTAAATCTAGGAGGACGATATGTTGATTTCAAAACTGAAAGGGAAAGTGGTAGTTGTAGTCGTCGGTATCGGAACAATCGGGGAACCACTTGCCATTCTTCTCTTGTCCTATCTGAAACACTTGGGCATTGATTATGTGGTTTTTACTAAAAACACCCCTAAAGACCGGGATACTCCGGCGGTGGAAGGTTTGACTAGAAAAGGTGGCATATTCGCAGCCCCGTTGGAAAAAGTCAAAGATTTCGCCAAGATCGGACCGAGACCCGCAATAGCCTTAGAAGATGTGTGGGATCTTGCCACTGTCGTGGTGGATTGCACGCCAAAAAAGGTAGGCAGAGCGAACAAGCAAAACATCTATCTCGACCTCAAAAATGCGAAGGGATTTATCGCTCAGGGCAGTGAGCAAGGGTTCGGAAAACCCTACGCATTTCGGATAGCCGACAGCGCGCTCTGTCCCGATGACCGTTTCATCTGGGTATTGAGTTGTAACACTCACGCTCTGAGCGCGGCCGTATGGACGATCGCTCTCGACCAGGGGAAAAAGGGACCTGAAAACCTGGTGAGAGGGTCCTTCACTCTACTGAGAAGAACCAGCGATATCAGTCAGGACAAGTCGATACCAGCCATAGAAATGGGAGAGCTTGGAAATCCGGTATACGGCACCCACCAAGCCGAGGACTGCGCCAACTTGTTCCGGAGTACTTTTGGTTGGGAACTCAACATTTTCTCCCAAGCCTACATTCTCAACAACCAATATATGCACTCGACCGCCTTTCAGCTAAACTTGGCCGAGGACATTTCCAAAGAAGAGGTCTTTCGCAGAATAAAAAGCAATCCCTTGATCGCCTTGACGAAGAAAATGCAATCCAATCAGGTTTTCTCTTTTGGCCGCGATCATGGCCATTGCGGAAGGATTCTGAATCAACTGGTTATTGGAGAAAAAACCGTTGGCGTATATGGAAGCAGGGTGGTCGGTGAGTCTCTTACCCCGCAAGACGGAAATTCACTTCTTTCCAGCATCGCGGCCTTGTTGTATCTTAACGACCCCAAGAGTTACATGAGAAAGATGCTAAAGTTTCTGGGGCCCAGGTTTGTGTTTCAAGCAGTCTGATATCACAGACTAGAAATCGTACAACTGCCCCGTGTTGAACGCTCGATGAGCAAAACAACGCGGGGCTTTTTATTTTGAAAATTTTTATTGATCCCCTCCCATGATCACATGATTTCCCATGATCGCATGTTCCCATGATTACATGTTCGCATGATCACATGGTTACATGATCATCTTTTTCACCTCCTCCGGCAGCAAATTAACCTCCGCGATTTTGTCTTTCGGCACCAGAACCGGTTCGTGAGTACCCCAACCTTTGTCTTTATATTCCGAGAATTCGGGCCCGTTCCCGGTACCCAACTTGCCTCCCGTCTTTTCGCAAAAATAAAAATACTCCAAAAATTTTTCTTCGTGGATGTCCAAATTTTTCTTCGCGAGTAATTCGCCTACTCTAATTTTGATACCCAGCTCCTCCTTACATTCCCTGATCAAGGCATCTTTAACGTTCTCTCCCTCTTCCACCAAACCGCCCGGGAAGACCCAATACTCTCCTTGGTCGGGTTTCACCCGCTTAATTAATATAACGTTATCTCCATCAAAAATCACGGCTCGCGCTCGTTTTCTCATGAGTTGTTATTTACATTATATTCGTTTTATTAGCAGAAACTAGGTTTATGATTTATGATTATTATTAATCTCTTTTACAATTAATATTGGAGTAAAATAACATAAAAATCAATGCCTGATAAAAAGCGGATAGGAGTTTTTTCGCTTACCTGCGACGAAGGTTGCAGTATCTATCTTACCGAGATATTCAATCACAAACTGATCGAATGGCTCGAAAAAATCGAGTTGGTTTATTTTTTGTCCGTAAAGGACAAAACCGAAATAGCCAACCTAGATATCGCGCTGGTCGAGGGCGTGGTAACAAGCGAACGGGATAAAAAAGAAATTGAGAAGATTAGGGCCAACACCAAAATCCTGATTGCCATGGGTTCCTGCGCCATTACCGCCTTGCCTTCGGGACAACGCAACACTTTTTCGGAAGAGCAAAAGGAACAAATCCAAGAGCATTTGGCAACTTATGATTTTTTGCCTAAAGCGTTGGCTTTAAAAGAAGTGGTTCCGGTGGAGGACGAGATTCCCGGCTGCCCGATCAGCGAAGAGATTTTTATCAAAACTTTCGAAAAATACCTGGCTTAAAAATTTTCAATACTTATCAATTTACAATTTACAATTAATTTGCAATTTACAATTAATTTTCACTGACTAATTTTTAATTTTTAAACGAACCAAGGGCTCCAAGATTGAAAATTAAAAATTGAAAATTCAATGAAAATTGTAAATTGTGAATTGTAAATTAAACACATGCACTCCTGCGACCTCGACATCGAAATCAATAAATTGTCCAAAATCGAAGGCCACGCCGATCTTGACATAAGAATCCGCAACGGGAAAGTGGAAGACGTGACCCTGAAAGTCATGGAAAACATGCGGTTTTTCAATCAAGCGGTTCAAGGGAAACCCTATGTCAGTGTTCCGCAACTAGTCTCCCGGATTTGCGGCACCTGCTCAATCGCTCATCTTACCGCTTGCATTGAGGCGGTGGAAAAAACTCTTGAAATCAAGCCTAGCGAGCAGACCCTGCTGCTGCGCAAACTCACCATGTACAGCCTGATGATTCGCGACCACGCCCTGCATTTATATTTTTTCGCGCTGCCGGACTTGTTTGGCCTTGACTCCGTTCTAGACATAGCCGACAACAAATCCGCCCAAGGCGGACCCGCCTCTGGCGGGAAAGAAATTATTCACGAGGCCTTGCACATCAAAGAAGCCGGTAACAATCTTTCCAATTTAGTAGCCGGCCGAGCCGTGCACGCTCCCTTCGAGCAAGTGGGTGGTTTCTCTAATGAAGTGGATAAAAGTAAAATCCCGGTGGTGGTGGAAGAGCTCCGAAAAGTACGGGGCAGCGTCTTAAAATTAATCGACATTTTCTATCGTTGCCCGTGGGAACTCAAAAGAAAAACCAATTTCGTGGCCATTGTGACCTCCGACTTTTCCTTTTTGGAGGGTCAGATAAAGTCCGCTTCCGGAGCGGTGATTGAAGAAAAAGATTATTGGGACCATCTACATAATATAGTTCTGCCGTATTCCCAAGCCAGCGGATTTGAATTCGAGGGAAAAGAATATATGGTGGGCGCTTTAGCAAGAATGAACCTCAACAAAGAGAACCTCCATCCCAACACCAAAAAAGACGCGGCCGAGTACCTCACAGCATTTCCTTCGGAAAATGTGTACCACAATAACTTGGCCCAAGCGATCGAGATTCTTCATTCCATCGACCATTCTATTGAATTACTTGAGACTCACGAGTTTAAAAAAGAAGACCCGGTTAAACCTCAGAAAGAGAGTGGGGAAGGAGTGGGCGTGATCGAGGCCCCGCGCGGAACGCTCTATTACTGGATGGCGATAGATAAAGGCAAGGTCAGATACCTAAACCTGGTAATTCCTACCGCTCAAAATTTGGTTAATATGCGCTCGGATATTCGAAAAGTTGTCTCGGATATTTGCGCTTCCGATATCACTTCCCAAAATTGTAGAGACGCAAAATTTTGCGCCTCTACAAAAAAAAATATTGCTTTTCAACAATGTAGAGACGCATTGCAATGCGCCTCTACAGAAGAAGAAAGTAAAATCTCCGAAAAGATCCGTCATGAAGCGGAAAAAATTATCCGCGCCTATGACCCCTGCATGTCCTGTGCCTCACATTTTCTACACGTGAATCTAATTCACTGAGGTATAGTTAATAATCTTTTAATCACTTTTTAATCTTTGCCTGGTATAATAAAACTGTTTATAATTTTTAAACAGTAAATTATTAAAATGAAGAATGATCAGCCGGTTACAACCGCGGTTCTAGAAAGAATACTAAATAAATCGCTGGAAAAGCAAGATCGAAAATTTGAGGGCCTACTTGAAAAACAGGGTCAAAGATTTGAGGGATTGCTTGAAAAACAGAGCCAAAGATTGGAGGGTCTAATTGGAAAGCAAGATCAAAAATTTGAGGGATTGCTGGGAAAACAAGATCAAAAGTTTGAAGGATTGCTCGAAAAGCAAGAAAATAAATACGAGAGAACGGTAAAGACTCAGGAAAAGAAATTTGAAAACTTCGTCAAAGGGGAAAGCAATAAATATTTGCGCCAGATGCGTTTTCTTGATGGACATTTCCAAAAAAGACAAGGGCTGATGGCGGAGGCGATCGGCGAACTCAAGAACAATCTTGATAAAGTTAAGGTCGATGTGGACGATATCAGAGAAATGGTGGGAAAAAATTCCGTAGACATCGAGATAATAAAACTTGATATCCGGGAAATTAAAAGCGAACTTAAAACGAAAGTTAGCAGAGAAGAACTGCCCCAAAGCATTTTACTTAGAAAAGCCTAGATTTTTTCTATACTATAGTTCTTTGTTTACTTCCTTTCTCAACTGTTTCAAGGCTTTGTTATGTGACATCTTCGTTGGCACTCCAAAAATCACTATTTTTTTGAGCTTGCCGATCTTCGCGAGCAGTTTTAAATTGAAACCCAGATCGAAGTCATGGGCGGAGTATGCTTTGTCTAATTGTATCTCGTCGAGATCTTTAATAACCTGTATTCTGCCTTCGACTTTTGACCCTTGATTTTCAACTATTATCGTATCGATAATATAAAGCGTGCCATCCTCCGGTTTCAGATTTTCGTTGGGATCTTGAATAATAAAATCCAGTCGGGGGAAAATTTTCCTCAATTTCGGTACCAACCTGACGGGCAGGCTGTCTTCTTCAAGCAAAGGATTGCCAAAAACATAGATCTTTTTTCTCATGTCTAATATAAAACGTCTCAATTAAAATTTGGGGGCGCCGCTTTACAAGCGTCACCCCTTCTAGCGGTTTTATCACGCAGCTTTTTTTGAGAGGTAGTCAGCATTGAGCTTCCTCACAATTATTTTTAGCTGCCTCCTTGACCCGAACACATCACCGGCAATTTCGTAAACTTTTCCGTTTTTTTCTCTTTCAACCCGGATTCTTTCGATTATCACCCGGATATCTTCAAGAATGCCAGGGCGATTAAAACCAATCGCTAATTCGTAAAAGTCCGGTTTAAAAGCCGACCTAACCAGATATCCCCTTACGATGTCGGTGTCGTTTCCAAACATACACATGCTATTCCCTCCTTGTAGTGTGTTTGTCTAGCAAAATACCGATTCAATTTTACCATTTATTTTAAAAATGAAACAGCCGGGGCTTTTGGCCTCGACTGTTTATTCCTTCGCGCGGAAACGCATATTTTCTTGTTAATTATTTTAGTAGCTACATTTTATCCATTTTCATCTTACTTTTCAAGTCTTCGTCGGAAACATCCATGTCATGCTTATCTTTCGTGTGTTTCCTGGCAATCTCCATCAGCTCCATTTCATCGTGGCTCTTAACCATAAACCCGCACATTGGGTCGCAAGATATGCTTTTTAACTCTTCTTCCATCGTTCTCACCCCCCTTCTAAATAGTTATACGTTTACGGTAACGAGGTTCTTATCGTATGCCGTCTTACGGTAAAGTAAAGAACCTTGTCATTTGACGGGACGGGCTTCGTAACCCTAACCGTTAAACGAGTAATTAAACAAATATGCTTCTCTACAATATTTTACCTTAAATAAACGATTCAGTTTAATTGCCATTGCGCGTAGTCACTATCTGCTTCCACGGCCCGTCCGGCACCGCGCTTTCACGAACGAATTGCCAGTCGGCTTTATCGATGCCGGAAAGTTCCAGATAATCGCGCACGGCCGGAGACACATCCAGTCCCGAAGCGCTTTTTTCGACATTTTTAGGGCCAGCGTTTCCGAAAACATAATTCGAGTCGTTCTCTTCGAAGGGGCCTACGTCCTCCCATTGAGCGTAGGCGTCTTTCCCACCCTTGGATATCTTCAGCCACTGATTTTTGCACATGGACTCGTGGCTGTTCCAGTTTTTCTCGGTTGCCCAGTAAACAATGTCGTAGGCCTGAGGTTTTCGATTCCCTTGAGAATCGAAGTCGTCATAGGGCAAAGCGAAATAAAAAGGGTTTTCTTGGGGAACAAAGTCAGCCGGCAGGTAACCGTTGCGGTTTTCAGGATCGTCCACTCCGCCGAAATGATCCTGCCAATTATCGTCCCAAGCGCTGACCGCGTTCGAAATAAAATCATTAGCGTAAGTCTCGTTTTCGCCGACCCAAAAAATACTCATGATAACATCTCTGTGTATGGGAAAAGTTTCGGTTAATTGACCCTCGTTGACGTTCGAAGAGCTTGGGGAACCACCATCGGGTTCGGTGATGGTTTTTCTGAATCCCATAAAATCTTTTAGCAGGAAAACCACCACGACCAATATCGTGGCAACCGCTATCACCGCAAGACCCGATTTATAATAACTCATGGCTTAAATAATAACGGATAAATACGGCCTATCTCCTGTTATTCTATCCCTCATTTATTCTTTATTCACTCTGTATCTATCTTCTTTGTCTATTTTTTCTATTCTTTATCTATTCCCTGTCTATTTCCCTCTATTTCCTTTCTATTCTCTTTCTATTTCCCGTCTATTCTCGCTATCCTGTCAGATCCTTAAGTTTGTGGCTCTCACAAAATTGCAGACCGCCTTTTTCGCCAATTAAAATGTTTTCTAAATCGGTAACATATAGGGCTTGATTGTCGGTCAAAGCGATTACCGGTTCCTGAAAACGGTATTTCTTGAAAGTGATTACTTCCTTTTTCGCCTCTTGCTGGGAGTCACTCACGGGATAGTGAGGATAGATTAAAAAGGGAATCAGATGAAGGCTGCCCAGATTGTATAATCCCACTTCGTTGACGTCACCGTCTTTGCCCGCCCCGGCTATTTCGATATCCGGCCCGGCCAGAATACTACCGGCGCTCACACCCACGTAAAATTTGCTCTTTCGCGCCGCTTCCGCCAAAATTTTCTGCATACCGGTCTCCCGCAGACGATCGAGAATGTAATAAGTGTTTCCGCCACAAACATAATAAATGTCGAATTCCGGATAATTCGCGTAAATGTCGTCTTTGGTGATGTCGATTTCCGTAACTTTTATTCCCAAGTCTTCCAATTCTTTCCTGGATGTCTCAATGTAGGTTCTCTCTTCTTCATTCTTGACGCAAGTTATTAGCGCTGCGGTTTTGTTATCCAGTCTATCGAATTGGCTTATTAAAAATTGTTTAATTTTGTCGTTGGCGAGACCGGAGGAGGTGAGAAGAAGACGCATTTGTTTTAAAATATTTCATGTTTTCATATACCATATTTCATGTATGTTTCAGGCTACATGTTCCAAGTTAGTAATCTTAATCCTGAAATATAATGCATGTCACATACATGAAATATGAAACGTGAAACTTGAAATATGTCGAGGTTAGTCTTTCTTATTAAACGCGATGACCGAAATCGATATCATTATCAATGAAAACGCTAGCAAGAAGAAAGCGTCCACGTAAACCGGATGGATGACCAACCGGGCGATAATGCCGGGATCCACCTGAGTTCCCAAAATTATCTGGCGGGCGGCGTCTACCCCGTAAGTTAAGGGATTTAATTGAGAAAGAACCGTCATCCAGTGAGGCACCGAGGTTAGTGGGAAAAACGCCCCGGAGAGAAAGAACATCGGAAAAATAAAAAGCTGCATCAGCACGCCGAAGCTTTCCATAGTCTTCATGATCGCAGCAATAACCAAGCTCATGCCGGAAATAGCGAAAGAAAGCAGTAGCATAAAAAGGAACAAACGTAACACGATAAGCGGGTGGATACTTAAACCGATAAACGGCGCGATTAGAAGTAAGATGAGAGCCTGGATTGACGCAATAGTGGTCGCGCCCAGAGCCTTGCCCAAAACGATAGCGGTGCGCGAAACGGGGGCCACTAATATTTCTTTCAGGAATCCGAATTCGCGGTCCCACACCGTCGAAATACTGGAGAAAAAAGCTATTCCCATCACGTTCATGGCGATAATTCCCGGATACATAAACTTCAAAAAGTCGATTCCTAGATTACTGGAGGCCAGCGGCCCGCGTAATCCCGCACCGAATATCACCAAAAACATGATCGGCTGAAAAAGTGTCGACAAGATTCTTGCCCGATCGCGGGTGTAACGGATAACCTCGCGCTCCCAAATTGTGACTACTGAACTTAGGAAATACATGATATTAATTTGAAATTTGTAATTTAAAATTTTTATTCAATTTTAAATTTTTAATTTGAAATCATGTCCGACTCTTTTTAAAAATTTAATCATTAAAAATTTAATAAAAATTACAAATTTTAAATTTCAAATTCTGGTTACCTCCGGCTGTGTCTCATCACCATTTCCCTCATGCGATCCTTTGAGGACGCTTCTTCCTCACGGATTTTGCGGCCGGTGAGCTTCAAAAAGACGTCTTCCAGGGTGGGCTTGCGCAGTTCGATCGAATCGATTCTGGTGTTTAGATCGTTAAAGAGCCGCGGCAGGAATTTTTCTCCGTCTGAAACTTCTATTTGCAGCGATTCTCCTTCCTCTTTAACCTTGATACCATATCTTTTTTTAATCTCTTCTCTTAGCTTGTCCTTGTCTTGGCTTTTCAACTGGATAATATCTCCCCCCACTTTCTTTTTTAACTTCGCCGGCGTGTCGAGCGCGATTATTTTTCCCTGATCGATAACCGCTATTCGGTCGCAGTATTCCGCCTCGTTCATATAATGGGTGGTCATGAAAATCGTCATTTGCTGGGATTCTCGTAGCTTCAGTATGTATTCCCAGATGTGGGCTCGCGTTTGCGGGTCTAGCCCCAGCGTCGGCTCGTCTAAAAATAGTACTTTAGGATAGTGGATAAGCCCACGGGCAATTTCCAATCTTCTTTTCATTCCACCGGAAAAAGACTTGACCAGACTGTCCTTGCGATCCCAAAGTTCCACCAATTCTAACACTTCTTTCACTCGTTGGACATATTCTTTTTTGGAAAGTCCGTAGAGCCTCGCGTGAAAAATCAAATTTTCCCGGGCCTTCAGGCGATCGTCCAGGGACGGATCCTGAAAAACTAAACCGATGGATCTTCTCACATCGTCGGTTTCATCGCTAACGTCAAAACCATTGATGAGAGCTTTCCCGGAAGTCGTCGTGATTAGAGTGGAAAGCATTCCGATCGTGGTGGATTTTCCCGCCCCATTCGGCCCCAAAAAACCAAAGATTTCTCCTTTTTTCACTTCGAAGGATATTCCCCGAACCGCCGCAAAATCACCGAATTTTTTGGTCAACTTCTCAACCTTAATGATGTTCATAATTCAAAAGTATTTACGAAACCGTATGAATATGCTGATAATGACAATAAATTTTCATTTATCATTTGCCATTCATTCACCCTTGAATCATTTATCATTTAGATTCAAGATTTCCAATGGTAAATGAACGATAAGTGTTAAATGGCTAATTCTAAATGATCTTGCTCAATCAAATATTTTTCTTCACCATCGCCGTCGGCGTCATCCAATCGATATTACTGGTTGCCCACTGGGCCCTCTATAAAACTATCGTCCGTTTTTTCTCCCTTGAAAACCAGGTTGTTATTTTATACCTAAAAATAATTTTAGGCATCCTTTCAGTAACTTTTGTTCTGGCTTCTTATCTTTCTTTTTATTACTCCAGTCTGCCGGTTCGTGTTTTTTATAACTTAGCCGCCGATTGGTTGGGATTTTTATATTTATTCCTGATTGCGTCGATAATTTTGTGGCTCTTTGGTAGGAACATAACATGCCATGTTCCTGCGACACGCGATATTCCTACGGGGAACGGGGCAGCGTGCCGTTACTATACTATCGTCTTATTTTCCATTGCCGTGTTAATTGGTATTTACGGCCTATGGAACGCTAACCATATTCAAATCACCCGACTGAACATTAAACTAAACAACCTACCTGCTGCCTGGCAAGGGAAAACTGCTGTCTGGGTAAGCGACATCCACTTGGGGCAGGTGAGAGGCAAAGAGTTTTCTGAACAAATCACGAAAAAAATCAATGACCTGAATCCGAATGTCGTTTTTATTGGCGGCGATTTATTCGACGGAGTGGCCGGCGATTATGCCGATCAAGCGGAACCGTTTTCGCAAATAAAGGCTCCTTGGGGAACCTATTTTATTACCGGCAATCACGAAGAGTTTGACGGAGCGGATAAATTTATTGCCGCCGCGAAGTCCGCCGACATGCGGGTACTGGACGATCAAATGATCGATCTAAGCGGTGTACAACTGATCGGCGTTGATTACGCGACACTTCTAACCGCGAGCCTTTTCGATCGGTTTTGGAACATCTAAATATTGACAGAAACTGTTACGATTGCAGCAATTAGGGTTACCCTCGGGTTACCGATCTCGTGTATACTGGTGGCGTAATCTTTTACGCAACCTTTATGCTAAGAAGAGGAACCCAGGAGGAGCTAATTGCCATGAAA
>Ga0172371_10003759_pt1 | contig 23348 bp, 24 predicted proteins | sample Lak12m_FD_114543 | JGI IMG/M metagenome (GOLD analysis project Ga0172371, IMG submission 114543) | Freshwater microbial communities from Kabuno Bay, South-Kivu, Congo - kab_022012_12m | ecosystem: Environmental > Aquatic > Freshwater > Lake | place: Democratic Republic of the Congo: South-Kivu...
TTATTAAAACTACTGGGGCGAAGAAATTAAATTACTTAAAAAAAATCGCTTTCTTCTCTATGCAATAATCCTTAAACATAAATAATTTATACTCTCAGACACTTATTCTAAGTATGCCAGGAACATTATCTCGTGCGCGTGCTTATTTGAGCATTGGTTTAGAAAGAACTATGCGTAATATAGCACAAAATAGAGAACAAAGAATGATTAGTAGATTGCCCTCCCCAGTTCGTGCACAGTATGTGAAAGAAATGAAACTACGTGATGAGGCTTATCGTGAAATGTATGCTAAAGAAGAAAGAGAACAAATGGCATCTTATCGTGCTGAAGAACGAGCTATGTCAAAGCAGGCAGAGCTTGAACAGAGAAGATTAATGCGGGACTTAAATATTGAACTAAAAAGAATAATGGGTGCGCTTGAATTAAGAGGTCTTGTTCCTAGAGAAATCTCTCAAAATCCTTTATTATTTAGAACTAATTATGCACGAGTATTAAGTGCTGTGCTTATGCAATCCGGAATTGAAGCTGAACAGATTCGTGATCCTGCACTTCTAAGAAAAGCAATGACTGGTTTTTTTATAAATTTAAATCAATTAAAAAGTGGGGATAAAATAAAACAAATTCTTTTTAATAAACAAAAATTTACTCAATTTGTTGCCCAAACAACAGAAGCAACATTAAGTGAATGACTTGGGTAATTCTTTTTTAATACAAAATAATTTTGTTTAAATTTATTATATTTTTTCAAAAAACAAATATTTTTAATCTTCTTTGTAGGCAATTATTATAGTAGTGGTTGATTGGCTTACGTTTCGAATGAAACGAGGAAAGTCCGCTCACCAGTTCGCAAGAACTTCCCTGCTCTGTAATGGGGCAATGCTGAAAAGCTGGGCAGCTCAACAGAAACGAACTTCCAGAAATGGAGGATGAAACGGGGGCTGGGGTGCAACTTCGAAAGAAGGCTTAGGCTAATGCCAACCAGGACGAGCTTACTCGTCTTAACTGGAAAACAGAAAGCGGCTTACTAACCACTGCTATTATTCTCTAATCCTGTCGTAAGACAGGATGTTAGCGTATTTCGTCTGGTCATGGCGAAACAGGACACGGGAAGCGGCTTACTAACCACTGCTATTATTCTCTAATCCTGTCGTAAGACAGAATACTTAAAAAGTTTTAATCAAGAGGGTTGCGTAGCAACCCGCTCTCACGCCGGCTCTGAGGGGCCGAGCGAGTTACTAACCACTGCTATTATTTTTATTAAAGTATTTTTATTAAGGACTTATTGAAAAGATTAATATTCCTTCAAAACGCATATATAGTATGCCTACTAGATTTACTATTCCTCAAATTCGTGACCATATGCGAAAAAGATTTGGGAGGGAAGTTAGTGCTGATTCTTTAAGTAGAACCTCTACAAAACTTTTTGGTTCATCAAAACCCGGGCAAACAAAAACTCTTCAAGATAGAGATGCAATAAAATTAGTTAATACAATTTTAGCTAATGCTCAGAAACTAAATTTATCTGAAGCAAAAAAAGCAGAAATTGCTACTCTTTTATCAATGCGTGCAAAATCTGGGCCTTACAAAAAAGAACATTTAGAAGATATTGCAAGAGTTGTTTCGCACCCAAAAGCACCAATATCAGTTAGAATGATTAGAAAACTAAATGAACCTGTAGTAAAAAAAATGAGGAAAACTGGAGTAAATCCAAAAGCTGGAAGTTATGACAAAGAACGCGCAAGCGTTCTTCCAAAATTAAGAGATTTTTTGGCAAAAAATATTAATGCTAGTGTGGCTGATGTAACAAACCATTTAGGAATAAACTATCGGACTTTACAAAGAATTATTTCAAAATCAAAAACTACTCTTGATAAGGAAAGAAGAAGTGCAAAAATAAAAGCTGTTAAAGATCTTGATTTGGTTACAAAAGGGACAATGAGTGAAACAGAAATAGCAAAAAGATTTGGATTAAAAGAAAGATATGTAAGAGAAATCCTAAAAAGAGGAAATTCTCCCGCAGCAAAAGAAAGAGTACAACGCGCAAGTAGTAATTTTTTATTTCTTTTAGGATATTTCACTACGCCTAAAATAGGGACTTTGAGTCTTGATAAATTAATTACAATTACTGGCGTACCAAGACCTGTTGCTTTTGGAGCAATAAGTGAGCTTAAAAGAAAAAGATTAATTTATGAAGAAGGTCGTGATGGGAGTAATTCTTTTTGTATAAGTAATCGAGGTTATCGTGATATTAATGGTCATGGGGCAAATCCTAACCAAAGAGAAAGAAGATTACAAACAATGCCTCTTGATGTTCTTGAAGAAATGCATCAAATGCTACAAAATGCTAGGCTTGCGGGGTTAAAACCTAACGAACTTGAAATGCAAAATATAGAAAGAGTCCTTGGACAAAAACGACTTGCTTCATTTAAGCAAAAAAATGGTTTTTAACTTCAGAAGAATAGTTACAAAAAATGTCAATTTGAATTCTTTTAAAGAGTTTCGTATCCTTTTCTTTGTATGATAAACAGTAAAGAACTTAGACAAAAGTACCTTGATTTTTTTAAATTAAAAGGGCATGCAATTATTCCTAGTGCTTCGCTTATTCCTGAGAATGATCCTACTGTTCTTTTTACTACTGCTGGGATGCATCCTTTAGTTCCTTATTTACTTGGAGAAGCACACCCTCTTGGAAAAAGATTGTGTGATGTACAAAAGTGTATTCGTACTGGGGATATTGATGATGTGGGTGATTCTTGGCATTTAAGTTTTTTTGAAATGCTTGGAAATTGGTCTTTAGGGGATTATTTCAAAAAAGAAGCTATTACTTGGTCTTTTGAGTTTTTAACTTCAGAAAAATATTTGGGAATTTCTAAAGAAAGAATTTCAGTTACATGCTTTGTAGGAGACAATGATTGTCCACGTGATAATGAAGCATCATCTACTTGGGAAAATTTAGGTATAAGTAAAAGTCAGATTCATTTTTTACCAAAAGAAGATAATTGGTGGGGACCTGCTGGAATTACTGGTCCGTGCGGTCCTGATACTGAAATGTTTTATCATGTTGAAAATGTTATTGAAAAAAGTACGGATGATTTCTCTGCTCTTTGCAAGAAAGGAAAATTTTGTGAAATATGGAATGATGTATTAATGCAGTATAACAAAAATGCTCAAGGAAAATATGAAGAGAGTAAACAAAAAAACATTGATACGGGTATGGGTGTAGAAAGAACTTGTGCTGTATTAAATGGTTACAATAATGTTTACGAAATGGATACCTTAAAACCGATTCTAGAAAAAGTTTTAGAGCTTGCAGGAAAAAAAGGAGGGTCTCAAGAAGAAATTACTAATGAAGAAAAAAGAAGTGTGAGAATAATTACTGATCATTTGCGTGCTTCGGTAATGATTCTGGGTGATGAAAAAGGAATTGTTCCAAGCAATGTGGATCAAGGATATATTTTACGGAGATTTATTAGAAGAAGTATTAGGCATGCTCGATTAATTGGGATAAATGGAAATTTTTGTAAAAGCATAGCTGAAGTTTGTGTTAAAGTAATGGGTGAAGTTTATATCGAAGTTGAAAATAATAAAGATAGAATTTATTTAGAACTTGAAAAAGAAGAGGAAAAATTTTCTACAGCTCTTGATAATGGGACAAAAGTTCTTGAAAAAAAATTGCAATTCCTTGGAAATGCTAATATAAAAGAACTAAATGCTAAAGGGGCTTTTGATTTATTCCAATCCTGCGGTTTTCCATTAGAAATGACTTGTGAAATGTGTAAAGAGAAAGGATTTACTGTGGATGTTGTTGGGTTTGAAAAATTATTAAAAGAACATCAAGAGCTTTCACGAAAAGGAGCTGAACAGAAATTCAAAGGAGGACTTGCTGATGCTAGTGTTGATACTACTAAATTACATACTTGTGCACACTTGACTCTTGCTGCGCTAAAAGAAATAGTTAATTCAAACATTGAACAAAAAGGAGCTAATATTACTGCTGAAAGATTAAGATTTGATTTTAATTTGGATAGAAAATTAACTGATATTGAAATTAAAAAAATTGAAGATTGGGTTAATTTAGCTATTAAAGATAATTGTATTGTTAAGATGGAAATAATGTCTCTTGAAGATGCAAAAAAAATTGGAGCACATGGGACTTTCACTTCAAAATATGGAGAACAAGTAAAGGTATATACTGTGATTGGAAAAAGTGGTAAAGTTTATTCAAAAGAAATCTGCGGAGGACCACACGTAGAAAGTACCCAAAATATGGGACACTATAAAATCACAAAAGAAGAAAGCTCAAGCGCAGGTGTAAGAAGAATAAAAGCAATTTTAGAATAAAATTATTATTAAAAAATTATTTATAAAAAATAACTAAAAAAAATAATAAATATAAAAATAATTAATAAAAAATAATTTTTATGTCACAAGAACAAAAATTTATTACTGACCATGCAACAGGAAAAGAAGTGCCTCTTATCAGAATAAAACTTAATTCATCAAATCTTGAAAAACCACATACTGATAAAACACCATCTAATAAAATCCCCCGTACTGAAAAGTTAACCCCTGTTGTTAATGAAAAACCTGGATTAAAAGATAAAGAAGCATTAAGAGTTATTGAAGAGTATAAAAGAATTAATGAAATTTTTGAGAAAATTGATAATGGTAAAAAAATGAGTAGATTAAGCTTATTTTTTCTTAAGCGAAAATTACATTCATTAGTTGTAAAGGAATATAACTTGTGGAGATCAATCCCTTTATCTAAAAATGCTGCAAGAGGGGTTGATGTTGTTTCATCAAGGGTTCAAAGAGAACTTGAAAAAGTATCATCCAAAATATCTTCCCAATTAACTATGTTGCAAGGGTATAATCTCCTCCCAAGAGGATTTGATAGAGGAATATATAGACTTAAGCAATACAAAGTACCTAAAAAACAAAAGTCCGTTAGAAGAGTAAGATAATACTCAAAATAAAAAAAAACCATAAAAATTCCACAGTTGTCTAAGTTTTTGAATCATTTTCTTTGTTTTCCTAATAAAAACTAGAATACTCTTAACTTTTCTAATAGGGAAAGTATTAATACAAGAAAGGTTACTAGAGTAACTAGTTTGGAGTGCAAGCACGAAGTGTTTGGACTTTTCGGTTGTCCTGGAAAGGATATGTCAAAGTCAGCCTCTTATCGGTTATTCAGCCATTGAAGCGAAGTCTGGACTATAACTCTTCGCCTAAAACCTGTAACCTTTAATGCTTCTACTTTGCATGAAAGAGATCACCATTAAAGCATGTTTAGTGGGTTATGCATTGTTCTAAACGAGTGCTTGTGGCACTCTTTCACCGAGTCCAGAAACGCTCTTGTGCAACAAAGCGCTCCAAACAATTATTATAAAAATGGGGAAGATAACTTGGTTAAGAAAAAAAAATTATTGAAAAAAAAAGGAAAAAAACTTTCTAGAAAAGTGAATAAGAAAAAACCAAGAAGGGCAAGTAAAGGAAACAAAAAATCCAAAGTTAAAAAACTAATAAAACTCGCACTAAAAAGAAAAAAGTGAGTAATAACTAGTACCTATTTTATAATTTTATTAAAGCAGATAATAAATTGATATCTAAATTTTTTCACATTTCTTCTATTGCTTCAATGTCAAGTACTTTCATTCCTTTTGCAAGAACTATGGTTGTTGCTTCAACTAAAGAAAGTCGAGCATTTAGTAGTTCTTTTGAATCAGATTTTAGTACAGGAACTTCATGATAGTATGAGTTAAATTTTTCAGCAATTGAAAGTAAATTATGACAAAGGGGGTGGAGAGATAATTCTCCCCATGAGCGTGAAATTGTTTCTTTGAATTTTGAGAGTTCAACAATAAGTGCTTTTTCTTTTTCATGTGTAAGTAAATCAAAATTTGTATGAGAGTATTGTTTATTTTCTTCTTTTGCTTTTCTCAAAATACTTTTTGCACGAGCAAAAGTATATTGTAAATATGGTCCAGTTTCTCCGTCAAATGAAAGACTTTCTTTTGGATTAAATATCATTTCCTTTTTTGCATCATTTTTTAGTAAAAAGAACTTTATTCCTGCAAGCGCAATCTTGTGAGCTCTTTTTTGAGCATCATTTTCATTTAACTGGGGGTATCTTTTCTTTATTTCATCAAGTGCGATTGATTTAACCTCTGCAAGTAAATCATCAGCATCAGCGGTTGTTCCTTCACGAGATTTCATTCTTCCTTCAGGGAGCGCTACCATTCCATAACTTAAATGGTAACATTTCTCTGCCCATTTTCTGTTAAGTTTTTTAAATATTGCAAAAAGTTGTTTAAAGTAAAGATCTTGTTCATTTCCTATAACCCAAATGTTTTTGTCAAGATTATATTCATCAAATTTTTCTTGTGTTACTCCTAAATCATTTGTTGCATAAAGTGAAGTTCCGTCTCCACGCAAAAGAACTTTGTTTGGAAGAATTGGTTCAAGTACCGCACTAATTGCTCCATTATCTTCTTTTTTAAAAATTCCTTTAGAAAGTCCTTCTTCGATTATTTGTTTTCCTTTTTGCTTCTTGAACATTTCGCTTTCCAAAAATATTACATCAAATTTTGTTCCAAAATCAACGTAAGTTTCTTTCATCCCATCAATTGCCCATTTATTCATTTTTTTCCAAAGCGCAATCGTTTCTTTATCTCCTTTTTCCCATTTCAAAAGTAGTTCTTTAGTTTTTTCTTCAAGAGTTGGGTCTTCTGCAACTTTTTTATTGTACAAAACATACATATCTCCGACAAAATGATCGCTTTTTATTCCAAGAGAGAGGGGGTCTTTTCCTTCCCCAAATAATTGATAGGCTAGCATTGATTTACAAATATGAATTCCACGATCATTAATCAAATTTGCTTTGATTACTTCATGTCCTGTAAGCTCTAATAAATTAGAAATAGCTAACCCTAAAGTGTTATTTCTTAAGTGCCCCACATGTAAAGGTTTGTTAGTATTTGGGGATGAGTATTCAACCATTACTTTGCCTTGATTTTTTAAGAATTCAGAAAATTTCCCATCAAATACGCTCTCAAGAACAGCTTCAGAAAGAGCTTCTTTTTTTAAAAAGAAATTTATGTAAGGTCCTTTTGCCTCAACTTTTTCAATAAAATCACTGGAAATTAAATTAGCAAGTTCATTTGCAACAATATTTGGTGCTTTTTTTTGATTCTTAGCAAGAACAAAACAAGGGTAAGCAAAATCGCCCATGCCTGTAGGGGGAACGGTAAGCACTTTATCAATAGATTCAGCAGGCAAGGAAAATTTCTTTGAAAGCAAATCAACTAATTTTGAACGAAAATCCATGCTATCACTTAGATAAAGTGTGTTTGTAAGTATTTAAAAATTAAAGCAAAAAAGGCTTTGCTCTTTTACAAGTACCCTTTTGCGTGTAAGAGTTCAGCGTTTAGTATTCCTCCGCCTGCTGCCCCTCTTACTGTATTATGCGAAAGTCCAACGAATCTATAATCAAATACATTGCATTCTCTTAATCTTCCAACAACAACAGCCATTGCTTTATCTAAATCTCTGTCTTTTCTTGGTTGTGGTCTGTTTTCTTCTTCAGTATAAATTATTGGGTGTATTGGTGCGAAGGGAAGTTTTAGTTCTTGGGGAACTGAAGTGAATTCTTTCCAAATTTTTATTATTTCTTCTTTTGTAGGTTTTTTTGTTTTATCAGCAAATTCAAAACTTACACAAGCAGTATGCCCATCAATCACAGGTACTCTATTACAATGTGCAGATATTTTAATTGAATCAGCATTAACAAATTTTCCGTCTTGTATTTTTCCAAGAATCTTTAGAGGTTCTTTTTCAGATTTTTCTTCTTCTCCTGAAATAAAAGGAATTATGTTATCTACAATGTCAAGTGAAGCAACTCCAGGGTATCCTGCTCCACTTACTGCTTGCATTGTAGATAATATTACTCTTGAAATTTTATGCCCTTTTGCTTCAAGTGCATAAAGGGGAGTTAAGTAACTTTGAAGAGAACAATTTGGTTTTACTAATATAAATCCTTTATCAAAACCATAATTTTTTTTCTGGATTTGGATTATATCTAAATGGTTATGATTTATTTCTGGAACTACCATTGGTACATCATTTGTAAAACGGTGTGCTGAACAATTACTTACCACAGGAATATTCGCTTTTGCATAAGCTATTTCAAGTGCTTTTGTTGCTTCTTTATCAAGTTCAAGTGCTGAAAAAACAAAATCACATTTTCCTATAGCATTTTCGACAAGGTTTGCATCAAAAACATCAAGGTTTGCAACTTCAGCTGAGAGGGGAGTATTCATATGCCATCTTCCTTTTACTGCTTCAGAGTATTTTTTTCCTGCTGATGAAGGAGATGCAGCTACAAAAGTGACGTCAAACCAAGGGTGATTTTCAAGCAATTGAATATATTTTTGTCCAACCATTCCTGTTGCTCCTAATATTCCACATCTTATTTTCTCAGCCAAATCAATCACTCCATAAAAATAAATTTCTTAAAAAATCAAAATTTTACAAATTAATTTATTTAACAAATTCATCATGAATTATTGTTAGTGTTTTTTCAAGATTGTTTTTTGATATAGCAAAACTAATATTTATCTCAGAAGCTCCTTGAGAAATTAATTCAATATTTACTCCTTCTTTTCCTACTACGCTAAATAACCTTCCAGCAATTCCTGGGGTTTGTTTTATTCCTTCTCCAACAACCGCTATTAAGGATAATTCTTTTGTTGTGTCTGTTGTACAAGGAAATTGTTCCAGAACTGGTTTTATTGCAAGTAAAGCAGAATCAAGTTTTTTAGGTTCTACGCTGAAAGTTATTGATGCTTCGCTTGTTACTATTAAATCAATTGAAATATTTTTTTCCGCAAGTTTTGAAAATATCATTGACGCAAATCCTGGGACATTAACCATACCTGAACTTTTTACGGTTATTATTGAAAGATCTTTTATTGCAGTTATTGATTTTACTATAGCTTTGTGTTTGTTCTTTTCCCCACAAATAATTGTTCCTTTTATTTCAGGATCAAATACATTTTTTACTTCAGCACATAAATTTTTTTGTTTTAGAGGATCAATAGTTTTTGGATGAAGTATTTTTGCCCCCAAATATCCAAGTTCTTCAGCTTCATCATAACTTAATGAATCAATTTGTTTTGCTGTTGGAACAATTTTTGGGTCTGCTGACATAAAACCAGAAACATCTTTCCATATCTCAAGTTTTGCATTAAATATGTTAGAAATAAAACCAGAACTATAATCAGTTCCTTCTCTTCCGAAAGTTTTTATGTCTCCAGTATCGTCAATCCCATAATATCCTGGTAATAATATTACTGTTGAATCAAGAATATTATCAACTTTAGAATGAAGATTTTTTTCAGTTGTTATCATATCGACGTATGCGTTTTCAAAATTACCTTTGCATTTAATTCCAGCTTCCTCAGCATCAATAAATTTTGCATTAATTCCATTATCAAGCAAGAATGCTTCAAGAACAATTGGGCTTAATCTTTCCCCATAACTTTGAACAAGATCTTTGCTTCTTGGGCTTATTTCTTTTAAATAACTTACTCCATAAAAGAACTTTTCAAGAACTGAAATTTTATCATCTAGGATAAATTCAGCTTTTTCTCTAATTTCTTTATTTGATATATAAGTTAAATAGTCAGTGTGCATTTTCTTTAATGAAGCAATAACACATTCAACAACATCGGGTTGATTTACACATTTGTTTAAACTATCAATTAAGTAATCTGTAACACCATATAACGCTGAGATAACAATTATTTGTTTCTCATTTTTACTTTTTTTATTTGAAACAATTTTAACTACTCTTTCAAAAGAATCCTTATCGCGAAGAATTCCCCCACCTATTTTTAGTACTGTTACACTCATAAAATCACCAAAAAACCACCAAAACAAACATATTACTAATTATTATTATAAAACCAATTTAATGTACTTTTTATAGAGCAATATCTACTTCTAATGTTATATAAATATATTAATTATATGTTTATAAGCGTAACCAAAATTACGAATAACGTAATAGGAAATTTTTTTGGGAAAATTAATTAAATTTATTTGATTTTAATCAAAATAAACATTACTTATTGATTTTTGTTTTTAAAAACAGAAATAATTGAATTTGCACAATTAATCCCCGATAGTGTCGCAGTTGCAATAGTTTTTGGGCCAGTTACACAATCTCCTGCAGCATAAACATTACTTAAAGAGGTTTGGAATTTTTCATTAACAAGAACTATTTTTCCATTAGTAATAATTCCTTCCTTATTTAGCCAATCAAAATTTGGTTGTTGTCCGATTGCAATAATTGCTTTATTAAAAGATAATTCTTCTTTCTTTCCTGTACTAATTGGTCGTGCTCTTCCTGAAGAATCTTTTTCACCTAAAATAAATTCTTCAAAAACAACAGAACTTAATTTTTGTTTACCCTTAAACTCAACCGGAGATTTAAGAAAATTTAGTACAATATTTTCTTCCTTAGCTTTTTGAATTTCAGTTTTTAAGGCAGGCATTTCGTTTTCTGTTCTTCTATAAAATAGTTCTACTTGGGCACCAATTTTTTTTGCAACCCTTGCAGCATCCATCGCAGAGTTTCCTCCCCCAATTACACAAACTTTTTCTCCAGAAGAAACAAGATTATTATTTTTTAATTTATTTTCTAATAAAAAATCAAGTGCATCAATTACCCCTTTTTTATTTTCACCAATAACACCCATCTTTTGTCCTTCTCCGCAACCAACAGCAATAATAACAAAATCAAAATGGCCACCAAATTCTTTTAGAAGAGACTTAACTGAATCAATTTTTTTATTCTCAAAAATTATTCCTTGCGCTTTAGCAACAGAAATTTTTTCTTCAACCAATTTTAATGGAAGACGAAACTCTGGAATCCCGTAAGCAAGCATTCCGCCAAAGGTTGATAAAGAATCAAAGATAATTACTTCAAAATTATTTTTTACAAGAATCATTGATGCACTATAGCCTGCTGGGCCAGAACCAATTATTGCAACTCTAGGCGAAGTAGAATCCATTTAGATAAGTCCTTCTTTTTTTAGTTCTTTTTTTACCTCAGAAACACTTTTCTTAATATATGCAGCATCCTTTTCCATTCTATCCGCAAAATTATCTAAACGAAAAAGCATTTTTAATATTCTTTCTTTATTCATAAAAATCCCCCTAAACTAATATATTATTCATCCAAAGAAAATAAAAACAATAACTAACTTGCGAAAATAATGATAAAAAAATCTCAAAAATAATTTAATTAAAAAATAAGAAAAACGACCCCGGAGGGAATCTAACACCGTACCTGTTAGGTACATCCCCAAAGTTTTTCAAACGACCCCGGAGGGAATCGAACCCTCGACCTACTGCTAGCATTCCAACCATTCTATCCCCATTTATGGGGGTAGTGTCCAGACGTCAACTGGCTGGACGGTTGTTAGAAGGCAGTCGCCCTATCCACTGGGCTACGGGGTCAAACAAATAAATCTTGTTTGACAGTCAAGTGCATTTAGCTTGCTAAATGCGCTCTCGCTTCGAGCAGCCGAAACTGCTCAGCTACGGGGTCAAAAATGACCTTCTGACGAGCTTAGCTCACCAGCATATTACAGAAAATGGGTGAAACGAACTTTTTAAAGTTATGGATAGAGGGGTTTTTTAAGCAGGAAAACAAATATTAGTGTGAACTATTGTTGTGAGTTTTATGGCTAAAACTAAGCAAGGAATTAACCAAAGTGCAAAGCAAAGTATTCGAAAAGGTTTTCTATTTTTCGAAATAATTGTGGCACTTTTTGTTGCAACTTTGTTGATCTCAAACGTTGCTTCAAGCAAAATTGTTCAATTGGGTTTTTTGGTTTTTGATGGAGGAACTTTGCTTTTCCCGCTTGCATATATTTTTGGAGATGTGTTGACTGAAGTGTATGGTTATGCTAAAGCACGACAAGTTATTTGGATGGGTTTTGGCGCTTCAGTTTTAATGGTTGCTTTTTTTTATATTGTTCAAGTTCTTCCTTCAGCGCAAGGTTGGGATAATCAGGCCGCATTTGAGTTAATTTTAGGGGTTACCCCAAGAATTGTTCTTGCAAGTATGATTGCTTATTTAGCTGGATCATTTACAAATTCTTTCATTATGGCAAGAATGAAAATTTTAACAAAAGGAAAAGCGTTATGGAAAAGAACAATAGGTTCAACAATTGCAGGAGAATTAGTGGATACAATAATATTTTGTAGTATTGCATTTTTTGGAACAATTCCTGCTACCTTAATTATTGGGGTAATAATTTCAAATTATATCTTCAAAGTGGGTGTGGAAGTATTATTTACACCCATAACTTACAAAGTTACTGGGTTTTTAAAAGAAAAAGAACAAGTAGATATTTTTGATAAAACCACTAACTTTAATCCTCTAAAATTCTGATACTTAATTAATCAACGTTTTTAAATCGTTACAAGAATAATTATTTCATTAAAAAGGGTGGTATTTTGGAAGAAACACAATTCATTTGGTTCAATGGAAAAATGCAAAATTGGAGCGAAACAAAAACTCATTTTCTTACCCACTCTTTACATTACGGTACTGCTGTTTTTGAAGGAATAAGATGTTATGATACAAAAAAAGGGCCAGCAGTTTTTAGACTAAAAGAACACATAGTAAGATTGTTTGAATCAGCACATATTGTGGGAATGAAAATCCCTTTCACTGTTGATGAATTAGTTGAAGCAACTAAAGAAGTAATTAGACAAAATAAAGTAAAATCCTGCTACATTAGACCACTTGCATATTATGGTTATGGAAAAATGGGTCTTGCAACAATGGGGGCACCAATTGATGTAGGTATTGCTATTTGGCCTTGGGGCGCATATCTTGGTGAAGAAGGAAAAACAAAAGGAATAAGAGCAAAAATATCTTCATACTCAAGACCTTACATTAATTCATCACTTATTCATGCAAAAGTAAGTGGAACATATGCAAATAGTACTCTTGCAAAAATGGAAGTACTAAAAGCAGGTTATGAAGAAGCAATAATGCTTGATAAGGATGGTTTTGTTGCAGAGTGTTCGGGAGAAAATATTTTTGTAATAAAAAATGGGGAAGTATTTACTCCGCCAACAAGTATTTGTCTTAAAGGAATTACAAGAGATTCTGTAATTAAAATACTCTCCGATAATGGAGTTAAGGTTATTGAAAAACAAATTACTAGAGATGAACTTTATTCAGCTGATGGAATTTTTTTAACAGGAACAGCTGCTGAAGTTACTCCTATAAGAGAAATTGATGATAGAACAATTGGAAAAGGAGAACCGGAAAATATTACAAAAATGGTTGTTGAAAAATACGAAGCCATAATTCATGGAAAAGATAAAAAGTACGAAAACTGGTTGAGTTATTGCTAAAGGTGAATTTTTTGGGTATTGAAAAAGAAAAAATAGCTTATCTTGGACCAAAAACTAGTTTTAGTCATGAAGCTGCAAAAAAAGTTTTTCCTGGAAATGAACTTATTGAAAAAAAAACTATTGCAGAAGTATTTAGTTCAATAGAAAAAAAAGAATGTGCTAAAGGGGTTGTTCCAATAGAAAACTCAACTGGGGGAAGCGTACCTTTCACTCTTGATGAACTAATAAGCAAAAAATTTTTTATTAATAAAGAATTTTTTGTTGAAATAAAACAATCCTTACTTGGAAATACTAATATAAAAGAAATAAAAAAATTATATTCACACCCACAAGGATTTGCACAGTGTGGTATTTGGCTGAAAAAAAATGCTAAAGGAATTGAATTAATTGAAACAACAAGCACTTCAAAAGCTGCCCAGCTTGCTTCTTGCGAAAAAAATGCAGGAGCAATAGCATCAAATCTAGCTGCTGAAGAGTTTGGATTAAAAATAATTCAAAAAAATATTAATGATGATGAACATAATTCAACACGATTTGTGGTAGTAAGCCAAAGTAAAAATAAAGAAGGTGAAGGTAAAAAATCCTCAATAATATTTGGAGTAAAAGATGAACCTGGATCATTATTCAATGCTCTTGAAGCATTTAAGATGTTCAATGTGAATATGACAAAAATTGAATCAAGACCCTCAAAAAAGAAAAAATGGGAATACTTATTTTTTATAGATTTTGAAGGAAACTTATCCGAAGAACACGTAAAGAAATTACTTATACAAATAAAAGAAAATTCTGTTGAATTAATTATTCTTGGAAGTTACTAAATATAGTGTTGGTGGGAATATGTCTAAAAAGAACATTAATCTAGTTGAACTTAGAATAAAAATTGATCAAATTAATGAAAGAATTATTTCTGGACTTAAACAAAGAAGCAGATACCCTATAAATCAAGGAATTTATTCTAAAGATTTCATTAAAGATCATACTTGGTTTCTTTACAGATTAAAAAAAGAACAAGATATTGATTCACAATTTGGAAGATTTCTTTACTCTGACCAAGCCCCTATGTTTTTTAAAAAAGAAGAACTTGATAAGCCCGTAACTGCAAGAAAGGCTCCAAAAATCAATGGATTAACCCACATAAAAATTGATAAATCAAAGAAGATTCTTGAAGCATATCGTGAAATTGTGAAAAAGATATGTACTAATAGGGAAGATGAGAATTCTTATGGCGAAACAGCAAAACTTGATGTTGATAATATTTTAGCAATTAATGAAAGGGTTCTTGGACTTGGAGAACAAGTTGCTGAATATAAAATAGAATCCGATCCTGAGATATTAAAAGAAAAAGATAAATCAAAAATACGCTCCAGTTTAGTTATCCCTCAAAGAGAACAAGAAGTGTTACTTAGTGCTAAAGAAATAGCAAAAAAGTATGATTTGGGGCACGAGAAAGAATTATGTGATTTTATCAAAGAAATAATTGACATTACTACTGATGCTGAAGTAGAGTATATTATAAAGAAAAAAGAGATGAGTTTGTAATGCAAGAAAAAAAAATACTAATTATTGGCGGAAGCGGAGCGTTTGGTCAATTTTATTCAAAAATATTTAAACAAGAAGGTTTTGAAGTAACAATTACATCAAAAGATCCAGAAAATACAAAAAAAGCAGCAGAAAATTTAAGTGTTTTTTATACAAATAATCCAAAATATTCAGATTATGATTATATTGGAGTATGTGTTCCAAACGATCAAGCAATTGGTGTTATTAAAAAAGTTGTTCCAAAAATGAAAAAAAATGCTATTATTTTTGATTTTGGTTCAGTTAAAGAAAAAGTTTGTGACCAACTAAATAAATACAAAAAGAAAAATATTCAAATAGTTTCAATTCATCCAATGCATGGTCCACGTGTGGAGAATATAAAGCATCAACCAATTGCTTGGATTGAAATTTGCCCAGGTGAAAAAACTGATTTATTAAAAAGATTATTTGAAAATAATGGGGCACTTATTGTTCCCACATCAGCAAAAAAACATGACACTACCTTATCAATAGTTCAAGGATTAACACACTACACAATGTTTGTTTCTTCTAGTGTTATTAAAAAATCAAAACAAGATATTGAAAGTACTCTTCTTCTTGCAAGTCCAAATTATAAATTATTTTTAATGAACATGTCAAGAATTATTCTACAAAACCCTTCTCTTTATTCAGAAATACAATTATCAAACCCTTATAATGAAAAAATAAGAAAAATTTTTACAAAAGAAGCTAAATCACTTGAAAAAATATGTTCAAAAAGAAATGGAAAAGAATTAACAAAGATTCTAGTTGAAAATGGAAAATATTTTAAAAAAGGAAATCTTCTTTTAGAAGAAAGTGATAAAGCAATAAGTGCTACAAATTAAGGTATACTATTTATTGGTTTTTTTAATTTAGGTTTTTGGTAAAACTTTTGCAACCACCCCCCACATCTTAAGGGGGAAGAGGGTTTATTTTAGTCTTGCTGATGAACAAATTCAACCATAACTCTAATAATAACCTTGTTAGAGAATAATATTGTGGATGTCAAATGAAAGCTTCTATTGTAGCTCCATTAAATTCTGTTGATTATTTGGATGATATATTAGAATCTGGTGCTAATGAAATATATTTTGGGTTGAAGGGAAAGACGGCCGAATAGTGTATGTTGATTTTTTTACTCCAAAATTCTTAGATAAGCAAGGAAGGTTAACCCCATTTTTCAAAAGTCTTCACACACGCAGCAAGTCTTTTTTACAATTTAGATATAAAAATAAAGGGGGGATATATGCCGTTCTGTTAACTTTCCTTGTTGCAGAAAGGCCTGCATCAAGAGCATACTTTGAAAAAACATTAATAGAGTTTCTAAAAAAACATGGGGAAACACTTGCTGTCAAAACAGTCGAGAATACAATAGCAAAAAATTATAGGGTAGATTTCATAAACCCGAATATTACGGCAAAAATACCTATACAAACAATATAAACTGAGTGTCAGTTGTCGAAATAATAGAAAACATTATTAATAGTTAAATTTTTATTATCATTAGAGATTTAAATAAAAAAAGGGGAAAAAATGATTAAAACAATAATTTTTGATTTTGATGAAACACTATTTTCCACTAGTGGGATTGGAAGTAAATTATTAAAAAAGATTCTAAAAAAAACTCCTCTGAAATTTGACAAAAATAACTACAAAAAAGTCAAGGGATTGAATATGCAAGACAAACTAAAAATACTTTATCCAAAAGACCACGAAAAGTTGTTTGAAAATTGGAGCAAACAATATGACACTGAGTTTATTGTACACACAAAACCTTTTCCTGGCGCAATTAATGCAATTAAAGGATTGAATAGAAAAGGAATTAAACTAATTATCTTTTCAACAAAAAAAATAAAATATATTAAACAAGCACTGGAAAAATACAATATTTTAAATGCTTTTATTGAAATAATAGCAAAAGATAATGGGGTTGTTTCAAAACCGAATCCAAAACGATTAAATATTATTTTGTCTAAGTATTCTTTGAAAAAGAGGGAAAGTATCCTTGTAGGGGATAGTGTAATTGATGAACAATCAGCGCTAAATGCGCGAGTGAGATTTGTTCAGATTAATCATTCAAATGAGGAAAAAATTCCTACCTCAATAGTCAAAGTTAATGGTTTTAATGAATTGATTAAATTTATTAGGAGTGAAAATGAATGAAAGAAATTATTAAAGCAAAATCAATTAGAAATAGTATAAACGCACCTCCTTCAAAGGCACATACACTTAGAGCAATTATTATTGCTTCTCTTGCAAGTGGAAGAAGTATTATTGATAATGCATTAATTGCTGAAGATCAAGAATATGCTATAAAAGCAATGCAACAATTAGGTGCAAAAATTACTTATGACACAAAAAGTAGGACAATTCTTATTGAAGGAGTGGATGGTAAATTAATTGCTCCAAAAGAAACAATTTTTATTGGTAATTCTGGATTAACTGTACGCTTTTTAGTTTCAATATTAGGATTGACAACAGGGGAAGATTATGTTATTATTGATGGAATCGAAAGGATGAGAGAAGGAAGACCCCTTCAGGATCTTCTTGATGCATTAAAACCACTTGGTGTTGATGCAGTATCAATAAATGGTAATGGGTGTCCTCCAATAAAAGTAAAAACAAATTCACTTATTGGCGGAGTAACAGAGCTTAATGGGGATAAGAGTTCACAATATTTTTCTTCCATACTTGTCGCAGCACCTTATGCAAAAAAAGATGTTGAAATTAAAACTATTGGACATTTAAGTTCAAAACCTTATCTTGATGTTACTTTATCATCAATGAAAGAATTTGGAGTAACTGGGACTCATAATAATTATCAAAACTTTAAAGTAAAAGCTAATCAAAAATATGTAGGACGAAAATTAAAAATTGAAGGGGATTATAGTAACTCTGCATATTATTTTGCGGCATGCGCAATTCTTGGAGGAAAATTAAGAGTTAATGAAATGCAAAAGGAATCAATGCAAGGAGATAAATTCTTTGTTAACGCAATGGAAAAAATGGGTTGTAAAATTAATTGGCAAAGTGATTTTATTGAAATAGAAAGTGAAGGGGTTGATATTATTAACAAAAAGAGTTTCTTAAAAGGAATTAAAGAAGTTGATATGAATGATTATCCAGATATTGTAATGCCTCTTTGTGTAGTAGCTGCTTTTGCAGAAGGGGAAACAAAAATAACAAATATTGCTCACTTAAAATTTAAAGAATCTGATAGAATTAGTGTTACTGTCGAAGAACTAAAAAAACTCGGTGCTGATGTAGAAAGTGGGGATGATTACATTTTAGTTAAAGGACATGGAGGGGTAGGTCTTCATGGTGCCCAGATTGATTCTCACAATGATCATCGAATCGCAATGAGTTTTACTATTGCAGGACTAAAAATTGAGGGAGTTAAAATAATTAATGAAAGAGCTGTAGATAAAAGTTTTCCTGAATTTTATGAAGAAATAGAAAAGATTGTGGTGCGATAGAATTAAAGTCAGATAGATGGAAAATATTGATGTTGAGTAAATGAATATGTACAAATAAAATAAAGTTGATTTTTATGAGTGATAACACTTTTGGAAAATTATTTCGAATAACTACTTTTGGGGAAAGTCACGGAGTTGCTGTGGGTTGTGTAATTGATGGTTGTCCTTCAGGAATAAAAATTAGTGAAGAAGAAATTCAAAAAGATTTAGATAAAAGAAAACCAGGCGAAGGAATAGCAGCAACAAAAAGAAAAGAAAGTGACACTGCAAAAATACTTTCAGGAGTTTTTGAAGGAAAAACAACAGGCACACCTATTTGTATTGTTGCTTATAATGAAAACCAAATTTCTTCAGATTATGGACCCATAAAAGATTTATTTAGACCAGGCCATGCGGATTATACTTATTTAATGAAATATGGAATTAGAGATTATAGGGGGGGAGGAAGATCTTCCGCTAGAGAAACCCTCGCACGTGTTGCTGCCGGAACAGTAGCTAAAAAAATTCTTGAAAAAGAAGGAATCAAAATTTATGCTTATGTAAAAGCAATTGCTGGTATTGAATGTAAAGATTATTCAAAAAAAGATATTGAAAATGTTTATGAAAATGAGTTGAGAACTCCTGATAGTAATGCTGCAAAAAAAATGCAAGAAGAAATAAAAAAAGCGATTATTGCGAAAGATTCTCTTGGAGGAGTTGTTGAGGTAATTGCAAGCGGAGTGCCTGTGGGTTTAGGAGAACCAATTTATGAAAAACTTAGTGCTAAAATCGCAAGCGCACTTATGAGTATTAATGCGGTTAAAGGAGTAGAAATTGGAGATGGATTTGATTGTACTAAATTAAAAGGATCAGAAAATAATGATGCTATGAGAATGGAAAAAGGAAAAGTTACTTTTTTATCAAACCACTCAGGAGGAATAATTGGGGGAATAAGTACAGGGCAAGATATTATAACAAGAGTAGCAATAAAACCAGTCTCTTCAATTGCCCAAAAACAATTAACAATATCAAAAGAAATGAAGAATGCAGAAATTGAAGTTATTGGACGACATGATGTATGTATTGCACCTAGAGCCGTTCCTGTAGTAGAAGCAATGCTAGCAATAACTCTTGTTGATGCCCTAATGCAAAACAAAGCAAGAAAGATATAAACAAAATTTAACTAAAAAAATAATAAAATTATAGAAAAAACAACTTCAAAGCCACCCTTTTTAAAGGTTTCTTTTTTCAATTATTATATTCAAGCTTAATCATTTGAGCGTGAGCATAAAGTATTGATTTTTAGTAGGTGTGATTAAAAATGAAGCAACAGGGACATCCAAGAAAACCAGGTCGAAGAGGGAAAACTAGATATAAGATATCAAAAAAAGGACCTAAAGTTAGTGTTAGCGATATAATGAATACTTTTGAAATAGGGGACAGAGTGCAAGTTGTTATTGATGCAAGTTACCACTCAGGACTACCTCACAAGAGTTTCCACGGATTGTCAGGAACAATAAGTGCAAAAAGAGGAGAAGCTTACGAAATTGAACTTAAACAAGGAAAACAAGATTTAACTGTTGTAACAACAGCAGTTCATATAAAGAAGTTATATTAATTAAGTAAAAAAAATAAGATATAAGGTTAAGGGGATTTTTATGCAAAAAGTTGTAGAAATGAAACCAGTTTCAATGCACATAGTTAAAGAAGTGCTTAAAGAAAGAAAAGCATCTTCAGATAAAGAACTAAACTATGAACAAGAAACTACTTTCAAATATGTAGAAAAATTCGCAAGACTTACTGAAAAACAAACAGAAGATTTGTTAGAAAAATTGAGTGAAATTTCTTTTCTTAAGGATAACTTAGAACTACGATACCAAATAGTTAATGTTATTCCTACAAGGGTGGAACAATTACAATTGTTACTCCCAAAAAATGTAACTCCTTCGGAAGAAGAACTCAAACAAGTCATTGAATTGACCAAAAAGTTTGAGGACAAGATGGAATAAATCTTAAAATTCCTTTTTGTTCTCCGAGATTTATTATTTAAAACAATTGGAGAATAATATATACTACAAAAATGAATGTTAGAAGAGAAGAATGAAAGATTAAGTATTATTGGATCAGAGGATTATTGAGTTGATGTTATGACAGCAGAAGAATATGCAGTAGTTTTGGATTTTCTTCCAAAAGGTAAGCCATCGGCATCTACTTCAGAACCTCTTGCTCAAGTAATTGGGAAAGATTACTTTACCCTACTTGAAGTAGTTCCAAAAGCTGGCGTACACCTAAATATTGGAGACGAATTGTATGTTGGTAAAGAAACTCGAGAAAAAATTGATTTAATTAAAGGAAGAATTGCTTACAAAGATCTTACTTCAAATTCATTATCTGATCTTGAAGATATTATTGGAAAAATAATTGACTCAAAAAAAGAGAAATTTGTAGGTTTCTTTAACACTTCAAAATCTATCTCACTTGTAAGACACCAATTAGAACTTCTCCCTGGTGTAGGAAAAAAACACATGCTTGAAGCACTTGATGAAAGAGCAAAAAAACCTTTTGAAAGTTTTGAAGATGTTCAAAATAGAGTAAAAGGAATTACTGATGCAAAAAAAGCTATTGTAAAAAGAATAGTTGAAGAACTTGAAACTCCTGAAGATAAACATTATTTATTTGTAAGACAACCGGCTGAAGCAAGAAAACCATTTTATGGCGGAAGTAGAGAAAATAATTACTCAAGAGGATCTTTTTCTTCACCAAGAAGACCAAGATACTAAATTAAAATTCTAAATTACAAATATCTAAGTAAGATTGATTTTGATGGTTAATAAAATGATTAATAATAATCAAGTAAATAGCATCTCTGAAAATCTAAATAATTTAAATCAAAACAATCCAAGAAATACTTTTTTTGATAAACTTCAAGAACTAATGTTAAAATATAGATTTCGTCCTGAAAAAAAATTATCCCAATTTTTTTGCATTAATGAAGCACTAATAAGATACATGGTGCAAAAAGCTAATTTAAAAAAAGAAGATATTGTTCTTGAAGTTGGGCCAGGGACTGGATTTTTAACAAGAGAATTACTTACTAAATGCAAAGTTGTAGCAATTGAACAAGATTCAAATATGGTGGAATTATTAAATTCTGAATTCAAAGAAGAAATAAATTCAGGAAAATTAAAAATAATTAATAATGATGCTTTAGAAGAAGATTACGAAGAACTAGGAATAACAAAAGTAGTTTCCCTTCCTCCCTATCACATCTCTTCAGCACTTATATCTAAAATAGTTTCGTCAAAAATTAAAAAAGCGATTTTGGTTCTGGATAGAGGATTTATTGATAAATTAACAGCATTTGAGGGACTTACTGAATATGGATGGTTATCAGTTTATGCTAATTTGAATTCGAAAATAGAAGTGTTAGAACAAAATGTAGAAGCATCTTCTTTTTTTCCAAGCCCAAATTGTTTAAGCGTACTTATAATGCTTGATTTTGATGAAAAAAATGTTTCAAAAGATTTTGTTTTATTTTTAAAAGAACTATTTAGACACAAAAACAAGGATCTTTCAAGAGGATTAAAACAATCAGCAACTATTCTTGAAAAAGAACTTAAAATAAAAAATTTAGATAAAAAAATTAGTTTACTAAAAAATTCAGATAAGAAGATATACTTACATTCGCCTCAAGAATTAAATAAAGTTTTTGAAAAATTAACTGAATAAAAAAGACCCAATTAAAGAACTAATTAAGGGTTAGAATGACATTATTATAAGTTATTTACTAATTACTACAAAATATTAGTTAGAGCTTATTTATCACAATTTTAATTGTTCGATAACTTCTTCTTCAAGCTCGTCTTGTAATCCTCTTTCTTTTGTAATAATCTTTTGTCTAGCTATTTCTTTTGCACCATTTTTTAATTGAGATTTTATTTTTTCGATTTCACTTACTGTATTAATTGAATTTATTTGTCCATCGATAGAAATCATTTCTTTCTTAATATCGGAACTTATCTTAAGGTAAGTTGTTTCATCAATTCTTCTTTTCAAGTAATTTTGTTCAGCTAAATTTAGTTCACATACTTTTTTTTGTTTTTGTTCAAATAATCCTTTAAGTATTTTTTTCTTATCAGCTGAAACTTCCTCAATCTTTTTTATTTCTTTTTCACTTAATTGAAGTTTTTTTCCAGCATCTATTTGGGATTCAATCTTTATTAGTTCTTCGTGTTTTTCTTTAGAAATTGAATCAAATGTATTCTTATCAATTTTGTGCTTTAAAAATTGTCGTTCTGCTTCTTGAAGTTGAGCAATAAGTGTTTGTCTTTTTCCTTGAAGAGAATCACTATCATTTTTTGCTTTTCTTGAAAAATAAATGATTGCAATAATTAATAATAAAACAATAAAACCTATAGGAACAAGAACTAAAGCGACCCCATATTCATCAATGAGTTCCTTTGGAACATATTCAATAAGAGGGGGTGTTATTACTACTAGAGCTAATATTATAACAATTATAATTATTGTAGTAACTTTTCTTTGCATGCAGAAAAATGAATTTATCACAATAAAAACCTTGCTTTTCCCCAAAACGCTTATATAAGACAAAATTACTACTCAATTATGGATATTGTGAAAAGAGTTGTTTTGGATATAAAATCTTTGAAGATTCAAGGGGCAAGTAATGTAAGAAAAAAAGCTATTGAAGTGATTGTAAAAGCATGTCATGAAAGTAAAGCTAAGAATAAAACAACATTTAGAAAAGAGTTTCTAAAAAATGCAGAAGATTTATTTTACGCAAGACCTACTGAGCCAGAACTTAGAACTGCTTTAAGAATTTTAAGAAAAAGTATTTCTCAAAAAGACATGACTCTTATTGAAATGAAAGAA
>Ga0172371_10003760_pt1 | contig 23341 bp, 16 predicted proteins | sample Lak12m_FD_114543 | JGI IMG/M metagenome (GOLD analysis project Ga0172371, IMG submission 114543) | Freshwater microbial communities from Kabuno Bay, South-Kivu, Congo - kab_022012_12m | ecosystem: Environmental > Aquatic > Freshwater > Lake | place: Democratic Republic of the Congo: South-Kivu...
CTGTTTCAAGATCGCGGTCCGCGGGGCGGCGTACCCGCGGACCGGCGGGCCGGGCACGTAGGCGGCGGCAGCCTTGGCGTCGTTCCCTGGAGTCGCGTCTGGCCCGCACGCGGGCCGATGGCAACCGCGACCTACCGGCGGCCCCGTCGCAAGGCTGGCAGCCGTTTCTTGAAACAGCCCTGGGCGCCACCCGCTGGCGCTCTGGCGGGGCCATGGTAGAGTTCCCCGCCACCCTACAGGAGCCGAACCGCCTCTTCGTGAAACACGCCCAGTTCATCGACCTGTCCAGCCTGAACCCGGCCCAGGCCCAGGCGGTCACCACCACCGAGGGACCCTTGCTGGTGCTGGCGGGTGCCGGCACGGGCAAGACGCGCGTCATCGTCTACCGCATCGCCTACCTCTTGTCTCAGGGGGTCGGACCGGACCAGGTGCTGGCGGTGACCTTCACCAACAAGGCTGCCCGGGAGATGCAGGAGCGCGTGGCGGAACTGGTCCACGGCGAGGCGGCCGGCCGGATCAACGTGGGGACCTTCCACGCGTTCTGCTGCCGGCTGCTGCGCCAGCACATCCACCGCCTGGGCTACAGCTCGCGCTTCTCCATCGCCTCCGATGCCTACCAGACCGGTCTGGTGCGCAACACCATGGCCGAGCTGGGCTTCAGCGGCGAGGGCTGTGACCCGGGGGGCTGGCTCGACCTGATCAGCAAGGCGAAATCGTCCCTCCTGGCCCCTGCCGACGTGAAGTCCACGGACTGGCCCCGGGCGGCCGATGTGGCCCTGGTCTACGAGCAGTACCAGCAGCGCCTGAAGGACATGGACCTGCTGGACTTCGATGACCTGCTGATGCTGACGCACCAGCTCTGGCGCGACCACCCCGACCTGCTGGAGGAGCACCGGAACCGCTACCGGTACCTCCTCATCGACGAGTACCAGGACACGAACACGGTACAGTTCCAGCTCATGGCGACCCTGGCGCGCCCACGCTGCAACCTCTGTGTGGTGGGTGACGATGACCAGTCGATCTACGGCTGGCGCGGCGCCGACGTCGGCAACATCCTGGAGTTCGAGCGGCACTACCCCGGCGCCACGGTGGTGCGGCTGGAGCAGAACTACCGCTCGACAGGGACCATCCTGCAGGCGGCCAACGCCGTCATTGCCCGCAATGCCCGGCGGCACGCCAAGCGGCTCTGGTCCGGCGAGGTCGAGGGCGAGCCGCTCCTGGTGGTGCGCACGGAGGATGAGAAGGCCGAGGCCGAGTTCGTGGCGGCGATCCTGGCCGAACGGCACCAGCGCGCCCACCTGCCGTGGACGGACTGTGCAGTGCTCTTCCGCTCGAACCACCAGTCACGCCTGCTGGAGGAGACCCTCCACAAGCACCGCATCCCGCGGGTCCTGGTGGGCACGAGCAGCTTCTACGAGCGCAAGGAGATCCTGGACGCGTTGAGCCTGCTGCAGATCCTCAACAACCCGCGGGATGACATGAGCCTGCTGCGGGTGCTCAACGTCCCGCCACGCGGCATCGGCAGTGCCGCGGTGGACAAGCTGAAGGCGGCCGGCAAGTACCTGCACCGGTCTCTGTACGACGTCCTCGTCAGCGATGCCACCCGCGAGGCGATGCCGGCGGCCGCCGCCGAGAGCCTGAGGGCGCTGCATGGGACCTTCGAGAAGCACCGGGCGTTGCTCGGCACGGGCTCCCTGGGTGACCGGGTGGCGGAGTTCCTCCAGGACGTGGGCTACACCGAGGGCCTCGGTCGCATGTACAAGCCCCGGGAGGATGCCCTGAAACGCCGTGACAACGTCCTGGAGTTCCTGCAGGCGGTGCGGGACTTCTCGGGACGGACCGGCGAGGCCTCGCTAGATGCCTTCCTGCAGAGCATCGCCCTGCAGGACGCCAACGACCGCGAGGACCGCGAGGGGGCCGGCGACGGTGGCGTGGTCCTCAGCACGGTGCACGCCAGCAAGGGCCTGGAGTTCCCCCTGGTCATCGTCGTCGGCATGGAACGGGGGCTTTTCCCACACCTGCGGGCCATCGAGGACCGGACCGAGGACGAGGAACGACGCCTCTTCTATGTCGCCCTCACCCGGGCTCGGGCCACCCTCATCCTCACCTATGCGGAGCAGCGGCCACGCCAGGGCCGGCCGGCGCGCCAGCGGCCATCCCCCTTCCTGGACGACATACCGGACGCGTGCGCCCGTTTCGGCACGCCCAAACAGATCCTCGTCCCGGCGACCCGCGAGGAGATCGCGGCGATCATGGCCCAGATGAAGGCCGACGCGGCGAAGGGAGTGCCGTGGGCCCCGCCGCCGCCTGGGCCGACCCCCGTGAGCACGCCATGAGACCCATGCAACGACGTCCCGGCAGCCCATCGGCAGGACGGCGCCTCGCCCTGTGCCTCGCCGGCCTGGGCTTCACGGCCCACGCCCTGGTGCGGGCGACGGACACCGACCTTGATGCCCTCCTCATCGAGCGCACCCCGAAGTACGACTACAACGCCCCGAAGAACCGCCCCCAGGCCGGGGACGAGGTCATCTTCCACGCCCATCTCCGGCATTGGGGCGGCGACACCTCGCTACCCCAGGCGACCGTGCCCTACGAGTGGCGCGTGGACGGCACGGTGGCGGGGACCGGCAGCCTGTCCGCCTTCGAGCCGCTCATACCACCGTTCGCCATGGACTACACGGGCTATCCCGATCCGCACAGCGCTGTCTCCCTGCGTGAGCCGACCGTCTGGCCCAAGAACCCGCTGGCCTACGACCCGGCGCACCCGCCTACCGGCCTGCGCGTGGTGGCCTTGCCATGGACCTGGCAGGATGGCGCCCACACGGTCGAGTTCATCGTCGACCCCGACAACCGGATCCCGGAAGCCAGCGAGCAGAACAACCGCCGCGCCGAGCGCACGGATGCCATCGCCGCCGGCTTCTGGGTCGAGGAGAGCACCTGGCGGTACTTCCACCAGGGCCAACCCCTGCTCGGCATCGGCTCGAACTCGTGGGAGGACTGGATCCAGCGCCAGATGGCCCGCCAGAATGCCCTCTACGCAGCGGCGGTCTGGCCCGACACCCCCAACGGCGTCTCCACCCGGGTGCGGATCGACCGCCTCATCGTGGTTCCGGATGGCCTGCTGCCTGTCAACGGCGGGCTGCCCAGCAACAACCCCGACTCGTCCGACCGGACCGTCGACCTGCAGTGGGGCTTCAGCCATGGCCTCCTCGACGGGGGCTTCTACGCAGACCACACGACGGTCAGCGACAGCAACCCGTTCTGCATCGAGCCGTCCCTGCTCCACGAGCTGGGCCACGCCCGGTACCTGATCGACTGCTATGGGTTCGATGTGCACAACACCGCTAGCCACCATGCGGTGCAGGTCTGGGAAGGCAGCACCTACGTCGCGGGCAGCGCCTACCTGCCGTTCCTGGCCTTTGGCGAGGTGCTCTACTACAACCGGAGCGGCGGCGTGATGACGGGTCCCTACGGGTTCCAGTGGTCACCCTACGAGGCACGGGCGCTGGAGCTCCTCGGCAATGGCCGGGCCACCTGCGGCAACATGAACTCGCCCTGTAACATCGGCACCTACCTCCAGGACCTGCCGGCCAACAACCACCTGCGCTGCGTGGATGCCCTCGGCGGGCCGCGGGCCGGCGTGGACGTGCGCGTCTTCCAGGCGGCCGATGGCCCCGACTGGTATGGGAAAACGATCGACAACACGGCGGACCAGTTCTACACGGCAGATGCCGATGGGGTGGTCCACCTGCCGCGGAACCCCTTCAACCCGGGCGGCAACATCACCCACACCTACGGCCGTGCCGACGGCGTCATGCTCCTGCGCTTCCAGCAGGACGACCAGGTGTGGTATCGCCTCATGGAGGTCAGCGACTTCAACCTGGCCTACTGGCGCGGCCTGACCCAGGACGCCTACTACGAAGTCGCCTTGGACGGCCCGAACCCGGCGCTGCCCGAGGGAGCCTTCACCGCGGTCTATCCACCCGACAGTAGCCGCACCGGACGCGCGCTCTACGACCTCACCGGGCACTACCAGGCCAGCCTGGGCGGCCTGACCTTCACCACCGACCTGCGCCAGGACCCCAAGGGCGCGCTCGCCGGCGAGGGCCGCCTTGGCGGTGCCCTACCCGGCGGCGGCCTAGTGGACCTCCCGATCGCCCTTCGCGGCAAGTGCGCCGGCACACCCGACAGCACCACCGCCAGACTCCGGCTCGCCAGCACTGGGGCCAAGGCGGGCCTCGGCGCCAAGGGCACCATGGAGCTGAGCGTGGCCGATGGCCGGCTGGTGGGAACCCTGACGGCAAGCGTCAGCGATGGCCAGGGTGGCAAGGAGACCGTCCAGGGTCCTCTGGGTCTCGACCTTCCCCTCGGAATGGATGGGACCCACCGCATCACGCTGAACCTGGTCCTCGACACCAAGGGCAAGGTCTCCGGCACCGGTGCCCTCGTCCTGGCCAATGGCCGCAGCCTGCCGCTGACCGCCAAGGGGACTGGGACCAGGGGCCAGGCAGACCTCGCCCTCGCCGGAGACCGCGCAGCGGACCCATCCGCGAGCGGCTCCAAGCTCGCGGTGGGCATCACGACCTCGGCAGGTGGGGTCGCCGAGATGCGCTGGGCCAAGGGCAAGGCGTACGGCCAGACCCTCGCCTGGCCATAGTCAGCCGCGCGGCTGCACGTCCCCGTCTGGACTCGGCCCAGACAGCCGGACACGAAGCGGGAGTGCCCTGCGAGCGCACCCGTACCCGGGGGTGGCGGGACTGCCAGAGTCCAGCTCGCGCGGCAGCCAGGATGCCCGAACTCCAGGTGGCCTGCCGTGTGCCTGCCGACCGAGGGCGGCAACTGGAGGGCAGAGCTCCCCAGGCCCGCATGGGCCGCCGAGCCGGTCCCCTTAGAGGGCCCGGTCACCGGACCGCTTCAGGCGTCACAGGTCGACCGGGCCGCCGCCATGCGAGCGCGCGCCCGGCTCACTCCCCGCGGACCCAGGTCTCGCCCTTGCCTCCGGAGAGGAGGTGCAACTGGTTGCCGTCGAATCGGTAGCGGTAGTCTTGGAGGGAGTGGTCCTGCCAGAGCATGAAGAGCTTCCCGCCATCGGCATTCCAGCGCCCTTGGCTGGACTTCGAGTCCTTGCTCCCGATCCACACGCCACCGGCGCCGGCAATCATCTGGGAGTCCGTGCGCCGGCGCCAGGAGCCATCCGCCTCAAAGCGAAGGGCGCTGGTCGACTCCGAGACGGACCTGGCGCGCGAAGAGGCGGTCTCCCACTGGGACTCATTCTGGATGGCATAGGTACTGCGCAGGCGCCAGGTCCCCACCAGGGCGGGGTCCTTCTTGCCCTCGCCATCGTGCTCATGGCACACCCCCATTGGCAGACGGCGGTCCGCACCCTCTACCCCCGTGGGTCAGGCAAACTGCAGCGCCTGGAAGCAGCGCGGCAAGTGGAAGTTGAGCTCGTCCACGGGGGCCCAGGAGGCCCAGTGCGGATGGCTGGTCTGGTCGCCGCACTTGTAGAAGTTCCCCTGCCAGGTCCTACCCATGGGCTTGCCCAGCGGCCCACAATAGGGCTCCAACGCGGCGAAGGGGATGCGGAACTGCAGGAACCACAGCGTAGGCTCCACGATCTCCGGTTCGACCCGCCCCGGCAGCGAGTGCCAGACCTCGACCTTGCGGCCGTCCTCCTCGCGCATACGGACGTAGTCGACGAAGCCGTCGGCCGTGCGCGTGCAGTCGCGGACGTACATGCACAGGAACGAGCCGCCGGCGCTGAACTCGAAGTTGAAGTAGCCGTGGCCGACGTCCGGCTGGACGAAGAACTCGACGCAGCTATCCCGGCACACCATGGCCTGAAAGCCCTGGTTCACGCAGCGCACGTAGCGGTCCTCTACCCGGTAGATCCCGTAGAGCGCCGAGGCGTCGTAGAGCACCCGCACCTGGACGCGGGGATGGTGCCCCTGCGTCTCGGGGCGGAAGTGGGCGATATCGGCGGTGCCGGCGTCTGCCCAGGCGGGACCGTCCCAGGCCCCGTTCATGGCCGGCGGCCTCGCGGTCCTGCGGATGACGTATCCCATGGCTTTGCCCCCCGTCATGGTGCCCAGGGCGTTGGCCCTGGGCTACGGTGACGGGCCCTTTGAGGGCGACGCGATCCTTGCACAACCCTCACAATTCGCTGAGGAACTGGAAGATGCGGTCCGAATGCCCCGGCAGTCCCTCGTGCCCGAAGTCAGGATAGGCAACGTAGCGCTTGGGGCTCGTGATGCGGTTGTAGGCGGCGAACTGCGTCGAGGGCGGACAGACGGTGTCGTTGAAGCCGACGCCCATCATCACCTCCGCCTGGATGCGCGGGCAGAGAAACTGCGCATCGATGTAGCCCAGGCGGGTGAAGAAGGCCTCCTCGCGCTCGTGCGTCGGATCGAAGCGCCGGAAGTGGTCCTTGATCTCCTGGTAGGCGTCCTTGGCCTGGTCCATCAGCCACACCCGCCGGTAGTCGCACAGGAAGGGGAACACGGGAGCCGCCCGCCGGATGCGGGGCTCCAGGCCGGCACAGGCCAGGGTCAGGCCGCCCCCCTGGCTGCCGCCGGTAACCCCGACCCGGTCCGGATCCACGCCGGGCATGGCCATCACCAGCCCCACCAGTTGGGCCGTATCAAGGTAGACCTGACGGAAGAGGAGCTTCTCGGGCGCATCCGCCACGCCGCGGATGATGTGCCCGTGGAGGGTATTGCCGGTGACTCCGCCGACGTCTTCGCTACGCCCCCCCTGGCCGCGGCAGTCCAGGGCCGCGACGGTGAACCCCAGGGCCGCGTACCCCAGCTTGTCGTTCCACTCGCCACTGCTGCCACTGTAGCCGTGGAACATCACCACGGCCGGGCGGCGGCCGGACACGCCCTTGGGCCGGATCAGTTTGGCGTAGACGCGGGCTCCGCCCACCCCGGTGAAGGTCATGTGGAAGCACTCGGCGAAGGGGACCTGGAACTCCGCGGGGACGAGCTCGACGCCCGGAGCCAGGGCCCGCATCTCGGCCAGGCTCCGGTCCCAGAAGGCCTCGAAATCGGCGGGCTTGGGGGTGCTGCCCTGGTAGGTCAGCAACTGTGGCAACGGCAGGTCGAAAAGCAGCGGCATCGAATGGTCTCCTTCTCCTTCGGATCCGGCGGCAGCGACAGGCTGGACGATCTCACACGGTGGCCAGGCGCCACTGCTCTTCGAGGAAGCGGAACGCCTTGGGGATCTCGACCTCGGGGTCGGTGTCCTTCTTGACGCCGCACTCCAGGCTGCAGAAGTCCCGAAAGGCTATCTGCTTGAGGCCCCTGAAGCCCTCGATGAAACTGCGGTCGTCCTGGCCGGGCAACACCCGGGTGCGGCTGGCCAGGTGCACGTGGTGCAGCCACTTGCCGGCGCGCACGAAGGCTGCCCGGTCGTCCTTTTCCTCCTTGCCCATGTGGTAGAAGTCGCCCATCATGGCGAGGCCGGGCTGATTGAGCTTGTCGCAGAACGCGGCGGCCTGTTCGAGGCGGTTGATGTAGAAGGTCTCGCCCTGGTTCAGCGGCTCCAGGAGCACGCGCGTGCCGCGGGCCTTGGCGTGCTCGGCCAGCTCCGGCAGGATCTCCAGCATGATCGGGTCAAGCTGGGCCGGCGTCAGCTCGCTCTGCTTGTGGAAGCAGGGCACGAAGATCACCCCGGGAGACTCCAGTTCCCCGGCCACATCCAAGGCCTTCTTGAGCGCGTCGATGCCGCTGCGACGCTTCTGTGCATCGGTCGACACCAGGTCGCCATTGCACGACCCCCAGCACAGGGCGCTGACCTTGACCGCGGTGCTCTTGATGGCCTCCCGGATCTCGGCGATGCGGTTCCCCGGCGCCCCGCCGAACTCCATGCCGACGCCGCCCCAGGACTCGAGCTTCAGGACCTTCTCGCGCAGATCTTTGCCGGGGATGCGACCCTCCTGGCTGCAGAGACGCAGCCCGGCCTGAGCCGGAGCCGCCTCCTGGGCACGGCTGTGGCGTGCAAGGCCCAGCGCGCTGGCGGCAACCACCCCCGAGAGAGACGTCTTCAGGAACTCGCGTCGATCCATGGCATCCTCCACGTCCGCTGCGATCCGCCTGATCTGTCCGATCCGTCCGATCCGTCCGATCTGTCCGATCTGTCCACCCCTGTGACCCGCCCCCGCCACAGCCCGCCTCAGGGCTGGGTGCCTGCCGCTCCCACCAGCTCCCAGTAGCGGGCGTCGAGCTGGTAGGGATCTACTGTAGCACCGCGGTCGGCAGACTCCGCAGGGAGCACGCCGTAGCGCACCATCTCGCGGACGTATTCCGGGCGCGGGCGGAAGCCGGGCATGTCGAAGCGCTTGATCTGCGCCAGGTGCGCGGCGGCCTCCTGGATCGCGGCCAGCAACAGACGGTAGTCGGCGTCCTCGGGCGAGGCGAACACGGCCCCCTGCCCCGCGGCCACTGCGCCCTCCCGGCAGAGGCCATAGCCGCCCGCCGCAGCCGCCAGCGGCGCCCGGAGCTGCAGCGAGGCCCCGGGCTGGCTCAGGTTGTAGAGCAGGTGCCGCGAGAAGCGCAGCTTGGGGCTGCCGTAGTCCACCGCCCAGGGCGGCATGTCCATGTCGTCTGAGGGGGAGCGCGGCAGAGGCATGTCGGGGCGGTTGTGGCAGGGCAGGCAGCGCTTCTCGATGACCGCCACCGCCGCCTTGACGGCAGGCCAGTCCAGGTCGCTTCGGTCCAGACCGTTGGACGCATAGCCGCCGATCATGCCGGTACCCAGCGCTGCGTAGGTCCCCGGCCAGGCGGCCCCGGCGTTGATCCAGCAGCGCACCAGGCGCAGGTCGGCGTCGGGCACCCGCACCTCGTGGTGGCTGCCGTCCATCTTCGCCATCAGGGGACTGGCGCTATCGCCAATGCCCCGCGGCGGGTAGTTGCTGCGCGGAGCGTTGCGGCCGTCGGCCACCAGACGCCGGGCGGAAAGGCTGAAGTAGCTGTGGGAGTAGACCGGCCCGCGGTCGCCGCTGAGCAGCACGCCCCCGGACCGCTTCTCAGGACCGTGGCAGCGCACGCAGTGCCGATCCAGAACGGGCTGCACATCGCGAGGGAAGTCCATCACCTCCGGCACCCCGGGGACCGGGACCGGCCGCCTGGGGGGCCCTGCGGCAGCCAGCGAGACGCCGGCCCGGCCAGCCAGGTTCCCGGGCGCCTCGACGCGAGAGTCGTGACAGCCCACGCAACCCGTCCGTTCCCCGGGGATGACACTGGTGAAGCTCTGCATGCGCTTGACCGAACGGCCCTCGCGGTCCAGGGCGACGAAGAAGAAGGCCCGGTTGGCGGGGAGCTCGAGGTGGGCGGAACCGTCGGCGGCGACGGGCACGGTCCCCAGGATGCGCTCGAGGGTGAACGTGCCGCCGTAGCTCAGCGGTTCCATGCCGCCGGTGAAGTTGATGGGCTTGGGGAGGCTCTCGAGCACCAGCAGTTCGGCGATCTCTCCACGCTTCACGCCCGCCATGGACCGGCCGCGGTAGATATCGTGGAGCACCAGCGTCCCGGTCTGCACCCGGTCGTCGGTCCGCGCCGGGATGACCGGCTCCCGGGGGCGTGCCACCAGGGGCCGCGGTTCGTGGAGGGTCGCTGTCCCCCATGCCGCCGGCAGCTCGGCCAGCAGCACGTCGCGACCGTCGCGGCGGAAGAGGACCAGCTCGCGGTAGCGCGCCGCCAGGAAAAGGTCCGCGCTGATGGGATACGGGTCGGTGTAGTCGGGGCCGCTGAGGTCGCGGAGGGACGATTCCTGGTCGGGGCCGGCCTTGGCGGACAGGATGGCCATCATGCCGCGGTGCTCGCGCAGGCCGTGCCCAGGCGAGTCGATCAGCACGACCTCGCCCGTGCCGGGGATGGGCTTGGCGTCGATGAACACACCCCCGGGGCGCTGGTTGCCGAAGTACACCATCTGGCCGCTGCCGTCGGGGTTGGCACTCCAGAGATGGTGATAGTGGACCTGCGACCGGTCCACATACTCCCAGCGCTGGTAGAGGATGCGGCCATCAGGCAGTACCCAGGGCGTGTTGTCCTGTTCGACGTTGGCCGAGACCTGGCGGATGCCACTGCCATCCGCCTCGCACCGGTGCAGCACCGCCACCTGCGTCAGCCAGCAGTTGACCCAGCGCCGGCAGCGTGTCGAGACGAAGAGGATGCCGCCATCGGGCAACCACACCGGCTCGATGTCGTCATAGGGCCCATCGGTCAGTTGCCGCAAGCCGGTGCCGTCGGCCCCGATCTCGTAGAGATGGAACGTCTCGCTGGCCGCCGGCCGCCAGGAGAAGAGCACCCGCTGCCCATCGTAGGTGACGCACGGGTCCCGGACCGTGCCCCCGGGATCGTCGACCAGCAGGCGCAGAGAGCCGCTGGCAACATCCAACACCGCCAGACGCCCACCGGCCCCGCAGCACCGGGACTTCGGATCCGGCGCAAAGTAGCCGAGGTTGGCGTACCAGTGGCCGTCAGGGCCCTCCTCACGGACCGCGAACACGACCTCCCGGATTCCCTGCGCGGCCAGTTCCCGGCGCACCGCCTCGCCATCCCGCCGGCGGGTCTCCTGCCGGGCCGCGCGGGCCGCGTCTGCTCGCGCACGGAGACTCCGCGCCAGCGCCGGGTCGGGGAACTCGATCTCCCAGATGCTGTAGAGGCTGTACCGGCTGGGCCGCAGGCAGAGCACCCGCAGGTAGCGGCCGCTGGCCCCGAGGCCGGTGAACTCGTCGGCCAGGGCGGCCGGGGCCGGGTCCTGACGCTCGCCCTTGGGGTCCCGGCGCTCCGCCACCGTGTGCCACGACTGGCCGTCGTCAGAGGTCTGCACATCATAGTCGACGGCGATGGCCCGTTCCCAGACCACGGTCACGGCGTCAAACCGCAGCGTCGTGCCCAGATCGACCTGGAGCCACTGCCGGCCGCTATCCCGGCTGGCCCAGCGCGTCTGCCGGTCGCCGTCGATGGCGGCCTCGCAGGGATACGAAGGCGAGTGCACACTGGACGCCTGAACCGGCTCCAAGGACGTGTCCGCCGCCAGCCCGGCAAGGGACGCCAGCAGGCCTGCGACAGCCCCCATCGCCAGAGTCGATGCCCAAGGATGCCTGCCGGACCTCATCGCTGCTGCCTTCCATGGCGGAACGAGGGGAAGCCGTAGCCGACCTGTAAGGCCGATATCCGTTCGGCCCGCCGGAGGTCGCCGTCGAAGCTGGGACCCACAGCCCGAGAGCGACACGGGCCACAGGGCCGTCCCAAGAAACCGTCGGCAGCCTTGCGATGGGGCCCCCTGTAGGTCGCGGCTGCCACCCGCCCGCATGCGGGCGACGCGACTCCAGAGAGCGACGCCAAGGCTGCCGTCGCCGACTCGCCCGGCCCGCCGAAGCGCGGGTACGCCACCCCGCGAACCGCGACCTTGAAACAGCCCTGCACGGGCCACGGCCCGGGTCGACACACAGCAGTCTACCCGGTACAGTGGTGCGGTCAAGCCGCAGGCGGAGCAAAGTGGTGTGGCTGGGGCCCTGCGGTCGCGCCTTCAGGCGTCTTCACCAAGAGCCATCGGCCCGCCTCCGCGGGCCGGGCGGACCGGCTGAAGCCTCGACGACGAACGCGGAGACACGCCGCTCCGGTTGCTCGCGGCTGTGTTTGGACCCATTCCAGAGGACCGGCCGGACCCCCGGCTCTGGACTCGGGACTCGGAACTCAGAACTCCCCTGCCCATGCCCATCATTGAGACCACGCAACTGACCAAGACCTTCCGGGTGCCGCAGAAAGACTCCGGCCTGTGGGGCACCCTGCGCCACTTCGCGCGGCGCCGCTACCGTCTGGTGACGGCGGTGCGGGGCGTGTCTTTCGCCATCGAACCGGGTGAGGTGGTCGGTTTCCTTGGCCCCAACGGTGCCGGCAAGACCACGACGCTGAAGATGCTCACGGGCCTGATCTGCCCCAGTACCGGTCAGGCGCGTGTGGCGGGCTACGACCCGTTCCGGCGCGAGCCGGCCTTCCTGCGGCGGATCACCATGGTCATGGGGCAGAAGCAGCAGCTCATCTGGGACCTGCCCGCGCTGGACTCGCTGCGCATCAACGGGGCCGTCTACCGGATCCCCGACGAGGAATGCCAACGGCGCATCGGGGAGCTCTCGGAGATGCTGGCATTGGGTGACCACCTGCGGCAGCCGGTGCGCAAGCTCTCCCTCGGCGAACGCATGAAGGCAGAGCTGATGGCGGCGCTGCTGCACCGCCCGGACGTCCTCTTCCTCGACGAGCCGACCCTCGGCCTGGACGTCAATGCCCAGGCCTCGGTGCGAGAGTTTCTACGCGAGTACAACCGCCGGTACCGCGCCACCCTCCTCCTGACCAGCCACTACATGGCCGACATCACGGCCCTGTGCCCACGGGTGCTGATCGTCCACGAGGGGGCCCTGATCTACGACGGGACTCTCGACGGCATCGTGCGGCGCTTTGCCCCCTTCCGCGAGGTCCGCCTGGAACTGGCCCAGCCCGCCGTCCGAGAGTGCCTCGGCGCCTATGGTGACGTCGTCAGCGTCGAGGGCCAGGCGGCCCGCCTCATCGTCGACCGCGAACGCCTCACCGGCACCGTCGCCCAGTTGCTCAGCGACTTCGAGGTCCTCGACCTCACCATCAACGACCCGCCCATCGAGGAAACCATCGGCCGCATCTTCGCCCGAAAGGACCCCGCGTGAGGCACCTGCTGCACGTCCTGCGGGTCTATACCGCGGTCAGCTACGCGGACATGATGGAGTACCGCGCCGAGATCCTGCTCTGGATCCTGTCCAGCATCATGCCCTTTGTCCTCATGGGCGTCTGGATGCAGGCCAGCCTCAACGGGACTCTCGGCATGGGCCCCACCGACTTCGCGCGCTACTTCCTGTGCGTCTTCATGATCCGGCAGTTGACCCTGGTCTGGGTGATCTACGATGTCGAGAACCACGTGGTGCAGGGGACCCTCTCGCCGCGCCTGCTGCACCCTGTGGACCCGTTCTGGCGCTTTTTCTGTGACCATCTTGCCGAGCGTCTGGCGAGGATGCCCTTCCTGGCGCTGGTGACAGGCGTCTTCTTCGCGCTGTACCCGGCGTCGTGGTGGTGGCCGGGGCTGCGCTCGGTGCTGTTGGCGACCCTCTGCCTGGTGGTGGCCTTTCTCCTGCGCTTCATCATGCAGTACGCCTTTGCCATGGTCGCCTTCTGGTCCGAACGGGCCAATGCCATCGAGGACCTCTGGTTCTTCGCCTATCTCTTCCTCTCGGGCTACCTGGCGCCCATGACGCTCTTTCCCGAGGGGGTACGACGCCTGGCGGAATGGACCCCCTTTCCCTACCTCATCTACATGCCGACCCGGATCCTGATGGGCCAGCCGACGGATGTCGTGCACGGGCTCGCCGTCAGTGCCGTGTGGGCCGGGGCCTTCTTCATCATCTACCGCGTCCTCTGGCGAGCCGGCCTGCGGCGCTACTCGGGAATGGGGGCGTAGGATGGAACACCGCCGTTACCTCCTCACCCTGCGCCGGTTCTGGGCTGCGGCCATCGCCGCCGAGATGGAGTACCGCCTAAACTTCGTCCTGGCGACCGTCACCAGCCTGGGCAACCTGGCGGGCAGCCTGTTCGGGCTATCCCTGTTCTACCTCAATGGTGCCACGCTGGGGGGCTGGCGCTGGCAGGAGGCCTGCATGGTCCTCGGCCTGGCCGTGTTCATGGATGGCTTCTCGCGTACGTTCCTGGTGCCGAACATCGGCCGCATCGTGGACCAGGTGCGCTCGGGAACGCTGGACTTCGTGCTGCTCAAGCCCATGGATGCGCAGTTCTGGCTGTCCACCCGCAACCTGTCCATCTGGGGCCTGCCGGACATGCTCTATGGCCTGGGCATCGTCGCCTATGGCGGCACGCACCTGGGGCTGGCCCCATGGCGGTACCTGCGGGGGGTGCTGCCTCTGGCCGTGGCCCTCGTCATCCTCTACAGCATCTGGTTCATGCTGGCCACCACCAGCCTCTGGTTCGTCAAGATCCACAACGTCACGGCCCTGCTGCGCGGGGTGCTTGAGGCAGGGCGCTTCCCGACCCCGGCATACCCGCGGGTCTACCGGGTGGTGTTCACCTTCGTCCTGCCGGTGGCCTTCCTCACCACGGTCCCCGCCAGTGCCGTGCTGGACCGTCCCTGGGGTGTGTCCTGGTTCGCGGCGGTCCCCCTGGCCCTCGCGCTGGCCCTGCTCTCGCGCCTGTTCTGGCGCTTCGGCCTGCGCTGCTACACCAGTGCCTCGAGCTGAGGCGCCGCGCCCCTCAGCCGCCACCGGTCCGGTCCGGCGCCAGACAGGATTCCGCGGCCCGGTGCAGACGGCGCGCAAGGCGTTCACGGAGCGTCGGCGAGTAGAAGCACTGCGGGTCCTCCGCCAGCATGTCCCCGATCAGCGCGAAGGGGATCGCGCGGCACCCGCCGCACTGCCACTGGAGGAGGCAGCGGCCGCAGCGCCCCTTGAGCCGGGCCCGGTCGCGCAGCGCCTCGAGAGTCGGGTCCTGCCAGAGGTCCGTGAGCGAGTCCCGCAGGGCGTTCCCCAGGCGCACCGGCAACCGCCGGCAGGGGTATACCTCCGCCGTCGCATCGATGCAGAGGCCATGGTAGCCGATGGAGCATCCGCCGACCTGGCCCGCGCCCCCGAGACAGGAGAGAAACGGCCGCCACAGGGGATCCCGCAATGGCATGTCCAGCCCAGGCGAGGCCCGCTTCTGCTCCAGGATGACCGCAAAGGCGGCCCGCAGCTCCGCCGGCGAAAGCAGCTCCGCGCCCAGGACGCGGCCGCGCCCGCAAGGCACCAGCCGGTGGAAACCCAGGCGGTCCGCGTGCTCCCGGGCCAACGCCGCCACGGCCGGGATGTCGGCGACGTTGTGGCGCCCCAGGGTCATGGCGAAGGTGACCTGCAGGCCCTGCTCCCGGAGCCGGTCCGCGCCGGCGATAGCCCGCACGAAGGTACCCTCGCCACGCAGAGCGTCGTGCGTCTCCCGGCGTCCGTCGATGCTGACCTGCACAATGGGCCTGCCGTGGGCCGCCAGTGCCGCTGCCACGCGGGCATCGATGAGGGTCCCGTTGCTCATCACCCGCGCCTGGAACCCGGCGCCCGCCGCCAGGTCGAGCACTGGCATCAGGTGCGGCGAAAGCAGCGGCTCGCCGCCGGTGAACTGGAGGCGGAACCGACGCCCGGGCATGGATCCGCGGAAGGCTACGACGCTGCCGAAGACGCGCTGCAACTCATCGAGAGAGAGGTCGGACGGGACCTGGTCCTGGTAGCAGTGCCGGCAGGCCAGGTTGCAGCGACCGGTCAGGTGCCACTGGACGTAGAAGGGCTCGGCGGGGGCGCCCATGGCCCATCACCCCCCGCAACTGGAACAACTCGAGCAACTGGAACAACTCGAGCAACTGCTGCAACTGGAACTGCTACCGCTGGACCAGTCGCTGCTACTGTCAGGCGAAGACGAGGAACTGTTGCAGCCCCCGGTCGAACGAGCCACCGCCGCGGTCGCCGCCGGCTGGTCACCCGGCCGGGGCACGCGACTGCGCAGGCTACGGCCCTGGCACCCGCGCAGGACCCCAAACGCCAGGATAGAAGCCAACCCCCAGAGCAGGATCCCCGCCAGTTGCCGGAGGCCGGGCACGCCAGACATCCCCGCCGGGGCCACGCAGATCCCCGGGGCAAAGCGAAGGCTGAAGCCGCCCGGTTCCACCGTGGGTGCCGTGCCTTCGACCACCGTTCGTCCATCGGGCAGGACGGACCGCGTCACCCGCGTGGGGAAGCCGGCCAACTGCCGGGGGCTCACCCCAGCCGGGAAGATGAACCGGTACCTGACGTTGGCCACCGCCACCCGGAAGTTGGAGACCCAGGGCGCGTAGAACATGTTGGCCCTCAGATCGCCCTCCAGGGCATTGCGGATGCGGAAGCGTGCCACGACGGTCTGGGTACCATTCCGGACGGCCGGGAACGACCAACTCAGGTGAGTCTCCCGCATGAGGGTCTTCTTCCAGGGCAGCGCCGCGCCCTGGGCGTCGGTGACCTCGATGTCGTCGATCGGCTTCTCGCCCAGGAACTTGAAGCCTTCGGACTTGGGCGTGCTGCCGACGACGTAGCGGATCCTCATGGTCACGTGCACGTCGAACGCCTGCGGGGAGGCACCCCGCCGGAGCTCGAAGGTCACATCGTAGGGATCGATGCGACAGGACGGGTCAAAGGCCTTGGACAGTCCTGGCATGGACACCCCTCCGAACCAACCGACTGGCTCCACTCCGTCGACGACCGTGCCGCGTCAGCCTCCGCCGCCCTGCAACGGCGACTCTCCCAAGGCGCTGGAGAGGACACTCAGCGTCTGGATGAACGGTTCGCGCGTCGTCTCCAGGGAGGGTGGCGTGGCCCATTCCTGTCCGGCCACCTGCCACCACCTCGGGGTCGGCGCGCCAACCGCGGAGAACCGGTTGATCCACTCTTTTCGCAGACGGAAGGCGATGGCATAGCCGAGGCCCTCCTCGAACACGGCCTGGCGTTGCTCAGGGTCGACCGACGCCGCGTCGAGGGCCCCCAGGTGCGCCTGGTACGAGAAGAGGCGGGCCTTCTCGCGGGCCCCGCGCAGGGTGCGCTGCGGCATCAGTGGCGCCAGCAGCAGGAAGGGCAGACCCGCCAGGAAAAGCCCATAGCCAGCCCTGGCCACCCAGACAACGTCCCCGGGCAGCAACGACAGCCCCGCACCAACCCCCAGCAGCAACAGACCGGCGCCACGGTACAGCCGGCGTTCGGCCCCAGGGCTGCGACGGAAGAAGCCGGACTCGGCAGCCTCCCGCTGGACGGCCTCGGCAAGGGCCCGGACCCCAGCGCGCGACAGGCCGGCCTCAGGGGTGACCGGCGCTGCCGATCCGGCCGCCGAAGCCGACGAGACGGCCTCGGCGATGGCTCGCCGGGAAGGGCTCAGGCCATCCAGGGCCCCGGCGAGCTCAACGCGGACCCCGGCCGACTCTGACCCATGGCCCGGCACGTGCACCAGGCGTAGCGCCCCGCACCGGGCCAGGTCGACCACGGCCGCCAGCAGGTCGCGCGGCTCCGTGTACTCATCGATCAGCGTACCGGCGATCTCGGGGGTCATCCCGGGGGATGGCAGCGTCACGGCCTCACCCTCGGGCCGGATGCGTGGGTCGCGACCCCGACCCCAGTAGAGGGCCAGCAGCGCCGAGAGTGCAAGCGCCGGGAGCAGCCAGAGCAGAAGCAGGCCACCGGTCTGGTCCATGAACCGGCGGGGCGAAAACGGGCACACCACGGCATTTCCGTCGAGGTAGAGCTCGATTCGCAGGTAGGACTGTGCCGGCAGGTCAGCGGCCGCCACCCGAACCCCGTCGAGGGAAACCTGGGTGGCCACACTCCGGGCCCCCGTGCGCACCACCGGCACACCCCGGATGGCGGCCGAGCCACCAGGCACCGCCAGCCGCACGTCGACCCGTGAGAAGGCGTAGGCCTGCCCGGCGCTGACAAGGTCGCACATCAGCACCACGGCGTCCGGCCGGCGGAAGGCTACCCCAGCCAGGGCGTAGGAGACCTCATAGGTGCTGTCAGTCTCCTGAGCCGGCCAGCCCAGGACCCAGAACCGGCTCCGCCGCTGCACGGTGACTGTACCTGGGTCCAGGGCTATCCCCGCGACGGACCGCACCGCCACATCGCGGATGGACTCCTCCCCGAGCCGGTGGATGACATACCGCCCAGTCGCTCTCCCGGGGACCTCGACCGTCGCGGTCACCGCCAGGGAGTTGCCCGCATCCAGGACCGCAGCGACGGTCGCCGTGGCCGACGGCGTGGCATCCCCCCCCGCCGCAGCGTACGCCAGCGCCCAGAACACGCCCAGCAATCCCCCCAGGTACTGCCGGACCCGCCGCGAACAGAGCCCGAGGATGCTTCTGTAGGCCATCGACCTACCCCCGCTGGCCATCCCGTAAGCCGCACTACAACACGGTATCCTGCCGGGCAATGGAACGCAAGGAGCGCTCTGCAGGGGTGCTTCAAGGTCGCGCGCCGGCCCCCGTTTGCTTGGACCGCCCGCGGTCCCGCGGCCGCGGGAGCAATGGCCCCGCGCCTGCGGGGCCGCTCCACCTTCTGCTGACAGCCGACGCCAGAGCGGTAATGCGGAAAACGAAACAGCCCTGGGCGCGCTGCCAGAGGGTGGTCCGGGACTACACTCCCCTCAGCTCCATGGCGACGCCGAACAGGGCCTCGACGTTCGGCCAGGGGAAGCCGGGGTCAACCTCGATGTACAGCCACGAGCCCCCCTCCAGGGTGTGCATCTGCTCCACCACGCGCAGGACGTAGTCACGCACCTGTGCCGGCGTGCCGTGCTGCATGAGGTGGCCGCGATCGGGATGGATCTCCACCGCCAGGCCAAAGTCCCGGCAACGGGCGTGCAGGTCGGCCGGCTCGAACAGCGTGATCTGCGGCCAGATGGCATTGACCCCCAGGTCGCGGAAATCCTCCAGGATCGGCTCCAGGCGGCCACAGATATGGAAAAAGACGCGGACCCCCGCCTGGCGCAACGGCGCAAACACCTGCTCATAGCGCGGCTTGAAGAAGCGACGCCAGGTCGCCGGCGACATCATCAGTGCCGTCGTGGTGCCGAAGTCGTCCCCGACGATCAGCCCATCGCTGCCCATGGCGATGGCCCGCTGGGCATGGGCCAGCATGTGCTCCAGAATGCGGTCGGCCAGGCGGCCCAGTCGCGGGTCCTCCACGGCCAGGTCCGCAAGCACGTCCTCGAAACGGCGGACCGAGTGCAGTTTCTCGAAGATGCCCCCGGCCCCGTCAAGGCGGAAGCCGGTGAGCCTGTGGGCCTCGACCGCGCGCCGAGCCGCCTCCCGGGCGGCCCCCTCCAGCGGCGGCGGCGGGGCTGGCATGCGGTACGTCTCGACCGTGTCCAGGTCCTCCACCGGCCAAGCCACCGGGTGCCCCCAGATGCCGGGGATGCGGAACTCCCAGCGCGTGCCCCAGTCATCGGTGCGGAATGCGTGGTACCGCCCCTCCGAGTCGAAGTCGCTGGCCGGTAAGGGATCGGGGACCTTCACCCAGTCCAGGGGGCCGAAGTCGTGGCCGCAGGCCAGGATGAGGTCCGCCAGCTTCTGGCCATGTTCGTAGAACCCCCCGGGAGCGGGGTAGATGCGCAAGGGGACCCGGTCTACCGGCCGGAAGTCGAGCGCGGCAAAGACACGTTCGCGGGAGGTCATCGGGGGTGTTTCCTATGGGGCTGGCGGGTGATCTGACCGATCTGTCGGACCGGGCGGATCTGTCGGACCGGGCGGATCGGGTGGTCTCTGGCGCCCGCGGCCGCCGTCGGGGGGCGCGGCGACGGCCCGGTACATGGCGGCGACATTCTCCATGGGTACGTCTTCCTGGATGCAGTGGGCGGCCGAGAGAACGTAGCCGCCCTTGCGGCCCAGCACCCGTACCAGGTCGCGCGTTTCTGCGGCCACCCTCTCGGCCGGGCCCTGCGGCAGGAGGTACTGCGTGTCGACGCCGCCATAGAAGGTGAGCCGGTCACCGAAGGCCGCCTTGAGCCGGCTGGGCTCCATGTCCGTGGTGCGCGGCTGGATCGGATTCAGGATCTCGACCCCGGCCGCAATCAGGTCCGGGATCAGCGGGAACACCGCCCCACAGGTGTGATGGAAGAAGCGCGCAGCGGTGAAGGTGCGCAGGTGCCGCACGCGCTCGGCGAAGTACGGAATGACCAGGTCGTGGAACATGCCCGGCGACAGGAAGGGCCCCGTCTGGGTGCCGAAGTCGTCGCCGCTGGTGGTGAAGTGCAGCCAGCGGCCGAGGGCGCCATAGTAGATCTCGTTGACCCGTTTCTGGTAGGCCAGGATGATCTCGAAGAACCGGTGCACGAACTCCGGATCGCCGGCCAGTCGGCAGAGGAAGTCGTCGAAGCCGCACATCCAACACCCCAGCTCGAAGATGCCGAATACCGGGTGCCGGCCGCAGACGACATAGGGGGTCTCCTCGAAGAGGTATCTGGCCCGCTGGCGCAGGGCCTCGATCTGCTGCGGGTCGATGTCCTCCGCCCGGGGCCAGGGGTAACGCGCCAGATCGGCCAGACTGGCGCCGGCGAGGGGACGCCCGACCATCTCGTAGTGGTGGCCGTTCCACTCGTGCTCGATGCCCCAGGCGTCGGCCAGGCGGGTGTCGCTGATGCGGCGCTGCAGGCGGCTGGCGGGGGTGAGCACGCCGCCGACCCCGCGGATATCGGTGTCGAGGGCCTGCAGCACCACCTCGTCCTGCTCGGCCGGAGTCAGCCTGGCCACCGGCAGCCCGAGCGCCGAGGCCAGGGCGCGCGGCCCCCCCTCGATGCCGGTCATGTCGGTGGACGCCAGGTCCATGGGTGGCCGGTCCACGGGCCGGTGCGCCAGAGTCCATTCGAAACGCTCGCGGTAGGAGGAGTTCGTCATCGCCTTCCTGGGTCAGGACGCTGGCGCCGGCGCCAGCCAGAGCCTACGCAGCACCGCCGGCCGCCGCGCCAGGGCCGGGTGCCTGGACCACAGGGCCCGTCGCCGGGCTCGCCGCCCCCGTGCCTACGGCGCCCCCCACCCGTCGCAGGCAACCCGGGATGCCCAGGATCTGCCCGTAGTCTTTGACCTGTTCCCCAGCGTCAAGCTCGCCGAACCGCCTCAGACAGTAGTGCCGTCGCCGGGCCTTTAGGAGCGCCTTCTTCGTCCGCCACTCGGGACTCTCGCCGCCATAGGGAACAAACCCCTTCAGGTACTTCTCCGCGCACCAGCGCCGATGCTCCATGTCGGCCAGCGTCTGCACTTGCGCGGAGGTGAACCGGAAGTCGGGCTCACAGACCCTCTGGCGCGACAAGCCCAACGCCCACAGCTTAACGGGCACGTGGTCGGCCGCCTGTCGGTTGGAGTCGCGGTCATCCTCGGACTGCGTGCTCCATAGCCTGTAGAACCGGCACTCCTCGTGGCGGGCGCCATGCTTCCCATGGTGGCACCGGCCCCAGGATGCCACCTGCGCAGTCACCCGCGCGATCTCTGCCAGCACCCGTGGATCCACACCCGCGTCGGCTGGCAGCGCCGGCGCCACAGGCGCCGCTCCCTGGTGGGTGACTCCGCCACTGGCGCATAGTCCTCGGCGACGCGACCGCTGGCGCTTCCTGCACCAGGCGTCCGGGCATTCCCGCTGGTCGTCCCCGATACTACTGTAGAGAAAGCTGTAAAGGGCCGATATCTCCCGGGCCAGGCGGTCTACGGGCTCGCCCTCGACCGTGGCGTGAGAGCAGTCCCCAAGCAGGTCGTCAAAAGGCTCGTACCACCAGGTCGGCAGGCCCGCGCCGGCCGCGGCCTCCGGGCAGTCTGCCTGTGCGGTCGTGCTCTGCTCGTCCGGCAGACTGCAGTACGGGAAAACGTGCAGTTGGCACGTGCCGGCAGCATCGCGCAGTTGCGGCTGCATGAGCGTACACAGGGCGGTGGACTCGAAGCCGTCGTCGATGCAGTAGAGCAGGACGGCCTTGTCGGACTCCCGTATCCGCGCATAGAGCGCAAAATCGTCCGCCAGAAGCCGCGACTCGGCCTGCGGCAACTCCACGAACTCGATGGGAGGGAAGCACTCCTCCAGGCGGCTCCGCCACGGCTCCCCGGCGAACGCCTCGGGGTCCAGGCAGGGAAACTCGGCATAGAGCTTCCGGCGTCGCGCTGCAATGTCGCGATCGATCACCATCACCTGGAGCCTGGCCTCCGTGATCGTCGCGTCCGAAGCGTTGCTCGGCGCTGGGGCGCTGGCAGGCGCCACCGGATCTGCTTTCACGCGCCGCGCCAGGACCCCGGTGCGCAGGGCCTGCAGGAGCACGGCGTCCGCCATGGGGCTGCTCCCGATGACAACCACCAGGCACGCAGCGGGCGGTCTCCTCGCCGTGGCAGGCACCCGGAACACCTGCCGTTTCTCGAAAAGCAACCGCGCCGTCGACTCATACATGCTGAAGGTGACAACACTGAGTCGGCGCGCGCGTAGGGGCCGGTTGGCTTGGGGCGGCTCCGCACCGCCGAGCGCCCGGTACTCGCGTGTACCCCACTGGTTTGAGTCCGCCCGGTCCGCGTCCCGGGGAGGCCACTCATCCGGCAGGAGCTGGCGCATCCGCGCGCCGAGAATGTGGGCATAGCAGACCGTTCCCCGCACACGCCCGCCGACGGCGCCGTGGAGCCACACGCTGTACCGCGTCAGGACCCGGAGGGGACGTTCCCACCGGGCTGACTTCATCGGGCCGCGCCGCAGGCGTATCAGCACCCGTACCATGCGCTTCGTCGGGGTTCGGCTGACGCGAACTCGCCATGCGGGCTGCCTCTGGCCGTTCCCCTTGCCACGGCGGACCTCCACAGGGTCACCCGTCGGCTTCCGTCGGCCGCCTTCCATGTCACGCAGAAGCTGCACGATGCGGCCATTGGTGGCGTCATCCGCACACACCGCGTAGATCTTCGCCGCCCGCTGGACTCCGGCCGTTCGGAGCATGCTAGGAGACCTTGCGTCGCCGACCAGGAACACGACGCCCTCCTGCTCCAGAACGGCACGGTGGGGATGGTCGGGCTCACGCTCGACCACCACGATGCGGGAGTGGCCCGCTCGGCGCAGACTGCAGGCAATCTCGCGGCCCTTCCAGCCCGCTCCGCACACCACGATGTGCCGACGGCATGGCCAGCACCGCCACAGGGCGATACGCATTCTCCGGAAGGAACCCCCACTGAAAAGGCTGCCCACGAGGACGAAGAACGCATAGGGAGGAAGTAGCAGCCCACATACCCGCGCGGCCTGGAGTGCTTCCGGCAGGCAACCGCCGGGCAGCACCAGGGAACCGTCGGAGTTCGTGTTGATGGCCGCAAGGCCGGCGGCGAAAATGAACGAATCGAGCCATGATACTGTCGGACTGAGCCCGAGGGCCAACCGGGACGCACAGAGCTCGTAGTGCCCGATCGAGCCGAACGCCAAAACCAGCCCACAAAGTACCAGGGGGACGGTGACCTTCCAGAACCCTGCGGCCCACCAGAAACGACGGGTCCCCCGCCTCTTCTCCCCGCTAGGCATTGCTGGACTCCTCCATACCGCCTGCGTCCGCGCCCCCACTGGACCGCCACGCCGGGCCGGTCCCCGTGAGAGGACTGACGACAGGCCCTGCGCGTCAAAGGCCCACGGCTCCCGCGCCAGTCCGGGCAGAGCTTCCCAGACAGTACCCTGCCTCTGCCTTGCCTGCAATGGCAACCTGGCTCGACGCAGGGCTGTTCCAAGAAACGGCTGCCAGCCTTGCGACGGGGCCCCCGGTAGGTCGCGGCTGCC
>Ga0172371_10003761_pt1 | contig 23340 bp, 17 predicted proteins | sample Lak12m_FD_114543 | JGI IMG/M metagenome (GOLD analysis project Ga0172371, IMG submission 114543) | Freshwater microbial communities from Kabuno Bay, South-Kivu, Congo - kab_022012_12m | ecosystem: Environmental > Aquatic > Freshwater > Lake | place: Democratic Republic of the Congo: South-Kivu...
GCCAGGTCTCCTTGGGGTCAACGAAGCTGGAGCGAATCTTGTAGTAGACGCACTGGTTGCACAGACCGGAATCCAGCAGCTCTGGCCGGCATACCACGCAGCTCGTCTCGCCGCACTTGATGCAACGCTTGGGCGGATTCAAGTAGCGCCTCAGGAACGAGAGGATGATCACCGCCACCAGGATCGCTGAGGCCAGCACGGAGAGCATCCAAGACTTCATCGTTCCCAGGAGCAGGTCGTGTGCGAGCGGGAGGCGACCAGCCGAAAGGGACTCCAGCCTTTCTTCGTCCGCGAACTTGCCCCGAAGGGGCATCTCCAGTCCGGTGAGAGCGAGCTCTCTGTTCGGGTTGAACGTCTCGCTGCACCCCTCGTCGGGCGGGACCACGCTCCTGGCTTCGAGATCGGACACGACCACCGGGTTCAGGTTCCGCGCCTTCTCCAGCTCCTGTTGCGCAGCGGGCAAGTCGCCAAGCAGCCGCAGTACCCGGGCTCTGTTGTAGAAGGCTGCGAGGTTCTCGGGCGCCAGGGCCTGTGCCTTGAGGTAGTAGCTTTGCGCCTGGGAGAAGTCGTCCCGCCCCGCTTCCGAGTGCCCGTGGGCACGGTTGCAGCGCTTCATGCCCTGCTCAAGGTAGACGTTTCCCAGCGCGACCAGGATCTCATCCCTCCGTCCGGACTCCGGGTCGAGCCCACGGTCCCCGCGGCCCAGCAACGCCTTTGCCCGGTCAAGCTCCACGGAGCTGTTGACCGCGGCCCGCAAGTGGGTAACCGCGAGAGCATAGAGGGAGGTGCCGTCGTCCTTGCCCTGGTCCACGGCTTCGGAAAGTCGTGCCCGTTGTTGCGAGTCGCAGCTCTGGAAGAAGCATTGGTAGGCTATCTCTTCGTTGCTTCCGGCAAACGCCAGCGACGTAGCGAACAGCGTGTTCATGATTGGCCATACGTACATGAAGAGCGTGACCAGGATGATCGCGATTCTTTCCGTACGACCTGCGAACACCCAGAAGCAGACCCACCACAAGGCGAACAGCGGGAGGAGCCCGAAGTCCGCCATGAACGGGACAAACAGCAGGATGAGGGCCGCTACATTGAGCTGCGTCTTGGACAGCGCCTTGGGCAGCATGTGGCCGAGTGCGTGGGCAAACAGCGACAAGTGCCTCATCAGCAGAATCAACGAGAGGACCACCATGACCAGCAGGCCCGACGCCCAAACGACCCCTACGCCGCCAAGCACCAACCCATGCAGCGAAGGGAGGAAGGTGAACGACGCCTTGATCCCGTACAGGAACTGGCCGACGTACTCTCCGACTCGGCTCTTGTTCGTGCTCCAGATGAAGTTGCTCACCAGGAAGTAGAAGTCGGGCACGTCCGGCGAGAGCTGCTGTGCTGCCTTGGCGACGTTCACCGCGGCTTCCCAGTCGTCCGCGGATTTCGAGACGATTCGCCGGGCCATGTGGACCAGGGTGGACGATACGTCCGGCAGGTTCCGCACGCCAATCTCCAGCCGCGCCTGCCGCAGCCGGTCCAGCTCCACGAGCAGGTCGGAGTACTTGCCGGACTCGCAAAAGTGGACGCAGTTCTTCCAGATGGCCGAGAGGTTCTCCATCCCGGGGCCGTCCAGCGGGCGCACGAAGAGCAGTGCCTCGTCCCCCGCCGGCTCGCTTCCAGCACCCTCGTGCCCATGCGCCGGCGACGCCCCCGCCAGAAACAGTGCTAGAAGTATCCCTGCCGCGAATTTCACTCCCGACCCCGCACGATGCCCGCGCTCCCCATTATGTGTCCATCCTCTTGTCCAGTTCAAGCTCAATCTGGCGAGCGGTCCCAAGGTACCACTCGACGAATCGCCTCATCCCTTCCTCCATTGTCACCTTCGGCGAATACCCCAGTTCCGCCCGCGCCAGATCAATGGAAGCGTAAGTGAGCGGGACGTCCCCCGGCTGCTCCGGAAGGAAGGCAACCCGCGCCGCAATCTTCATCTCCTGCTCCAGCAGCTTGACCACGTCCATCAGGGACCGGGCAGTCGCAGAGCCAATGTTGTAGACCCGCCATCCGCCCATCCTCTCAAGCGCCAAAGCCACACCCGCTGCCACGTCCGTCACATAGACGTAGTCCCGCGAAAGCTTCCCGAATCCGTGGACAGGAATCTCGCCGCCCCTCGCTATCTGCCTCGCAAACTTGTGGATCGCCATCTCCGGGCGCTGCCGCGGGCCGAATACAGTGAAAAACCGCAGGCAGGTAACGTTGATCCCGTATAGCTGCTGGTACACACGGCACAGCAGCTCACCGCTGCTCTTGGTCGCTGCATACAGCGATACCGGTGCATCCGCGGGATCCGACTCCCTGAACGGCACCGAGGTCCGGTTGCCGTAAACCAACGAAGAGCTGGCGAACACCACGTTCCGTATCCCCGCACGCCTGCACGATTCCAGCACTGCCAGGGTCCCGTCGATGTTGATGCGCGTGTACGTTACAGGGTCTTCCAGCGAATGCCTCATGTCCGCCAGCGCTGCCAGGTGGACCACAGCGTCGGCCGCCATAGGCCTCGCCGGCAGATCCCGCACGTCTCCTTCAACGATCGAAAAATCTCCGGCCACGGCCCGGACCTGCGCCAGGTTCCACTCCTTGAACGCCCGAGGATAGTGCGGGTCGAAGCTGTCCAGCCCGACTACCGAGTGCCCTCTCGCCAGCAGCGTCTCGCACAGGTGCGATCCAACGAAACCCGCTGCCCCCGTCACCAGGATCTTCACGCTGCGCCTCCCGCATAGAAGGCCGAGATCCTGTCCACGACGCACTGCTGCTCTTCCGCGGTCAAGCCGGGGAAGATGGGCAACGCTATGCACGTGCGGGAGAGTGACATCGCAGCCGGAAAGTCCTCGGGCTTGTAGCCAAGGTGCTCGAACGCCTTCTGGCGGTGCAGCGGCACAGCGTAGTAGATCGCGTTCCCTATGCCGTTTGCGGTGAGATGCTCAGCCAGGGCGTCCCTGCGCTCCGCCCTCACGACGTACTGGTGGTAGACGTGGTCCGAGCCAGGCGTTATCGAGAACAGGCGTATCCCGCCGGACGTGAGGAGCCCTGCGTCGGCCAGCAAGCGGTCGTAATCGCGAGCGAGCCGCACCCGCTCCCGGTTCCACTCCTCCACGCGGCGCAGCTTGACCCGAAGCGCGGCTGCCTGGATTTCGTCCAGGCGATAGTTCCCGGAGAGGAACGCGTGATGGTATTTCTTCCCTGCGCTTCCGTGAGCCCGGGCGCTTCGGACCTCCTTGGCAAGGTCTTCGTTCCCGGTGCACACGAGCCCGCCGTCCCCGATTCCCCCCAGGTTCTTGGACGGAAAGAACGAGAAGCACGACATGTCCCCCATCGTGCCGGCCATCCGCCCCTTGTAGCGAGCACCGAACGCCTGCGCCACGTCCTCGATCACGAACGCGTTCTTCTCCCGAGCCAGGTCCAGCAGAGGATCCATCTCCGCACACTGACCAAACAGATGAACGGGAACCACCCCGACCGCGCCGCGGCCGTCCATCAGCTCGGCCACGTGCTGCACCGAGATGCCGCATGTGTCAGGGTCCACGTCGGCAAAAACCACCTCCAGCCCCGCTGCAGCGATAGTCTCCGCAGTGGCGAAGAACGTGTACGGCGTCGTGATCACCGCACCGCCCCCCCTCAGCCGCCGCATGGTCTCCAGCGCGATCCTCAGCGCGTCGGTGCCGTTGCTCACGCCCACCGCGTAACGCATGCCGAGCCAGCGCGACACCTCCTCTTCGAACTTCGCAACGTTGGGTCCAAGTATGTATGCGGCGTCGTCCACCACCTGCGTGACGGCCGCATGGAGCTGGTCCCGGATGGCCGCATGCGACCGCTTCAAATCTACGAGTGGGACCTTCACCACATCCTCCCGGGCACGTGTCGTACAATGCCGTCTTACCAGCCGTGCCGCATCACGGCTTCTGGCTGAGCTTGCGCTCCAGCTCGGCAGCGAGAATCAGGGAGCGGTAGAAGACGACCCGTGCCTCGCTGCTCAAGGGGTCCTTCTTCATCTTCTTTGCGGCATCGGCCAGCCAACGGTCAGCGTCCTTGAACACCTTCGCATGCTCCTTGGATTCTCTGGCATCGAGCGCTGCCTTCTTGTCCTGCGCCAATTTGCGTACCACGTCCATGCGCGCTCGGGCGCGGTCGCTCAACGCCCTGGCTTGTGCCACCTGCCTCGCCTTGATGGCGCCCTCCACGTCCCACGAAAGGAGGGACGTCACCTTCGTGTGTAGGGGCTCCCATTCCTGCTTCAGCCTCGAGAGTTCGCCTCCGGCCTTCACCCGGTCGGTTGCGGCGCTTCCTTCCACGTCCTCCAGTTTGACCCGCATCACGGACACGTCCGCGGCCGTCGTCGCGAACAACTCAGCCTTCGCAGCCTCGCCAAGCGCCGCCCATTTCCGGGATCGCACCATCAGCTCGGCCCGGCCCGTTTCCATCTCTCCGGCGAGTGCAGCAAGCCCGCCAGAAAGCTCCTTCTCCGCCTGGGCCTTGGCCGCGGCAGCGTGCTCGGTCTTCTGCTTCTCCACGTCAGTGCCGTCGAGGATCATCTTCCGAACCGAGTCAATGATCTTCACGTCCCGGGCAGCGGTGAAGCTGACGGGCACGACGCCCAGCGAGGTCACGAAGCCGCCGTTTACGGTGATGCTTGCGCCGGACCCCGACACGACCGCAAACAACGTGTAGTCCGACCCAAGCAGCGTGTGCAGCGAAGCAAGCAGGGCCTCGGGGTCGGGCGGCGGCTCGACTATCTTCGATTTCCTGGGCGCCTTTGAGGGAGCAGCGGGGGCCGGCCCATAGAGCTGCCTCAGCTTCTCCAGCGTTGCAAGGTAGCGCTCCCTCGACTCGATCGGCTTGAGCTCCAGTGCCCACGATGTCGAGTGCAGCTCGAAGTCTCGGATCCACCCTCCGCGGTAGTAGCCATCCATCTCCACCTGGACCAGGTGACCACCGGCAGAAAGGTCCACAGTGAGGGGCGACTTGCCCCACGTCTTGCCATCGACTCCGATGAGGGCACCGGCCGGGCTCGCGGTTATCGTGACCTTCCGGGCCGTTGCTGCCTTGCGTGCCTCCTCGGATTCATCGAACACCTTGGAAAATGCTTCCGTGTAGCTCAAAGCCTGCCGGGTCAGGTCGGGCTGGAGGTTGCGCAACACCAGCATGTACTCCAGGGAAAGCTGGCGGTCGCCCATCGTGACTTGTCCCATGAACAGCCCACGGTAGATCGACGCCACGACCGCTGGGTCCAACTCACCCAACAATCCCTTGGCCCTCACGTACGCGGAGTTCAGCTCGTTGAACCCCTCGTCGAAGACCTGGCTCCGCATGCCCGTCTGCACCTTGCGGTTGGCATCGGTCACAACCTGCTGGAGCTCGTCCTGCGCCTTGAGGTCCTTGTCGGCAAGATAGCGCCGGGCCAGCAGGTTGCGGTAGTTCTCGCACGTCTCCACCGCCATCTTGCGAATCTGCCCCGCAGCGTCAGAGTCCCCATCCGTCGCAGCGACCACCTCGATTGAGATGGTCTTGCGCACCAGCTTCGGCTGAGCCAGGCACACGGCCGGCAGAAGGAGTACCAGCACCATTGCTGCCAACCACGGCCTCGTGATCGAAACGGTCATTGTCCGCCTCCGCATTCTAGAACTCCGCGTTGCCGGGGGTACGTGGGAATGGGATCACGTCTCGGATGTTGCTCATGCCGGTCAGGTACATTACGGCACGCTCGAAGCCAAGGCCGAAGCCGGAGTGCGGCACCGACCCGAAGCGCCGCAGGTCCAGGTACCACCAGTAGTCTTCTTCCCTGAGGTTGAACGCCTTGAGCTTCGCCTTCAGCACTTCGAGCCGGTGCTCTCTCTGACTGCCGCCGATGATCTCCCCGACCCGAGGCACCAGGAGATCCATCCCCGCTACCGTCCGGTCGTCGTCGTTCACCAGCATGTAGAACGCCTTCGACTCCTTGGGGTAGTTGATGACGAACAACGGGCCGTTCACGAGCTTCTCAGCCAGGAAGCGCTCGTGCTCGGTCTGAAGGTCCATGCCCCAGTGGACCGGGTACTCGAACTGCTCGCCCGACCTGGCCAGCTGGTCCACTGCCTCCGTGTAAGTCATCACCTTGAACTCAGCGTTCACGACCTGCTCCAGCCTGCGGGCCAGGCCGGGCTCGACGCGTTCGTCCAGGAACGCAATGTCCGACGCGCATGACTCCAGCACGAACCGCGTGACGTATCGCATGAAGTCGCGGGCCAGCAAAATGTTGTCCTGGATGTCGTAGAACGCCATCTCGGGCTCGATCATCCAGAACTCCGAAGCGTGACGCGGCGTGTTCGAATTCTCCGCCCGGAACGTGGGTCCGAACGTGTAGATCTCGCTGAACGCCAGCGCAAACGTCTCACCTTCGAGCTGGCCGCTCACCGTGAGCCCGGCTTCCTTGGAGAAGAAGTCCTTGGAGAAATCGATCTTACCGTCCGATGTTCGAGGCACCTCGTCCAGCTTGAACGTCGTGACCCTGAACATCTCGCCTGCACCCTCGCAGTCGCTTCCAGTGATGATCGGAGTGTGCACCCAGATGAAGCCTCGCTCCTGGAAGAACCTGTGCACCGCGAAGGCTGCCGCGTTGCGCACTCTGAACACCGCACCGAAAGTGTTGCTGCGGACCCTCAGGTGCGCCATCGTCCTCAGGTACTCGAACGAATGCCGCTTCTTCTGCAACGGGAAGGATGGCTCGCTGGTTCCAAGCACCTCGACCGCGCTCGCCTTGAGCTCGTACTTCTGGCCCGCGGCAGGTGACGGCTGCAAATCGCCCGTTACGCGATACGAAGCCCCGGTGCCGGCGGCCATGACCTCCGTATAGTTGGCAAGCGTCGGGTCCACGATAACCTGGAGATTGTCGAAGCAGGACCCGTCGTTGAGCACGAGGAACGCCACCTGTTTGCTCTCCCTGATCGACCGCGCCCAGCCGCAGCATACGACTCCCGACCTGGGCTCTGCACTCGCCAATATCGCTTTGATCTTGTCTCCTCTGATCATCACTTCTCCGCCTTTCCGATTTCTTTATACAGACGAGCCTGCACCCTCGCGTGTAATTCGTTGGCCTTGCTGCACACACGGGCGACCATACCTGCGGCGCGTTGCTCGGTCGCATCGACGAATTGCCGGTCGGTGATTCCGGGCAGGTTGATCATCACGTTGTAGTACGCACCTGTTGCGGCCACCTTGGCGCAGAGCGCCGCGACTCCAGCGTCGGACAGCGAGTTCGGATTGCCCCTGTCGATCATCTCCTCCGCCAGAGCGACGGCTTCCGCCGAGCGTTCCAGCACGGAGAACGGCACCAGGACAGCCTGCCTGGTCGCTGCCTGGATGGCCGCGGCCCGCGCTGCCTTCTCTTCCTGCGTGACCTTGGGCAGACGCATCGCGTCCATCACCCGGTTGAACGCCTGGGTGTCGTCATCCACCGCCTGCGCGAAGAACTCCTTGAGTCGCTGGCCGCGGCGCCCCACGTCGTCCATCTGCTCCTTGGCCCCCTCGAACCCCTTCTTCGCGAAGGTAAGCGCCGCAACCATCGAGCTGAGCGCCGCAGAAAGCGCCCCGCACAGGGCCGCAACGCTTCCGCCGCCCGGCGCGGGCGAGTCGCTCGACAGCTCGTCCGTGAACGCGTTCACGGTCATGCCCATGAGGCCCGCGTTCTTGTCCCTGGTGCGGAACTCGACCACCTTCCTGGCCGGCTCGAAAGGTGCGACGTCCTTCAGCCCAAGGCCCCTCACCGCGACGTCGATCAGAGCGTCGGTCGTGACCCCGCGGGAAGCTCCCTGGCGGGCCTGGTAGTGCTCGCCCGCCATGCGGAGCACCTCCAATGGGGTGAGCCCGACAATCTCGCTGCCCGTCACGCGCACACCCCGCTCTTCGGCCAGCTTGCAGACCGCGTCGAAGACAACGTGGGGCGGGGTCACCCTGTAGTTGGTGAGGTTCATGGTGACTTGAGCGCATCCGTAGGCGGGGATGTACCATCCTGTAGCCTTGCAGAACTGGAACATGCCGGGGATGGTCTCGATCCTTCCTCCATCCCCCTTCACCTTCTTTCCCACGGAGTCGCGCAATGGGCGCCCGCTGTCCCGGATTGTCAGTGCGATATCTTTCGCAATTTTCGCGTTTTTAGTCGTGAGGTTGATGTTGTATGCGATCAGGAACTCCCGCGCACCGATCACGGTGGCGCCGGCCTTGGCGTTGAATTTCGCGGGGCCGTAGTCCGGGGCCCACTTCGGCTCCTTCAGCTTCTCGGGAAGAGCCTCGTATTCGCCTTCGCGGATGTCCACGATGCTCCTGCGCTCCGGCCGGGTGGCAGCGTACTCGTAGAGGTAGACCGGTATTTCCAACTCCTCGCCGACCCGCTTTGCAAGTGCGTGGGCGAGCGCCACGCACTCCTCCATCGTGGTTTCCCCGATCGGCACGAACGGGCAGACGTCGCACGCTCCCTGTCGGGCATGCGCCCCGGAATGCTTGCTCATGTCGATAAGGCCCACACCGGTACGGATTGCCTCGAAAGCCCCATCGACTATGCGGTCGATCGGCCCCACGAAAGTATAGACTGTGCGGTTCGTGTCCGCTCCGGGGTCAACGTCCAGCAGCCTGATTCCCGGGACGCTTGCAGCGGCCCGGCCGATGGCGTCGATAACTGCCCTGTCTCGTCCAACGCTGAAGTTCGGCACGCACTCGACCAGCTTCATCTCGCCCTACCCTCCCCGCATCCTGCCGCGGCCGCACGTCGCGCACGCCCGTGCGCGCGATGCGATAGCTTTGTATCATTAACAGTCAGTATAGGCAACCCGGCTACGTTCTGAGAACGCTGACCTCATAGCGAAGGATGTTGGCGTCCTGCGTAACCAGCGTGAGCTTCTCCACGCGGGCCTGGGCGATGAGCATCCGATCAAACGGATCCCGGTGCAAGGCGGGAAGTGATTCCACTTCACGGGAATGGTCCCAAGAGATCGGCAGATGCTGGAACGGCTCCCCCACGAAGACTTGATACCAGTTGTCCGGCAGGTCGATCTTGCGCAGCCCTCGCTTGATCACAAGCTCCCATATCGTGGCGGCAGACACCACGACGACGTTGTCCTTGCTCGCTATCGCTGCACGAGCTTCCGGCGGAAGCTTGGGATCGTCCTCAAGCCACCAGAGCAACACATGAGTATCGAGGAGAAGTCTCATTCCTTGGTCACCCCGAACGCATCCCCGATGTCTGCGGGAAGGTCGTCGAAATCGGGTGCAACGCGGATCTTGCCCTTCATGCTTCCCGGCTTCCGCGGACGGTCGTGACCTTGAAATGCCTTGAGCACCGCGACCGGCTTACCTGCCCGCGCAATGATCACTTCTTCGCCTTGCAGCACACGCTCCACGAGCGCCGAGAGCTGTGCCTTCGCCTCTGAAATCGTATTTATCACCATGGCACAATCCCCTTCAGACCAGATCTGGTCTGGTCTTCCACGACGACAAGATACACCTGGCCGCATCGGCAGTCAAGCCAGTCGGCCCTTTGTACGAGAGCGGATCGCCCTCCCGTCCCAGATCAGGGGACAAGCAGAATCCTCGCCTCGCTCCCGTCCCAGATCAGGGGACAAGCAGAGTCCGCGCCTCATCCGCATGGCGGGACCAGGGGCAGGCTTCGAGGAGGAAGCGGAGGGTTTGGATGGACGACTCGGGATCGCCGGAAACTCGGTAGATACGGGCTGCGGCCCACAGGGCATCGTCCTTCTGACTTTCGACCGAGTGGTAGTTCACGACGAGCTCCAGTTGACGCAGCGCCTCGTCGTAGCGCTCCCGTTTCTCGTAGAGGAGAGCAAGGCGGTAGCGAAGCTGCTGGGAGAAGTCGTCGGACAGGGCGCCGTAGCCTCGACGGGGACGAGGGACGAGCGCTTCCTCCACAAGACGGATCTCGTCCTCGACCATGCCCCATTCTGCCAGCATGTCCGCGGCGAGGACCACGGCGTCGTCCCACAGGGGCGAGTCGGAATGGTAGTCGGCCAGCAGAAGGAGAAGGTAGAAGGCCGAGGGGCCGTTCCGGCCAGCACCCGTTTCCTTCAGCCACTGTGCTGAGTAGAACAGCAGATGGCCGGCCAACTCCGTCCCCTTCAGCTTCTCGTAGAGGGGAAGCAGGACCGAATCGACGGGTTGCCCGGAAGCAGCAATCGCTTCCCGATGCTGCCACAGCACCTCGACTCCGCGGCGGGCCTGATACGCGGTCGGGTCGGTCTCGATGGCCTTGCCCGCTGATGCAACCCCGTAAGTACATGCCAGCTCCGAGCCGCCCGCAGAGCACTTCTCCAGCCAACTCTCCGCTTCGCGGAGAAACTCCTTCTGTTCCCCGCCTTCACGACATGCCGCATCCCCCTCTTCTTGGCTACACGCCACGCCCGCCGAATAGGCAGCGGAGCACCCGAACACGCCGAGGCAGAAGGCAGTGCACAGGACTGCCATGTCCCACGGCAGGGCCTTACGTCGCTTGCCGGGGGCTTGCCCCCGGATCTCGGACACTGCGTCGGCACTGCCAAGGACCGCCGGCATTGCGCCGGCACTGCCGACCGGCACCGCGCCAGCACGGCCGCTCATATCTATCTCCGATCGGCGAACAGGGCAGCGATCGCCTGCTCGTGAAGGATCGCGTTGGACGAGATGATCTCGCCTCTGTAGGGGGTGAACTCCACACCGGTGAAGTCGGTCACCTTGCCGCCGGCTTCCTCGACGATGACCGCTCCGGCAGCGGTGTCCCACGGCTTCAGCTCGCGCTCGAAGAACACGTCGAACCTGCCGCACGCCACGTAGGCCAGATCGATTGCGGCCGAGCCCTGGCGCCGCAATCCCTGGCCCCACGTCACAGCCCGGCGCCAGTCCTCGACCAGGATCTCCAGCACGTCCTTGCCCCGGTACGGAATGCCTGTGCACAGCAGCGCATCCGCCAAGCGAGCGGTCTTGCTGACCGAGATCTTGCCGCGGGGACCGAAAGCGCCCTCTCCGCGGGCCGCAAAGAAGAGCTCACGAGTGGCGGGCAAGTACACGACGCCCGCCTGCGACTTCCCATCCAACTCGATGCCGATCGAGACTGCGAACAGCGGGAGGCCGTGCACGAAGTTGGTGGTCCCGTCCAGGGGGTCCACGACCCAGCGGAAACCGCCGCGCGCCATGCTCATCCCGGATTCTTCGCCGAAGAATTCGTCAGCGGGGAACCGGTCGGAGACCTTGTTGCGGATCAGTGCTTCGGCACCCTTGTCGGCTTCGGTCACGAGGTCGGTGCTTCCTTTCTTCTCATAGGAGGTGATGTGACCCCAATAGCGCATGATGAGCTTGCCGGCGTCGTACGCTACCATCTTGGCCACGTTCAGACGCTCGGCAAGGTCGGCTTTCACGTCACACCTTCCGGGGAGCAGCGTATACCGCAGGGTCCGGCTGGCCGATCTCTGCAAACGCCTTGAGCCTGAGGGAACAGGAATCGCAGACTCCGCACGCCAGCCCTCCGGGGGCAGGTGCATAGCAGCTTACGGTCGCGGCGTAGTCGACTCCGAGAGCAAGCCCCTTCTTGATGATCTCCGCCTTTGACATCTGCATGAGCGGGGCACGGATCTCTACCGGGCGCCCTCCCGATGCCCCTTCCGCTGTGGCGAGCTTGGCCAGCCCATTCCAGGCAGTGATGTACTCGGGCCTGCAGTCCGGGTAGCCGCTGTAGTCCACGGAGTTGGCTCCGATGAAGATCGTGTGAGCGGCGAGGGTCTCGGCCCACCCGAGAGCGAATGCGATGAAGACGGTGTTCCTGGCCGGAACATAGGTTTCCGGGATACCGAAGGCCGTCCTTGCCGAGCCGGCAGCAGGCACGGGCCGAGCATCGGTCAATGCGGAGCCGCCGTAGCGGTCCAGGCCGATCGGGATCACGAAGTGCCTGGCAACCCCCATCGTCGATGCCAGGAACGCTGCTGCGTGAAGCTCCTCATGGCACTTCTGCCCGTAGTCGAACGAGAGGGCGTAGCACTCGAACCCCTCGCTCCGGGCGATCGCCAAAGCGGTGGCCGAATCCATGCCGCCGCTCAATAGAACCACGGCCTTCTCGGTCTTCTTCGACTCACCCATGGGTTCCCCGTCAGCGGCCCTCCAACCTCAGGCCGACGCAGCTTTCGGCTTGGATTTCGATTCCTTTGCTGGCTTCGTTTCTTCGGACTTGGATCCCGTGTGGTCCTTGCCGCCAGATTCCGAATGGTCCTTGCCGCCGGCTTCCGAATGGTCTTTGCCGCCGGCTTCCGAATGGTCTTTGCCGCCGGCTTCCGAATGGTCCTTGCCGCCGGCTTCCGAATGGTCCTTGCCGCCGGCTGCCGAATGGTCCTTGCCGTTGGAAGCGGGGCTGACCGCACTGCTGCTTCCCTTGCGGGCATAGTCGGTCGCGTACCAGCCCGACCCTTTGAGGATGAAAGAAGTCTGGGAGACCCGGCGCTCCACGTGATCGGAGTTGCACTCCGGGCACGTAGGGATCGAGCTGTCGCTTATGCGCTGCATCGCTTCGAAGCGGGCGTTGCAGCTCATGCACTCGAACTCGCGAATAGGCATGGCGCACCCTCCACCCTTCCAAGAAGGGCAACATTATGTAAGTGGAAAACCGCCAAAAGTCAACCAAAACCGCGGTGCGCTACTTGGTTTCCGGTTTCGCCAGGAAGTGCTTGATCGAGAGGCGCTTGAGGTTCGCAATGGAGCCCGCGGGGTCGATCTGCTTGGGGCAGACGAGCGAGCAGTTGAAGACGGTGTGGCAGCGATAGACGCCGTGGTCGTCGGAGACGATTTCGAGGCGCTGGAGCAGGTTGCCGTCCCTGGAATCGACTGCGAACCTGTTGGCCTTGAGCAGCGCTGCGGGGCCGATGTACCCCTCGTCCGAGGCGGTCATCGGGCACGAGGCGTGGCACGCGGAGCACAGGATACAGTCGATGAGCACGTCCATCTTGTCGCGGTCCGCCGGACTCTGGAGGAACTCCTTCTCGGGAGGCGTGCGGCCCGGCATGAGGTAGGGCATGATCCGCTTGTACTGCGTCCAGAAAGGCTTCATGTCCACCACCAGGTCGCGCAGGATCGGGAGGTGGCCCAGCGGCCGGATGGTGACCCGGCTTCCCAGCGCGATGCTCGCCTGCGTCTCGCATGCGAGCCTGTAGCGGCCGTCGATGTGCATGGCACACGAGCCGCACACGCCGGCGCGGCACGACACGCGGAAGCAGAGCGACGGGTCTATGTAGCCCTGGATGTGGAACAACGCATCGAGGATGGTCATTCCCGGAGTGAGCGGCACGTCGAAGTCATCGAAGCGGGGCTTCTTTCCCGAATCCGGATCGAACCTGAAGATGCTCAGCTTGACTGTCTCAGCCATGGCTTCCTCCTAGTATTTCCGTTCTTTGGGCTCGAAGAACCCGAGCTGGACCGGTCTATAGGCCAGCTTCACCTTGCTGTCCGCAGCGGAATACCTGCCGATTGTGTGCATCAGGAAATCCTTGTCGTTGCGCTGCGGGAAATCGGTGCGGAAGTGGGAGCCGCGGCTCTCCTTGCGGGCAAGCGCACCTGCCACGATCACCTCTGCCATCGCGAGGTTGCCCTCCAGCTCCAGCACCGCCACGAGGGCCTGGTTGAACTTCTTGCCCGCGAACCCGGCTCTCACGTTCTGGAACCTCTTCTGGAGGAGCTTCACCTGCTTCCACCCTTCCTTCAGATCCTCTTCGGTCCGGAATATGCCCGCCTTCTCGACCATCAGCCTGCCGAGGTCGTCACGCACCGTGGACGGGTTCTCACCGCCCTTCTCGTTCATGAGCGCAGCGTGCTTTGCCTGCTCTGCCTTCAACGCCGCTTCCAGGGCAGCAGATCCCTGGCGGGTCTTGGCCTTGGAGCCCACGTAGTCAGCGGCATGCTCGCCAGCCACCTTCCCGAACACGAGGGTCTCGAGCAGCGAGTTGCCGCCGAGCCGGTTCGCTCCGTGGACGCTGACGCACGCGCACTCGCCCGCTGCATAGAACCCCTTGACCTCCGACTCGGCGTTCTCGTTCGTGTCGACGCCGCCCATCGTGTAGTGCTGGCCCGGCTTCACCGGGATCGGCTCCTTGACCGGGTCCACACCGACGAACGCCATGGACAGATCGCGGATGCCGGGCAGCCGGGTCATGATCTTCTCCGCGCCCAGGTGCCGCATGTCCAGGTTGATGTACCGGCCCTTGACGCCGCGGCCTTCGTTGATTTCACGCTGCATGTTGCGCGAAGTGATGTCGCGGGGGGCAATCTCCATCGCCTTTGCGGAGTCCGAGTAGTTCGCCAGGAAGCGCTCGCCCGTCGCGTTCGTGAGGTAGCCGCCTTCTCCGCGGCATCCTTCGGTCATGAGGATCCCGCTTCCAAGCAGCGTCGTCGGGTGGAACTGGACGAACTCCATGTCCTTGACCGGCACGCCTGCCCAGTACGGGATCGCTATCGCCAGGCCGGTGGAGATGACTGCGTTCGTGGTGGGCAGGTAGACGCGGCCGGCGCCGCCGGTTGCGAAGATCACGGCCTCTGCCATGATTGCTTCCAGCTCGCCCGTCGCCAGGTTTAGAGCGATCACGCCCCTGCACTCGCCATCCTCGACCACCAGCCGCGTGACCATCCACTCTTCGTACATGACGAAATTCTGTCTTTCGGAAGCCTGCTCGAAACGGACAGCCTGCTCGTACATCGTATGCAGGAGCACGTGGCCGGTCTTGTCCGCGGCATACGCTGTGCGAGGGAACCCCGCGCCGCCGAACGGGCGCTGGGCGACACGGCCGTCAGGGGTCCTGGAGAACGGGCATCCCCAGTGGTCCATCTCGTAGATGATGCCGGGGGCCATCTTCGTCATCTGCACGACCGCAGGCTGGTCCGCGAGGTAGTCGCTTCCCTTCACGGTGTCGAACGCGTGCTTCTCGGGGCTGTCGAACCCGCCCCTGGGGTTGTTGCCGAGGGCTGCGTTGATACCGCCCTGCGCCGCGACCGAATGCGACCGAATCGGATGCACCTTCGTCAGTACAGCGACGTTGACGTTCTTCTGATTGACAGCGATGGCAGCCCGCAAGCCGGCGAGGCCTGCGCCCACCACGACCACGTCATGGTATCGCATGTTTTACCTCCACAGGAAGAAGAAGGGGACGGCGCCCGCGCTCACCAGGATCGTGACCGCGACGACGACGTAGAACATCCCGCGCTGGAGCTTGGTCAGCGCCAGCCAGTCTGCAAGCACGATGCGGATCCCGTTGAACGCGTGGAACACGATCGCGATGAGCAGCAGCCATTCCGCGGCCCTGAAGAGCGGCGTATCGTACGAGCCCATCATGGCCCTGAATGCGGCCTCATTCGCAGTTGCGTCAGTTCCGCCCCGAAGGACCGAGGCAAGGCTGTAGATGTGCATCACCAGGTAGAAAGTGATCGCTGCCCCGGTGATCCGCTGGCCGATGAACGACAGCATCCCCGAGTGCCAGTTCCTGAAAGTCTCGCCGACGTAGTCGAGCTTTGAGATTCCCATGGCGTCCCCCTATTGATGAACGTTGGACACACCCAGGAACTTGCCGACCAGCAGCAGCCCCAGGGCGAACGCTCCGGCACCGACGAGCCAGAGAGCCCATGACATGATCTTCTTCGCCCTCGACGACGGGGCATAGTCGCAGACGATCGTGTAAGCCCCGTTGAGCCCGTGATAGAGAGCCAGGCCGAGCAGCACCGCATCGAACGCAACCCAGAACCTGGGCTGGTTGATGAAACGCATTACCGTACTGTCGGGCGCCTTGAGGACCGAATCCCCGATCTTGACGAAATGCAGCACCAGGAAATGTATGCCGATACCGGCTACCAGGAGCACCGCGGTTACACGCTGGATCACCCAGTTCCAGCCTGGAACCCTTGTCTTGCCGAGCATGCTTCTACCTCCCTGTAAAATCAGGCGGGCCGAATTTAGACCGCATTCATCTTCCTTTCAAGCAAAATGTTGGCTACACTGTGTCGCCATGAGGGTGGGACTTACGCTATGCGTTCTTTTTCTCGCCGCACCAGCTGCCGCGGAATCGATCCATCTGGTGGTGCCGGTTCCGGCCGGTCAGCCTGCGACGGCCGCGTCCCCGGAGGACTTCTTTGGCCGGCTCCAGGTGCTGGACTCACCGGGCCTCGGCTTCCCCGCGGGAGCACGCGGGGACGAGGTGATCGGGCTGCCCGTCCTGCCGATCCTTGTGCTGCTTCCGCCCGATGTGTCCGGGAAGCCGCTGGTCAGCGTAGAGGGCAAGGCGTGCAGGGCAGTGGCCGTGCCGGTGGGCCAGGGGCCGAGGATGCTGCTGAACATGGAGACCGGTGCCGAGGCAGAAGCACCGCCCGTCGCCCCGGCTGATGGCGCACAGCCAGGGAAGCAGGCACAGGGGCCGGGGCTCAGGGTAAATTCTGGGGCAAGCGCAAAGGCCGGTGAAGCGCGACGGCAGAGCCGGACGGCAGGGGGAGAACGGGCGTGGCACGTGGCCGCTGCGGTGGAGCGGGAGGGGGATGCGGCGCTGCTGCCGTTGCTGCTGTTTCCCGTGATGCCGACCGGGCCGGGGACCGCCTTGGCGTGCGACGAGATGGAGCTGCACATAGAGTTCGAGAGGGGTGCGATCGAGCGAGACCCCGAGGGCGATTTCCTGCCGTTGCACCTGGCAAGGCGGGCCGTGAACGCTGCCGATCTTCTCCAATGGTATGATCCTCGCAGAGACGATGCGGGCACGCACGATTACATCATCATCACGCGTAAGCTGATGGCAGACTCCAGCACGATGCTTCCCAAGTTCGTCGAATGGAAGACGGAACAGGGGCACACGCCTCTGGTAATCACGCTGGAAGAGATCACGGAGGCTGCGGCGGACCAAAGCCAGCTTCCCCAGGAGCTCATCCGCGGATGGCTCCAGGAGAACTACAAGCAGCTTGACGCCCGTTACGTCCTGCTGATCGGAAACCACCTGGCCGCAAGCGGCCTCATCCCCAAGAAGCCGGACGGGGACGAGATTCCGATGAAGGTTTGCTACCCCGCTCTCGGCTATGAGCAGGACGAGTGGTTCCCCGGGGGCGACGTCCCGACCGACATGTACTATGCGGACATGACCGGCAACTGGAACCCGGACGGCGACGACAAGGCGTGCGAGCTGGAAGACTACGTGGAGATCCCCGAACAACCTGACGAAGAGCCCGGGAGCGGGCAGCGGCTGGACGGCGTGGACCTTGCACCGGAGTTGCTGGTGGGGCGCATTCCACACGTGGGGAAGCTCCCTTTCTTCATGGATGGAGTGCTCGAACGCCTGATCGAGTATGAGAAATCTCCCCCTGCGCCCTGGCACAACAGGGCGCTGCTGGCGACCCCGATGGTGACCTTCCCGGACGGTGGCTTCGTCGACGGCGGGTTGGTCGCGAAGTTCATCGTCGAGAAGTCGCTGGCCCCTGCGGGAGTCGGCTCCAAGACGTTGACGGAGTGGGAGGGCAACCTCCCGTCGAAGAACCCCGGCGACGGGCCGCTGAACAACTTCACCTTTGCGGACGCGTACAACGAAGGATTCGGTGCTGTCTTCTGGTGCGCACACGGGAACTCCGAAGGAGCGTACCAGGACCAGTGGTACTTCGACGCGGACGGGGACGGGCTTCCGCAGCAGGGGGAAGTCGAGGAGCCACCCTTCGTGCACGCAACGTTCTGCGAGGAGTACTCGGGGGAGAAGCCTGCCATCGTGTTCCACGGCTCGTGCCTGAACGCGGACCCGAGCGACCCCGGCAACATAGCGGCCACGCTGCTTCGCTATGCCTCGGTCGCGGACGTCGCGTCGACCCGCATCACAATGGGGCTTGCGCCCGAGGGAGAGGACGAGTGGACCCCCTCTCCATTCTCGCCGGGCGGCTTCACGATGGGCGCGTACTTCACGCACGCGGTGGTCGTGTCGCGAAAACCCGTTGGGGAAGCGTTTGCGATCGCGGGCAACGCTCTCTCGTTCGGCGTGCAGCCGTGGACCTTCAAGGTGCGGCTCGAGTTCAACCTGTTCGGAGACCCCAGCCTTGCTATCCCTGCCTGCGCTGGGAACGAGCACTGCGACGACTTGAATCTCTGCAACGGACTCGAGACCTGCAAGAATGGGAAATGCGCGGCAGGGACTCCCCTCGTCTGCCCGCCGGACGACCCTGCGACGCCATGCGAGGACAGCACATGCCTTCCGGAATCGGGCTGCGCGGTGGTGTCTATCTCCGACTTCATGCCGTGCGAGGATTGGAACCCGTGCACGATTGGCGAGATGTGTATTGCCGGGGTGTGCTCCGAAGGGAAACCGCTGGAGTGCCCCGAGCCGACACAACAGTGCTACAGCGCCGTGTGCGACCCCGCCACCGGGGAATGTGCGGCCGCTCCCGCGGAAAACGGCGTTGCGTGCTACCTTCCCGACTGGTCATCAGGGGTGTGCAAGGCCGGCGACTGTATGGCGCCGGAGCCCGAGACGCCCGACATCGTCTCGGAGGACGTCCTGGACGCTGCCCAATCCGACGTTCCACCCGGAGACCCCACGCCGCCTCCGCCCGCGTCATCCTCTTCCGGATGCTCCTCCAGCCCGACCGGAAGCAGCACGGGCAGCGCGCTGTTGCTCTGCCTTGGGGCGCTGCTCCTCGGTGCCCTGCGTAGGAGCCGTGCCGGCTAGCGCCCCCCCAACCTGCCCTCCTCCACCCGTCGCTCCGCTCAGGGTGAGCTTGAGGGGGACTTCGACCATCGTCCATCGACCATCGTCCATTTGCACTGCCTGCAATGCGGGTACTGACGTCAAGTCGACCCGAGACTTGTCAGCGCAGCCTATCTCTTGGGGGCGAAGGTGGATTCCAGGCTCTTGAGGCCGGCGAGGAGGGCTTCCTTGGTGACCGGCGCACTGGCGAACGTTGCATCCGTGTGGAGCAGGTCTTCCGGAAGCTCGGAGAGGAATCGGGAAGGCCGGGAAGGCCGGAGCTCGCCGCGCTCCTCGCGGTACCGGAAGTGGGACAGGATCAGATGCTTTCTCGACCGGGTGATCGCGACGTAGAAGAGGCGCCGCTCCTCTTCCAGTCCGCCTGGATCATTGACCGATCTGAAGTGCGGAAACAACCCCTCCACCAACCCTGCGACGAAGACGGCATCGAACTCCAGCCCCTTGGCCGCGTGCACCGTCATCAAGGTGGCGACCTGCTGAGCGTCTCCTTCCGGGTTGAAGTCTGCTTCCTTCTCGTCCAGAGCGACACGTTCGAGGAACTCGGCCAGGGTGGACACGTAGCCCTCGTCCAGGCAACGCTTGAGCATGGACATGATCACTTGCAGAGCTCGAGCGGGGCCGGGCCCTTTGACCGTAAGGTCTCCGCGCACCCCCATGTCCGTGAGCAGCCCCAGCACCGAGTCCGCAACCGCAGGACCGCTGCGGGACTTCAGCTCGTCGTGGTACTTCGCCAGCCCCGCGACGAACTCCTCAAGCCCCCGGCGCGTTCGGGCGTTCGCTCCGTCCCCGTCTGACGACGCGACGGCACGTGTCGCCTCCAGCAGGGTCATGTCCGCCCGCCTTGCCTCTTCGATGCGCTTGAGTGTTGCAAGTCCCACTCCTCTGGGCGGGTAGTTGACGATCCTGCGGAACGACGCCTCGGAACGGGGGTTCACGGCAAGCCGCAGGTAGGCGAGGACGTCCCGGACCTCCTTGCGCTCGAAGAAGTCGAATGAGCCAATTACCCGGTACGGGATCCCGAGTATCCTGAACGCTTCCTGGAGCGTGCGGGCCTGCCCCCTGGTGCGGTACAGGACAGCGATGTTCGACGCTTTGATCCCATTTCCCATGAGCGTGCGGACCGCCTGGCCCAGCCGCGTGGCCTCCTCCTGCTGGTTCTCGAACAGCAGCTTGCGGGCCGGCACCTCGTTCCCGTTGTCGGTCCACAGATCCTTTCCTCGGCGCCGGACGTTCTTCGCTATGACCGCATTTGCAAGCTTCAGGATGTTCTTCTCCGACCTGTAGTTCCTGGTCAGCTTGATTACCTTGCATCCGGGGAAGTGGTGATCGAACTCCAGGATGTTCTCGACCCGGGCACCGCGCCACCCGTAGATCGACTGGTCGTCGTCGCCGACGACGCAGAGATTCGGCCGCTCCCCGGCCAGGTGCTTCAAGAGGCGGAATTGGAGCCAGTTGGTGTCCTGGTACTCGTCCACCATGATATGATGGAACATCGATGCAAAGAACCGTCTCACGTCCGCGTTCGAGTCCATCAGCTTGACCGGTTCCAGTATCAAGTCGTCGAAATCGAGGCAGCGGGATAGCGAGAGACGCTCCTGGTAATTCTGGTGGAACTGGCGCAGCAGCTTGCCTTTCTTGCAGCCCTGGGCCGAAGCTATGGCCTCGGGGTCCGCTCCGCACCCCTTGACCTGCATCAGGTACGCCGAGATCTCATCCGGGGTCAGGTCCTTGTCGGTCAGCGCAAGCTCCTGGCGGATCTGCGAGAGCATCGCGTCACGGTCGGGCTCGTCGATGATGGACGCGCCGGCCATGCGGGGAAGCCAGCCGATCGACTTCCGAAGCATCCACAGACCGAATGAGTGGAACGTGGAAATCGTGAGCCCTTCTGCCGCACCGTCGGGAAGCATCCTGGCGATGCGTTCTTTCATCTCAGCCGCGGCCTTGTTGGTGAACGTGACCGCGAGAATTCGGTTTGCCGGCACACCCTTGCTCAGCAGGTACACGATTCGCACGGTGATGACGCGGGTCTTCCCGCTTCCGGCACCCGCAAGCACCAGCACCGGGCCGTCCGTTGCCTGGACGGCTTCGCGCTGCTCTGGGTTCAGCGTGGACAGGAGCCCTTCTACAGTTCGTACCGACATTCTCTTCGCAGCTCTTTCAGTGTATGCAGAGGTCCGGACCGCCGAAATCGTATGGGAACTGCCGCGCCTCGACGACCATGGACGTGACGCCTGCCTCGTCGCCCCACTCGCGGCAGAACCAGCCGTCGAGGAAGTCCACGAAGTCCACCCCTTCCACCCCGCGGTCTGCCAGGTGGAACGTGGGGAAGTAGTTGAAGATCGAATCGTATACGCCAAGCCTGTGCCCATGTACGACGTCGCCCGTCTCTTCTCCTGCGTCATCAGCGAGATCGTAGAGCACCGCGGAGACAAGGAATGGAGACACCGGGCCCGCCATCAGGCCATCCGAGGTACCGTAGGCAAACGGGGTCGTCATCGCTTCCACGTCGTCGACGAGATAGACGCCCGAGGGCCTGCTGTTCACGAAATGAGGGTACTGCCGCACGTCGCATGCGAAGAACGTGCTGACGCCCTCGCTCCATGCCCTGTTCGGATCGTCCCAGGTCCCGTCCCAGGGGCCACCCGGGTTCGCATCCAGGCTGACTTTCTCAAGCGCGAATTTGAAGAACTCCTTGAGAATCACCATGTCGTCGTACTCGTCCCTGTCGGTGTCCTTCCCCTGCACGCTCAGCGCGCTCATCTGCGTGCACACTCCGCTGTCGTAGAAAAACTTGCTGCAATACAGAGTGTCGGTCGTATCGGTCCCTGTCGCCCAGAATGAGTAGAGCGGCCCGAGGTCCTTGCCGGTCATGAGACGGACCTGGTCGTAGCCGTTCGTGAGAACATCCAGGATGTTGAACGCTCCGGCCCCGACCGCCGCGGGGATGTCCAGGTTGATCACGGGGAACTCCTCCTCGCTCTCGTCCACCGACGACGACGACAGCGAGTAGACCACCTGGAACTTGGGGTGATTCAAGACCTTGATCGGGTGCAACCCTTCTTCGATGTCGGTCTCCGACTTGACCACGATGTAGATTCCAGGGTCCTTCTTGTTCGCAAACTGGATCTCGTAGTTGCCCCAGCGGTCCGAGTATCCTTTGGCCAGGAGAGCGTGGTCGTCGGATCGGTACAGCTCGACCAGGGCGTGGCGGACCGGACGCCACGTGCTGGTCACGAAGCCGAAGCGGTCGAACGCCCTGTCTTCGTACCTGAGACGTCCGCGCACCACCCTCCCGCAATTCTCGTTCGAGAAGATCGCGACCGTCTTTCCGCTGCCTGCGTCGCCCATGTCGGCCGTGCCCGGGTCAAAGTGTCCTTCGTATAGATCGATATTCCCGCACGCGTGTACGGTGACGGTGTAGTTGGCGCCGTCGAACCCGCAGTCCTCGTAGAAATCCACGCGCACGATGTAGGTCCCGATGGGGGCCTTTCCCTCGGGCCAGTAGACGTTTTCGTTGTTGATGTTGTCCATCATGCAGCCGGGGTTGGAATCGAGATCCAGCCAGCCGCCGGACGAGCACTGGAGCCACGCGTAGTAGAGCTCGCAGCCGTTGGGCTCCACCACGTGCAGGTCCACGTCCGTCGGCGTGTCCCAACTGATGCTCACCTGTATGTCGCCGGAGCCCACCGACTTCACATTCATCTGGAAATCCTTGTACTGCGACACGCTGCCTCTTGCGTCCCGGACAGCGATCTTCAAACCCAGCTTCGCAGGCGGCTCCTCGCCTTCCAGGTAGGTGCGCAGGAGAAGCAGCACCTCCTCCTTTCCGGACGATGCCGCGACCGGACGCTGGTAGTACCCCGAGTATCCGTCCACGCCGACGATGATCCCCGAGATCTCGTTGGGGTACTTGAACGCGGAGAAGTCCACCTCCAGCTTCGCAGACCCTCCAGTGATGATGTACTCGTTCCCGTCCACCTTGCCGATGGGCTGTTGCCATCCCACGGTCGGCTCCGGCAGAGCATCCGGAACGAACAATCCGCCGCCCACGCGGACAGGAAGCGACGGCAGGTTCCTCAGCGAGACGGAGAGCTGGTCGCTGGTCAGAAGGAACTCTCCGTCGCCGACGGTGATCGTTATGGGATACTCGCCGTCCGGCGTCGTGTTCTCCGCGGAAATCGTATAGGAGACAAGGTACTTGCCGCCGCCGATCTCGAACACGTCTTCGTCTCCCGGGGCGAACGCTGAGTCCAGCTTCGAGAAGTCCGCGGCTACCTCGATCCACGGCTTGCCCGTGGAGACGTTCACCTTGATCATCTCGCCGTTGGCATACAGGTAGTCGTCGGGGTAGACGGACTTGAGCTGGAACTCGGGGTTCGCGATGGTCAGTTTGACGGAGTCGAACGCATCGAACGGGCCAAGCGCTCCCACTGCCTCAATGGTGGTCGGACCGTTTGGATGCTGCGCGGTGTCCAGCACGAAACTGGTCGGCACTTTCGTGTCGGACAGAACGACCGCTCCGTTTACCTTGACGGACAGACTGTCGAGGACAAGCCACGGTGCATCCACGGGCGCGATGCGAACTTCGACAGGCCCCGTA
>Ga0172371_10003764_pt1 | contig 23329 bp, 19 predicted proteins | sample Lak12m_FD_114543 | JGI IMG/M metagenome (GOLD analysis project Ga0172371, IMG submission 114543) | Freshwater microbial communities from Kabuno Bay, South-Kivu, Congo - kab_022012_12m | ecosystem: Environmental > Aquatic > Freshwater > Lake | place: Democratic Republic of the Congo: South-Kivu...
CAGCTGCAGCTCTCTTTGCTCGATTAACGACTCTCTTGCCGCAAGCTTCTCGCTTAGCGCAGTTAAATCGAGATCCCTTTCGGCGATCTCTCTGTCCTTTTGACCTATGGCTGAGTCCCTTTCCGCGACGACTGAGTCAGAAGCGGCCAACTGCTGTTGCAGCCTGTAGATCGCCTCGTCGTGTTCGGAAATCTGAATGTCCTTTTGAGCGATTTGAGATGCCTGGTTTTCTAATCCCCTGGACAATTCCGCGATTTGACGGCTGAGGTCGTCCATATAGTCCCGCAGGTCGTGGTTGGTGCGCCTCACGGACAGTAAATCTGCGATAAGGCCCCCTGCGCTGAATTGTCTCATCTCGCCGACGATTTGTCCAGACGTCCGGTCGAAGATTGCCTCAGGGAGCGGCTCCCCCTCTCGTTCCGCGGACCGCAAGCATGAATAGAGAGCCTTGACGAATTCGGGGATTTCCGAGTTCGCGTCCAGCGTCTCATCCGCCACGTTGTGATGTTTGAGCGCAGGTTCCATGAAGGCCCTGATTTCAGGTTCCATCTGTTGGTAAGGAACGGGCCATTCTATTTCAAGGGCCGATGCGATCTTGGCTGTTGTCGCCTCCGGATCCGCGATGAACGAGTCGAAGGACACAAGAACCCGCGGATAACATCTGGTTTCTCTTTCGCACTCGAGGACATGCTGGACCCAGGCAAGCAGCGACTTGGCAAGCAGGTGTCCATTTCTGACGGCCAGAGAGGACGCGACTTCCACCGGGTTCCGGAACATCATGACTATGTGGGGTTTGCATCCCAGTTCCCGGAAAACCGTGTGCCACAGCTTCATGAGGCGGCAGGTCCGAGGGTCTTTAAACCCCCAGATGGGCGAGCCACCGAACTCGCGTTTCAGCAGGCCGACCATGCGCCCTCGAACATCGGCGGCGACGCTGCCGATGGACCAGTTTTCCGGCAAGGGTCTTACGTCGTCCCAGCAGTAGTGGCCGAGCCGTCTCAGCAAGGCTATGTGAAGATCAAGTATGTCCTCGTTTTCCCAATAACCTTTGGGGTTGTCAAGTCTCCCCGCGACCAGCCGGCTTCCGATGTCCACCCCGAGAAGATTCAATACCCTCGACATGGCAGACGTTCCGCTGCGATGCATCCCCGCTACGACCAGGCATTTCTGTTGAGTTTCAGTATGATACACGGTCAGAAGACCTCTCAGGCTGTTTCGTACTCCAGGAAGTGAGGCAGATGCCCCCCCTTCCAACGGAGGACCTGGTTTCGCACAGAAGCAACCGTGCCTGCCACCCAGGGTCACTCGCATTAACGTAAAATGGTGTTTGCCCGTCCAAGTTAGAACGCCTTCAAACCACGTCCCCGAAGGCTCTCTTGCTTCGCATGAACCACATGTACCCCAACTGCATTGTCACGAGTGAACCGGCGGTTACCACCATCCACCAGAACCAGTCGGGTTGCTGTCCCAGGATCAAGGTGCGCCGGGCGTCCTCAAGGATGTACGTGAGCGGATTGAGTTCGAAAACAAAGGTGAACTCCGCCGGCACCGCGGCCAGGGGGTATATAACCGGGGACAGAAAAAAGAACAACTGGATCAATATATTCACCGCCTGGCCAATGTCGCGGAGAAAGACACCCAGCGATGCGAGGAACCAGCTCAACCCGAGGCTCATCGCGCACAGCGGCACCAGAACGACGGGAAATAGATACATGGTTGAAGACATCGGCATAAGCAACAGAAGAGCAGGAATGAGAATTGCGAGACTCATGGCCGCGCTGACCAGGCTCGATCCCAAGACGGCCACGGGGAGTATCTCAAGGGGAAATATCACCTTCTTAACGTAGTTCCTGTTGGCCAGTATTATACTGGGCGCCCTTATCACCGTGTTGGAAAACACCCCGTAAACGATCAGGCCGCAAAACAGATTGAGAGCAAAATCCATCTTGCCCCCTGAGGACCCGACCCCGAAAGAGGGCGCGTTCATGATCACTCCGAAGGCCAGGGTATAAACTCCGAGAGTCATGAGCGGCGTAATCAACTGCCATACAAGTCCCAGGTAGGTGCCCTTGTAAATTCCCACCACGTCACGCCACGCGAACTGACCTATCAAAGACTTTGCCCGTAACAGGCTCGACACCATGGTCACGGGATTTATGAAGCCCTTGAAGGAAGGCGGCTCTGCAGTAACCGTCTTGGTTTGGATCATCATTCGGTTCACGGCTTGATTATTCTACTCCTCTTCTAAGGAAATTCAGCGGCCGATGCACGCCACCCCGTCCGATCATCAGCCCAGCGGCCAGTCCCTCTCCACAATTTGCCATTCTTCAGGCGAGTTGATATTGATGTAGTGGTCGCAAACCTCGAAGAACTTGACCGTCTTGCCGCCGTCTACGGCACATTGGATGAGATCCGGCAGTTCCTTTTCTCCGCGGTTGGGGTTTACCGGGGTCCGGTCAATGTAATCGTAGATCGCTCCCCTGAAGAGTATGTTCCCTGTCCCCATCATCCGATTGAAAGGCTTCAAGGGTTTTTCAACCAACTCGTGAATGCGGTTGTCCGGTCCGTAGCGTACGGAATAGGTCCTCCGGATCATGTCCGCGTCTTCCTGGCGGTATACTCCGCACACACAGAACAGGCTCTCTGTTTCAAACAGTTCCAGCATCCCGCGATGGCGACCGCCAAGTATGACCTCGTCAGCGAGAAACAGAAAAAAGTCTCCGGTACGGAGGTGGGCTCCAGCACACGAGATGGCATTTACCACTCCCGTTTGCCTAGGCTGACGGACGTAGGTGATCCTTTTCCCTGAGAATTGGTCTCCATAGGCCTCCATGACGCTCTCGGCCCTATACCCCACCACGATTACTATTTCCTCGATTTCGTCAAGGCGGGCGGCACTTTCAAGGCTGTACTCCATCAAACGCTTTCCATGAAGGCTCAACATGCACTTGTTCTCTGTCTCCGAAAGCTCTTCCATACGGGTCCCGCGACCCGCCGCAAGTACCAGCGCTTTCACCAAAACAAGCCTCCCCGAAATGAAGCATGATGCGTCTTGCAGCAGCAAAGAATTTCAAACCATGTCTGATGCCCAAAATGGATCACGATCTCTTCCCAAGAATTAGGCAGGGCAGGCATTTTGCCTGCCCATGAAAGCCGGGCAAAATGCCGGCCCCACCGAGGCATAGCCATTATCGGACATCATTCTTTGGCAATCGTCCACGATCGCATGAATTAGGAAGTTTAGCACAAAACGCTCCCCCGCTCCAGCATCTCATTGGCAGGTTGAGGAATAGATCAGAGGCTCTTGTACATTTCTTCGGTCTGTTGCCCGACCTTGTCGTCAGCGCATTTCGCCCGGATGGTCTCTCTGGCCTTGCGGCCGACTTCCAAAGCCGTCTTGGGATCAGAGAGAACCTCGATGGCACACGCCGCGAAATCCCTGTGATCAAGAGGATCAGCCAGCCATCCGTTCACTCTGTGCTGGATGAATTCCGGGATTCCGCCTACTCGGCTTACCACCACCGGTTTCCCCATGGACATGGCCTCGATCATGAGCAGCGGCGACATGTTCTCGTATTGTTCAGGAATGACCACCACAGAAGCTTTCTGGATGAAGCCCTTCATCCGGGAAGGCTGCACATGGCCCGTGAAGGTCACCCGCTCCCGAAAACCTCCGGCAGCGATGATCTCATCCAGGTCTTTTTGGTAATCCTCTCCAAAGCGCACCGCACCCCCGACGGCCGTGAGATGTGCCGAAGGCCGCTCCCTCAGGATCAGCGGCATGGCCTGGAGCAGTCTGTGCAATCCCTTGCGTTCGTTGAGCCAGCCTGCAAAAAGCATCATGTCAGGATCGGGCGACTCTTCCTGAACCTCGATGTTGCCGAATTCCATGGGCAAAGTCAAAGGCACGACGTGTATCTTGGATCCAGGTATACCGTATCCTGCCAGCACGGACCGGGAGTGCTCCGACAGCACGTGAAACCCGTCGCAAAGCTGCATGTAACGGTCCAGTGTCCTGCGGCGAAACGCAAGGAGGGCTTTCTGGAATGCGACGAAGCTCCTCGGGAGGCATTCAACGCACCAGGTTCCGTGAGCCCTGGTACAAAAATGTTTTTCCACGTCCAGGAGCATGACGGTGGGGCAGAACAGCCAGTAATCGTAAACGGATAGGACCGTCTTCGCACCCGCGGCCCTGGCGGCGGAGAGCAAGCTGAGGGTAAGAAACTGACAATTGTGGAAATGCACCACATCCGCAGGGATCTTCTTCAAGAGCCTCCGGAAAGCATGAAACGCAAGGGGGTCGTACTGAATGGAGAACCACTTGGCGGCTTCGATGTATTTCCTCAGCCTTTGCGGAGCCCAATCCTCCACAATTGGAAGCGGGACGGTTTCAACTTGGGGTCTTTCGTTTCTGTCCGGTATGGTGGTAGCTGCCAGCACCGACCAACCACGGTCTCGGGCGAGAAGGGCAGTTCTGAAGCAAGCCTGTTCAGCGCCGCCCACGTGCTCGTGCGTTCCGGGAAAGTAGTTGGTGACGTGGATGACTCTCAATTCAGGGCGTCTGGCCTCCATCGCGGGGTGCGGTCAAGGAAGAGCTCTTCTTCCTGTGTTCATAGTCCCTGATGGATACGGGACTATCGCTCTCCGGGTGCCGGAAGATGTGGCAGTTCCTGCAAACAGGGTTGAGGACGCCCGCTCTGAGATTGGCCACGAACTCCTCTTTTGCTCTTGAGCGCCACCACACGCGAAAATCCGATTCCAGGACGTTGGTGAATGCGTGTTCTTCCTGGTACGGTCTGTCATTGGCTTCGTTGAGCGCACAGCACGGCTGTATGTCTCCGCTAACCAGCACAAATGGCTCGTTCCATTTTGTGCAGGAGCTCATCGGTTTGTCGCAGGTGAGGTTCTCGTTGAAAACCGAAAATATTCCCCTGTCCCGGCACAGTGTTTCAATCCGGGCCATTCGCTCGGAAGAAGGCCGGCAATGCAGATCCTCGACCTCGCCGAAGGGCAGGAGGCTTGTCCAATAGATCAAGGGAGCGCTGAGCCCGCCCTCTTCCGTGGCAAGTCGGGCCACCAGGTCAACGTAATCTTCCATCTCTTCAACGTTGTGCCTGTTGATGATGAAGTGGAACCAGAGTTCCGGAATAGGCGATCTCAACTCTCTCTTGATACGCATCATGGCCCGTATGTTGCCGATAACCCTGTCGAAATCCGACCCGACGCGTATCCGTTTGTAAGATTCTCTCGTTGCGGACTCTAGAGAAACCCAGATCTTGTTGATACCTATCTCTATCAGTTCCCTGGCCCGGTCCTCGTCTATGGAGTAGAAATGGTCGAAGAATTCCACGAAGCATTTCTTCTGCTCCTTCAGAAATCGGAGCATCTTCATGTAGTCGGGATTCAGAAAACCCGATCCTATGCCCGTAACGCCTATCCATCTGAGATCCGGGAATTGCTCGACGACGTGCTTGAACTGATCGAGGGTCATATGGCGGGGGTTCTCGGTCCAGTACGTATGCTCGCAGATGACACACTTGAGATTGCAGGCCGTGGTGACTTCTATCTCCAGTTGGCGGGGATAGGGCCCCAGCCGCGGAAAATGACGGTAAACCACGTCCTGAAGGGCGAGCCCTGCGTCTCTGGAGAACAGAGTGGCCCACACGTAAGACCGGGCATTTGCCAAGTCTCTACGATCAAAGAGGAGGTATTTCAGATACCGGAGCTTGTAGCGAGCCAGAGGCAGCAATTTCAGTCTTCTCTTGTCCAGCAAATCAGCCTGCTCCCTGCACCTGCTCCCGTCGTCCGGTCATTCAGCGGAGAAGAGGTTTCTGTTTTCTCTAATCCATTCTATCAGATTCTCGATTCCCTTGCTTGGGAAAACCTTGGGATTCCACCCCAGTTGTTCTCTAGCCCTGGTTATGTCACACACAAAGTACCGCAAGTCTCCGTACCGGTCGTCTGCAAATGTGACCTTGACCTCAGTTTCAATCAGTTGGCTTATGACGCGGATGCACTCCAACAGTGAGATGGAACACGTCTCCCCGCCGCCGATATTGTATACGCCCGGAACCTGGCTTTCATAGAAAGCATGAAAGGCTTCGGCCGCGTCCCCCACGTAGAGGATGTCACGGACCTGTTTTCCTGTTCCGAAAATAGTCAGAGGCCAGCCCAGGATCGCGCGGACGGCAAAGTTGGCCACCCATCCGTGATCCTCGCCGCCCAACTGGCCGGGCCCGTATATTCCAGTCAGCCTGAAACTGGCGGCCTTCAGCCCGTAAACCCTGCCATAGGTTTGTACGTAGATGTCCCCGGCCGCCTTGGACGCGTGCAGAGGCGACAGATTTCCTTCCAGGGTGGGATGGTCTTCGCCGATGGCCGCGGGAGAGCGCAAGTACCGGGTTTCCGATTCCCGCAAGGTCTCGTTGATCTTGTTTCCGTACACGTGGATCGTGGCGCACGAGGCTACTGGTATGGCCAACTTTCTTGCCGCTTCAAGCACGTTAAAGGTTCCGTACACGTTGGTGGAGAAGTCCAGCACCGGGTCTTCCCAGCTCACGGTCATTGCGGGCTGAGCTGCCGTGTGAACAATGTAGTGGCACCCGGAGGCATAGTCCAGGACCGCCTCCGCGTTGCGAACGTCCTCCTTGACCAAAGTGACTCCCAATTCCGAGAGCCTTTGCCAGTGGTACTCTCTGGCGGCTTCCGCCGCGTATCCGGTCCTCTCCAGCTCGTACTTGGTCATGTTGTCCAAGCTTGTGACCGAGTCACCGCGCTCCGCATAATACCGGCACACATGGGACCCAAGAAAACCACACCCTCCGGTAACGAGCACTTTCATCTCAACTCCAAAGGTAAGAGACACCGACGTTATTGACCGTCTTGGCGTGAGGTTGAAGACTTGTCTGTTTATCCAGGGTATTCAGTCATAACCGATTGGACGTTTCACCGTCAATGGCTTTATCCTGCAGGCAGACTGATAAGGGCAAGGGCAAAGATTGCCGCGATCAGCGACCGTTACAACCCATCATCCAAGACCTTACGAATAGTCCGGAGGGCGAGCAGGGCGTCATAAGGCTTTGGAATAAACTCTCTTGCTCCTGCTGCCTTTGCTTCGCGGGCCACCCTGTCCTCGGTGTGGCCGCTGGACATGATCACTTTCACCTTGGGATTTATGGAAAGCAGCCCGGCAAGACAGCGCCTTCCGTCCATCTCCGGCATGATCACATCCAGAATCACCAACGCGATTCTATCTTTCATCATCCTGTAAATGTCCAGAGCTTCGCTACCGTGCCCGGCGGTAATCACCTCGTACCCCGCCCGTCCCAGCATTCTCTGGCCAAACTCCCGTATGTACGGTTCGTCATCAACCAGGAGGATGGTCTCCGATCCACCGCGAAGATCCCGCGAGAGGTCTGCCGGAATTTCGGATTCCGCTTGGCTTTCAATTGCAGGCAAGTAGATGCGAAAAGTCGTCCCGACTCCTTCTTCGCTCCTGCACGATATATGGCCGCCGTGTTGCTTGACGATGCCGTGAACTACAGCTAACCCCAGGCCGGTGCCTTGGCCGAGCCCTTTGGTGGTAAAAAACGGTTCGAATATCCGGTCCAAGCATTTCTGGTCCATTCCGTGGCCGGAGTCGGATATCGTAATAGCCGCGTGCAAGCCGGGTCGAGCTCCGATTTCTCGCCGGCAATATTCCTCTTCCAGAATCACGTTTTCCGTCTCGATGGTCAGAGTGCCGCCGTCCGGCATGGCATCTCTCGCATTTATGGCCAGGTTCACGAGAATCTGCTCTATTTGGGATGAGTCTGCAATCACTGGTCTGACTTCATCCCGCAGGCGGAGAACTATCTTGATTGTCTTTGGAATGGTTCGAGAAAGAAGCTTTCGTGCCTGCCTTATCTTATTGTTCAGGTTGACCGCACGAAAATGGGGTTGGACTTTTCTGCCGAACGTGAGGAGCCTCTGCACTAGGTCGGATCCAGCCTGGGCAGCCTGTAATATCTTGGTGATGTCCTCGTATTCGGGGTCGCCCTCTTGCTTGTCCATGAGAAGCATTACAGAGTATCCCGATACAACCTGTAGGAGGTTGTTGAAATCGTGGGCGATGCCTCCCGTAAGGGTTCCGATGGCCTCCATTTTCTGAGCCTGTACGAGCTGCGAGCGAAGGCTCTTGGCCTCGCTCACGTCAATCAAAAAAGCGAGCGACGCCCTCTTCCCCTGGAACTCAATGGTAGATTCCCAGGCTTCCAAATCAAATGACCGTCCATCTGAGGCGATCCCGACAGCTTCGATGTGGGAGAGCGCTTCCTTGGGGGATTTGCTCCTGGAGGTATTGCGGAGGATCAGCTCCCGGGACTCGGGGGCATACAATGTCTCCACAGGCATCCCGATGATGCCATCCGCACTCTCGTAGCCGAACATTTTGGTGAACGCAGGATTCACATAGACGTATTTTCCGTCCTGGGCGATTCTTATCCCCACCGGCGACGACTCGATCAGGAGTCGCATCTTTTCTTCGCTCACTTCGAGAGACTTCACCGTCCGGTAGTTAAGCAGACCTAACGCGGCCAATTCGCCGAATGCTTGAGCCAGCCGGGCGTCATCGTCATGGAACCCTCCCGGTTTATTGGCCATGCCGATCAATCCCATCACCTCGCCTCGAATCGCAATGGGAGAAAACATGACGTTTTCCAGTCGCGCTTGTCCTTTCGGCACAAACCTGGTCCAAACGCTCTCGTGGAAATCGTTTTCATAGACAACTTGACCCGTCCGGTAGGCTCTGGCACGAAGGCCTTGTATAGGGATGGGGCCGGAGACCGGCACCGAGCAATAGCGCGGGCCTGCATCGAGGAACAGCACCTCATCTCCAGAGCCGTCCTCGCTCAAGAGAGACACAAAACCTGCGCCGGCCCCTATCAGCTCCTTGAACGGTGCGAACACCCCTCGGGCCGACCGCTCAAGGTCCTGATGTTCAAGAAGTGCTCTGGTTGCGTCAAGAAGAGCCTTGATTTCCTCATTGGATTGCCGCAACTTTTCCAAGGCCTGTTTTACTTCTTCTTCAGACCTTTTTCTGTCGGATATGTCCGTAACGGCTGTGATGAAACCCTTTCCAGGATCGGTGGGATCAAGGACACTGAATCTCATGTGCGCGTCAAATACTGCCCCGTCTTTTCGGGTCATCCGCGCATCCGTTTGGGCTTGCCTGTTCGCAGCGAGATCACGGTGAATCACTTCGCCTACCCGCTCGAATTCTTCCTGGGAAGGGTAGAGCATTCTGGCGCTCCTTCCCACGCATTCCCGCTCGTCCGGGTAACCAAAGGTCTTGAGCCAGGATTCGTTAACCCACGTCATATCCCTGCCGGGTCCAGCGAGTCCTATTCCCACCGGCGAAGCCGACAAGATGCCCACCAGAAGCTGTTCACTCTGCCTCCGGGAAGCCTCCAGCTCTTGTTTCAGCGCTTGGTTCTCGAGGGCAAGCCGGCCGGCGTGCGACAGTTCGCGGCCCAGCAGAAGCAAAGTGACTGCTCCGTGTTGGTGACGACTGAGACCGTCGTCGGTAACACCCAACTCGCCGATAGAATAGAAACCCACCAGAGGAGCCGATGGCATGTTCTGAGCCAGACGAGATATTTCTTCCGCCTCACTATTTAGTGGGGTCCCGGACCTGAACGCGGACGAACAGACAAAAGCTACTGCAGGATCGCTTATTCCGGATCGAAGCATGGACTTGCTTAATGCGTCTCTCCCCGCGTCCGACATCTCCTCTGTTGTTGGCTCCATTGCCGCCACGGAGGCTCCTTGCGAAACGGGATGGGTGAGGTGAACCCCGTCACGGGCCGTGTAATAACCGGCCACGTTGACGGTTTCCTGATCATGGACGTGCCGGACCGCCAGCAGTTTCCCGGTGGTCCGCGTAGCCGCTTTTCCGCCAATCGCCTCGCCGGGAACATCCAGCATACGTGCCAGGACTTCGGCTGCCGGTTGCCCGTCCAATTCTCGGATTTGGCCATCCCGGACACGGGTGACCGTAGCTGCGCGCGGACCTGATCTCAGACCGTCTGCCATGGCGACGCCGAACTTCAAACCAGTCTGAAAAACGGCAAGCAGCATACTGTCCGGATAGGCCCGGTTCCCGGAAAGGACGTAGTTTCCTTCCATCAACAAATCATCCGCGGCACAGCCTCCAAAAAACGGCAGGCGGCCCAAGGAAAAGCGCTTCAGATCTTCCAGTATTTCGCCGCCGCGCGAATAAGCGTGCCGGGTGTGTCCCGGGGCAAAAAGCATTCCAAAGGCAGACTCGCCCCGTTGAGCCATTTCGCTCCAAATGCTTCCCGAATGTGGGGAGAAGAAAGGGGCAATGTCCGGAAAGCCTATCGCCTGAAGTACAGCCTTGCGCCAATCCGCAGACACGGCTTGCCCGATTCCGATGCTCACTCTTAGATGAGGCGAGGCAAGAGCTACGAGGACGGCACTTCTGTGTTGCGGCCCGCCGCAAATCTCACCGGCTGTGCTCGCGCCGAAAACAGGCACATCGCCTGCCTCGCTTTGTATCCCGGAGAGCAACTCTTCAAGATTGTAACGAACCGAGGCGAAGACCAGGAGTGCCGAAAGGGGATGGATCTTGATATTTGCAAGGGCCGCGCGGGCTGCCGCTTCGCCGGTTGCGAAAGAGCCATCCTCTTTGGCAAGAGCGTATCCAACCTCGATAGTTGCCGTCCTGAAATCTTCCATGAAGTCCCACCCCGTACACCGCCGGCTGTGAATTCCTACGGCTCAAGTCGCCATAAACCGCAAAGTCCATCACCGCCGGACCGACATTCCCCTTTTCGACTATTCTTGAGGGAGAATTCACGCAAGTACGGAGCACAACCCGGCACAGGTCCGGAGTAGGGCCGCTTGCATCTAGCAATTGGAAACCGAGAGATCATTTTCAGCAGAGATGTAGATCCTCCAGTTCACTTCCCGGCCCTTGTCGCGCACTCTCCAAGATGAGATCCACCAGTCCCCCCCTGCCTCTTTCAGTGAATCTCGATCAATCCATCAGCAAGCGCTCCCGTTCTTAGCGGCGTCCGAATTCTACCCCTCACAGTTCCATTGTCGTGGGCTATCCTAGTCTCGTCAAGTCATATGTTCCTTAGAATCGGCCATAAGTCATCTGCTCCTGACGCCAAACTCCGGCCTTCGCTGTGGGGATGACGCCTATGGCGTGACTGAAGAGATTCTCTTCAGTCAACAGCATTGCCTCGCATCCATTCCCAACAGGTCCGGCATCCGCGGCAGGGAGTCAATGGTACTTGGGCGACCGAGGGACACTGGCCGGATCTATGGATTCCGTTCCATATTTTGAGGAACGCGGGCCATGTAGCATAGTGGGGCAGTGTTGCATAGACGAGGGAATGGGGATCTCCAGCCCGCTCACGTGGAATAGCGATAGATGGCACAAGATTTGCTTCTCTCAAAGAGGTGTCGTTCGTTTCCCGAGCGGCACCACCGGGGGGGAGACTTTTCCGTGTCCACTTGTGGGCCTGACTCCCATGCGGAGGTCCGCGCATATCACATACTGCCGCCTGTTTCAGGCGAAACGGAATGATTCGAGGCCGGCGGCTCTCGGTCACTCCTGGAAAGGCGGAACGCGGCGGACCCCTCAAATTACTTCATTCCAACGAGGAGGCCGTTAAGCTTTGACAACCAACCACGGTCTGGACGCGAGTGGCCTCAAGAGAGAAATGATTCCGTCGGATCATTTCGGGATGGGAGATCCAAGTCGGTACACCGAGATCTTGGCGACGCTCCTCGAGTCTATAGCATCTTCGATACTAGTCATAAACTACGACTTGAGGGTGGTGTACGCGAACAGGAATTTCCTGATCAAGAGCCGCAAAAACGCGGCCAGCGTCCTTGGCCAAAAACTGGCCGAAGTGCTGCCGCAAGCCATCACGGAGAATACGGATCTGACAGGCGCCGTCCGCCGGGTGTTTGCCCACAACCAGCCGGTGCGGGGCCAGAGGATGACTTATCGCGCTCCCGGGATTCCCATGAGCGTTTATTTGTACACCATCCTACCCTTGAGTCTCGCAGGGGAAACGCCCAAGGTCATGTTGTTGATGGAAGACGTGACCGAACACGTGCGACTCAGCGAGGAGGTCCGCAGGGTTGAACGCCACCTGGCCAGCGTGGTTGAAAGCGCAAGCGACGTCATTCTCTCGACTGATTCGGATGGGGTGGTGCTCACATGGAATGTTGCGGCGGAAAGACTGACGGGATGTCCCTCTTATCAGATCGTCGGCCATCCCTTCTTCGAGCGATGCGCGCCCGACAAAAAGGAAGAACTCAGGAAATTATTCGAAAGATTGAAGTCCGGGGAGACCCCCCATACCGGAGAATGGGACCTTCTTGCAGCAAGCGGCCGACGCACCGCCATAAGCTGGGTGCTCTCGCCTTTGAAGGGGGAGACCGGTGAGACCGTGGGCGTGGTCGCGACCGGGAGGGACTTGAGCGAGCGCAGAAGGCTTGAAGCCCAGATTATTCACGCGCAGAAACTGGCCGCATTGAGCGTGATGGCAGGAGGAATAGCGCATGAAATCAGAAACCCTCTCGCTGTGTGCTCTTCGGCCGCTCAGTTTCTGAAGAATCCCACTATCGGGCCTGAGCTGCAACGGGAATGCATTGAAAAAATACTCTCCGGCATCCAGAGGGCTTCGTCAATAATCGAGAGTCTGCTGCGATTCTCCAGACCTTCCTCAGAATCGGAGATGACTGAGGTAGACCTGGCTGAAGTGATCCGTGAGTCTCTACGCCTCTTCCGGAGTCAGGCTAAAGTGGAGAAGATCTCAATTTCCGAGGATTATCCCGATGTGAAGGTTGCGGTCCACGGGAATGCCAATCTGCTCCAACAAATGTTCCTGAACGTGTTTCTGAATGCCCTTAACTCCATGCCCGGCGGGGGTCGGATGAACGTTTCTTTGTCGGTGAGGGCGAACGTTGCGTCTGTAAGAATAGAAGACACCGGCTGCGGCATAACGCAGGAGGATCTGGACAAAATATTCGATCCATTCTTCACGTTGTCCCCGGCAGGACGCGGATCGGGGTTGGGTCTTTCCATATGCTACTCCATCGTGAAACAGCATCTTGGAAATATTGAAGTGCACAGCACGGTCGGCGTGGGCACGATCTTCACGGTGGAACTGCCGATTCTTTAAACAACGGGGGTTGGATAATGCACGACGACAAGGGATTGGTTCTGGTGGTTGATGACGAGCCCGACATGTGCTGGGCCCTTCAGAATCTGCTTATTGACAGCGGATATCGGATCAGAGCGGCTCAGACCGGCGAGACGGCCATGATGCTTCTCAAGGACAACAAGTTCGATATTGCTTTGTTAGACGCAAAGCTTACGGACATCGAGGGGTTGGATCTCGCACAACGGATAAAGTCCGCGGACTCTTCCATCAGCATAATAATGATTTCAGGCTACTACTACAAGGAAGACCAGAGTATACGTCACGCCATGAACGAAGGACTGGTGGAGGGATTCATCGCCAAACCCTTTATCCACGAAGATGTGGTTGCCATGCTCCAAGCCCTGGGCCGTCCCGATAGCCTTCCCTCCGAGACGGGTACTGCGTCGGAGTGATTATGGCAGTTGCCATGAATTCTAACCGACTTCGATATCCGGGACTGGTAGCGATGACAACGCAAGTTTTGGTGGGGCAGGCATCCTGCCTGCCCGGGCCCCACCGGAGCATCGCCATTATCGGACATGATACCTGGCAATCACGTTACGATTAGCTGCCCAATTGAACTTTCCGCTGGAGGTTTCCCAGAATTTGATGTCCGAAAGCTGTCCGATCTCCAAGATCACTTCTTGTCGAGCGTTCTCCGAACCATCTTGAGGAGATAATGGAGGTCAAAGGGCTTGGCTATACTGCCCTGAGCCAGTGTTTCCACCGTGTGGGCAGTGGCCTCGTCCATTGTCAAGCCGCTGGCGACCAGTACCTTTGCCCGAGGATTGAGATTCAGGATCTCCTCGAGGCATTTCCTGCCCCCCATCCCCGGCATGATCAGGTCCAGGACCACAAGAGAAATTTCGTCCTTCCTCTTCCCATAGACATCCAGCGCTTCTTCACCGTCTCGGGCTTCCAGGACCCTGTATCCGGCCCTCAAGAGAATCTTCCTGCCCAGGTCCCGCACCAAATCGTCGTCGTCCACAACAAGAACTGTTTCAGTGCCGGAGATTTTGACTTCTCCGATAGCTGACAAATCAGCTTCGTTTTCCAGCATAGTGACCGGGAAGAACATATGAAAGGATGTTCCCTGCCCGGGTTGACTGTGGCAGGTGATGTGGCCGGCATGGCCCTTGACGATTCCGAACACCATAGCGAGCCCGAGGCCTGTGCCTTCGCCGGGTTTCTTCGTCGTGAAGAAGGGTTCGAAGATTCGGCTCAACACTTCCTTGTCCATGCCGTGTCCATTGTCGGTCACGCTCAGGAAGACGTACTCGCCCGGTTCAACGCCGGGATGGAGGCTACAGTATCCATCGTCAAGGAACACGTTCTTGGTCTCAAAAACGAGTCTCCCATCTTCCGGCATGGCGTCTTTCGCGTTCAAGGCAAGGTTCAGGATCGCCTGTTCGATTTGAGAAGGGTCCGCAAGCACGGTTTTGAGATCGTCTGCCAGGAACGTCTCGATTTTTATCATTTTTGGCAGTGTCCGAGACAGGAGTTCCTTGGCGTGCAAGACCTGGTCGTTAAGGTCGAGGGGATGAGGATTGGTCTCCACTTTCCGGCTGAACGTAAGAATTTGCTTCACCAGATCGGTTGCTCGGGATGCGGCCTGGCTGATCGCCTGAATTTCCTGTCTGTTTGGGGCTCCGTCTTCCATGTCGGCAAGTACTAGCTCCGAATAACCCAGTATGATCGTAAGAAGATTTTTGAAATCGTGGGCGATCCCTCCCGCAAGAGTTCCAATGGCCTCCATCTTCTGGGCCTGATAAAGTTGTCTCCGCAAGTCCCTTTGCTGGCTGAGGTCTATGACGAATGCCAGAATCGCCTGCCCGCCGGGATCTTCGATGGGGACCAGCCGAACGGCTATCTCAAAACGCTCTCCGTTCTTTCTGAGCGCCGTGGCCTCATAGTAAAGGGGGACCTGCTTGTCTTCAGTACCGCTCCTCACCAATTCGTCTATCCTGGATTTTTCTCCGGGAGCATAGAATTGGCCCGACGCCATTCCGACTACTTCTTCGGGTCTGTCATAACCAAACATTCTTGCAAACGCGGGATTGACATATTCGTAAAAGCCTCCCCTGGCCACGCGTATCCCCACGGGGGAAGCTTCGACGAGGAGCCGTATCCGCTCCTCGGAGCGTCTCAGTGACTCCTCGACCGCTTTTCTATCCGTGATGTCCATGCCTATGACGAGTCTTGAGCCGTCAGGCACGGCCACACTGGTTCCCGTAGTGTCGAGTACTCTGCCCGACCGTGCACGGGTCTTGAAGTCGGCCCAGGCTCCCTTTGGATTCTCCATGAAGTCGAGGACCATCTGCCGGTACTCGGGATTGGGGAAGAATTCCGACAGCACGTCACCAGTTTGCGCATCTTCCAGAGTGACGCCCAGAGTATTCTCCCAGCAACGATTGACCCACCGGTAACGGCCGTCCTTGGAGATGAACGCGGTCATGACGGGAATATTGTTAAGGATGGTGTCCAGGATCTCCTTCTGGGTGACCACTTCCTCCAAAGCCTTGGTCTTCACCAATCCTACTGCGGCCAAATCGGCAAGCGCCTGAACCATTCGGGCATCATTGCGGTCAAAGCCTCCGGGTTTGTTGGCCAAACCTACCAAGCCCGCCGGCTTACCTTCCACCATCAGAGGAGCTATCAAGACATTGTCCAGGGCTACGTGGCCCGGCGGCAAAGCCCCGGCCCAACGGCTCGCGGAGAAATCGTTCACATAGAGTGCCTTGCCGGCGCTGCACGCCTCGCGGCGCAAGCCTAAGAGTCGCTTGGGCAAAGAGGGCGACACCGTGCAAGGAAGGCCGGCCATGTCAACGAAAAGAGACTCGTAGTTGGATTTCTCCTCGCTTACCAGACAGACGAACCCGCCGGAAGCCCCGACCAGGCTCTTGGCCTGATTGAATATGGTCCGCACCGAGTCCGAGAAGTCCCTGCGTTCGAGAAGCGATTTGGCGCACTCTACCAGGGCTTGGGCTTCCCTGTTGGCTCTTCTGAGTTCTGCGATAGTGAGGGCGATGCCCTCCTCGATCCTCTTCCGCCGGCTTATGTCCCAGACCACGCCGGTGAAGCCCTGCAACCTTCCATCTTCGGACCTGACGGCAGACACCGACACATCTGCCCACAGCACTCTGCCGTCCTTGCGAATGTGTCGCTTCTCGACCCGACAGGAGGAGATTTCGCCACGGATCACGGCATCAAATTCGTTTCTCGTCGAAACCGCATCGTCGGGACGAGTCAAGTCAATGAATGAAAGTGTCTGGAGTTCTTCCGGACCATATCCGAGCATTTTTCCGAGAGCAGAATTTCCGTCAATGACACGACCTTCATTGTCCGCAAGGGCCAGGCCTACGTCAGCGTTGTTGAACAATTCCCGGCACTTTTCAGCATTTTCTCTCAAGGCCTCGGTCCCCTGATCCTGACGGGAGACGTCGGAGATCATCCTGAGTCCGCGTGTGAACCGGCCTAATGAATCAAAGAGAGACATGGCACCGACGCTCACCCACATATCCGATCCGTCCATCGGACGGAACTTGAACCGGCCCATTCCGGCGCTGCCTCGCCATCCGAGGTCCATTCCTTTTGGCACCTATCGCGTTCGCCGGAAGCGAAGCCCGACGATGGCGATGCGCCAACCTGTGTTTTGAGATCTCCCCCATTTTTGGACACAAAATCCGTGAAGATCCTCGGCAACCGATTTACTTGTTGCCGGTTTGCAGCCACGAAACCGGACATGGGGTTGGCGCGGAGTTCATCCCTGAGCATTGGCCCGGAGAACAGCCCTGTTTTCCCCCTTGCCGCCTGTGATATTGAGTTGCTCCGCCCATCCGCCGCAACCAAGCTGAGACGATCCTGGTTAAGATAGGCAGAGTCGGGACGCCGCCGGTGTCAATGAACGAGCGGACTTGTCAAGAAACTCGTCATTCGACACGCGGGGCTTCAATTTGTTGGTGTCGCTGGAAGGCAGGATTGTTGACCCACCAATCCATGCCCATTTCCTTCGCCTTGTCCACGGAGCACACCACCAGCCTTATTTGAATGGTGAGGAGCTCGACGTCCACGAGTTTCACCTTGATGTCGCCGGCAATAACAATGCCCTTGTCCAATACTCGTTCCAGGAGATCCGCGAGATTGGTACTTTCTAATGAATGTCGTGTAGACCGTTGGACGGACATCGTTGGTTCTCCCTACAATAGTTTCCCCAGAGGTCCAAGGTCGAGATTGAGGTCTTCGTCCTCGAGACCGAACTCCTTCCGGAGTCGCTCTATTTCTTGCGCCTGGTTCATGAGGGTTACCCCCAGCCTCTCGATCTCGGAATCCGTCAAAGAACCTGCTTCCATTCTCCGCACTGCTTGACGCTGAAGAAGCTCGTGAAGCAGTTTCACGACCGTCAGGACCAGTTGCCCCAGACCATTCTTTACGCTTTGCGGATCGAGGTTCAAACGACCTTTTTCGGCCCCTGAAGAAACCTTGTTGTTGACCCCGGCCTGCATCACCCGCGCAAAATCATCAAGGAAGTCGGATTCGGCCTGCGCACTTTTCATCAATTGGATTGTCTCGCTTTCCTGGGGTCTCATGGATTGCACTCCTTCTTCCGCACGCTCCCGAAGCCACTGCCAAGAATCTCTATGAAGCTCCGCCTAAGCCTTCAGAAGCCTCTATGGAACATAAGACCACCTGTATGCCCAGGTAGATCAAATCAACGTTCGCGACGGAAATCGTCACCTCTCCCACGATTACCGCGCCCTTGTTCAGTACGCGATCAAGCGCTTCGCAGAGCGTAACGTGCTCAACCTGATCCAGCTCCTGATCGTCCATGAGGCCTCCAGCGTGTCCGCCAATTGCCGGCGGATCTCGATTCCTGTCCCTATCCTTCAGTCTTTTCGCTGCCACACTGATTCGCGGCCGAATGATAAGGCCTTACTCTCGACAAGAGGGATAATTGGGGCGCAAGAAGTCCGCGTTTTGGAATCTAATTCATGCTAGGCGTCGAATTCATCTTCCTCCTCGAATTCATCCTCGTCCTCGACAAAAGCCCCACTTTCTTGAATGCTGTCGAGACGATCCAGGAGCTCGGATTCTTGCAGCTCGAATTCATCTTCGGATATTTTGCCGCTTTCGAGCATGGCGTAGAGTTGCTGCAGTTGCACGGTAAGGGCTTCGGCTTCTTGGAGACGTTCTTCTTCAGCGGCCTGCTGAATTTCCTCGAAGATCCACAGAAGCCCACGAAATGGCGACAACAGGATGTCGTCTATTATAAGCATTTTCCTGTTCCCATCTCAGTTTCTAGACGTCAACCTCGATTTCCACAAAATTGTGTGGAGCCCAGGGGCCGTTGTAATCAAAAGCGAAGTTGTCATCGAAATGGCCGGCCGCTTCAAGCACTCCGGCCTCGAACTTCGCCTGCGAATCCCGGGACACGAGGCAGGCAAGATTCATCACTTCCCGTTCCTCGCGGCACTTGTTCCTTTTCAACTCGGAACATCGCTTGCTCAGGGCCTTTTCCACTTGTTTCGTGTGCTTGTCCCTATCGGATTCCAGAAGTTCCTCGAACATCCGGCCGATTTCGATCTTTTCATCCTGGGTGGGCGGCCGCTGGAGGCTCAGTAGATGGTCCCGGGCCCGCGTCAGTTCAGGGTGAATGTTCACCATGTACTCGAAGATGTTGGGGACGTCCCATGCCACCCTCAGCCCCATTTCCACTTTGCCCGCAACCCGTTCCAACTGGCTGAGTAGGGCTTCCCGGTTACGTGCAAGAATGCGCCGCACAGCGTTGGGACCTTTTGAAATGATTCCGAAGGACATGGGCAGCACGTCACATTCCCCCATCAGTGTCTTCAGGACGGCCTGATGGGCAGCAAAGTGCCGTCGCTCGGGACGGATCTTCTGATCCGCGAAATCACTGACGACCGCCGCGACACCTCCATCGGTGATTGTGTAGACAGTCCCGCCATTGACGCCCAGCTTTCCATAGGAACTCTTTCCGGGGCCGGGGACAATAGCATAGAGGTATCGCCCTCTTAGCCCTACAGGCTTGGTGGTGTGCTTCTGCATGTGTCGTCCCGTCCTTTGACGAATGACCCTGATTGCCCTAAAGCAATCGGTCTTGCCGTGCCCCACCGTCTGAGGAGAATGAAGATGCCCTCATTCCACACTGGTGGGCAGTTTTCGAGGTGCGCCTTCGCAGACCGGACGGTGATCAGGGTTCGGCCGGGGGCTGCTGCTGCACCTGCCGATGCGGAGGCACGGCGAATCCTACCGCTTGAAGTTCGCCGTCATGGGTTCTTATCTCCATCAATCCGCTGCATACATAGCACTTCACTAGCCCCACAAAGTTGTCGTAAGCGGTATCCAGCTCGATATTGTGACCGCATGAGATGCAGTTTATTTTCATGACCGTTTCCTCCTCCAGAAGCTGAAAGTGGAGATCCATCGGAATCCGGTGCGGCCCGTCATCCCGTCACCGGCCACCCTTCACTGATACACGGCCCCGCCAGGCCAGCCTTATATTGTTCCAAAGCCGTCCGGCCTCGCCCGCCTGTACTCTGCCTCGGTCCAGAAGCTCCGTTGGAGTCGCCGTCGAATGCCGGCATGATCGGAATCCTTTGACGGAGCTGCTTGACCGAATCTGTTTGAAGCCCTTTGTTCGAACCATGAGATCTCTCCTAAAGTCTTCCAGAAAACATCAAGTTGTCCCGATTCTCTGTGCAACGGACGACGTTGCTCCCTCACCGGCCCTCGCCCCGAGGGAAAGGGACAGGATGAGGCACTCATTCAACCGCAACTTGCATCAGTATCTTATCTTGAATCCTCGGCCACCGGTGCAGCCCGCTTCGGAAGCGTCGTCCACAACCTTACCGGGATTTGGTGCGGAATCCGACTGCCGCTCTCCCAGATGCACGAGAATGCATCCCTTCTCACCCTCGATCTCACCCAGGCGTTGGTTTATGTTGCGGATTCTGGCTTCAGCGCTGCTCCTTTCCTTCTCGCGGCGAGCTTTCTCCATTTCCAGGCAACTAATCTTCATGTAAGCCATGTACGGCACACCCATACGCTCGACCCTTCCGGATCGGGTGCGAATGTCTCTCAGGCCTCTCAGGTTTGACTTGTTGCGTATTTTCACGGTAGTGTCTCCGGGGTCTATCATGCGATCAAAGCGAATCTTTGGGAGCCTTCTTCTGCTTGGCAAACTTATGGATTATTTCCTCCACTTTTCTACGCATGATGGATTCGCCGCCTTTCGTAACCTTTACGGTATCCCTGGCCAGGACGTCGTTACATATCCATCTGAAGGTCTCGTCGTCGGATCGTGCTCTGCCGTTGACGTGGGCCAAGACCTTGCCGATTGCGATGCAGGAACGGATTGTGGGACGGCGATTATTCACGCCCACCACTCGGAGTTCCCTGATAATGTCCACTATCGTTTCTGCCTCCGACATTGGGAGACCGGATTTTGCCATGGTAATTCGAATTTCCGTCTCCCGGTCGTAATGATCCACGTTAATGGTGATGATTCGGTCCAGGAGAGCGTCCTGGGTCTTGTGGACCCCGGCGTATTCTTCGGGATTGGAAGTGAAAATGGCTCGAAAAGAGGGATGGACTTCGAGATAGCCCTCGCCGGTTCGCCGGAGACTCGGCAGATTGAGTATCCCCTCCTCGAGAATACTGAGCAGAACATTATTGGCCTCGGGCCTGGAGCGGGTAAACTCATCGTAGATGAGTGTGTAACCGTCGCGACATGCCGTCGTCAGGCGGTTGTCAATCCAAAAGCTCTGCATCTCCTCTTCGGTCTTGACCACGGAATGAATGAAGTTGTCTATGACTTTGGATTTGCGGAATCCTGCGTCTCGGCCCACCAGATCCGAGCTGCCGAATTCGTCGTCGCCGTGGATCAGAATGACGGGCCTGCGCAGCTTCGCCGCCACGTGAAAGGCGAGGGTGGTCTTGCCCGTGCCCGCCGCGCCGGCGAAATGAACGGAATAGCCCACAGCCAGGTAAGCCATCGCACGGTCTGTCAGATCCTGGACATGACGAGTGCAAACAAACTCGTTGCTCGGCTCGGGCTGGACCTTTTCGCTCTCCGGCCGGATCTGCTGAGTAACCTCGGTAGCCATTTTCAAACTATTGCCGCTCATGGTTTACCAGCTTCCTTTTGAATTTGAATTTGCCGCTCTTTCCTTCGGGCAGCCGGACATGTTTCTCCCGGCATCAAGAATAGGATCTCGTGTCCACGCAGGGCAGGTCCTCAGTCGTGATTGACGAATCCTTTACCGTGACACGTCAAACAAGGCAGGCCCGGCGCGGATCCGTCGTCGCCGGAGCCCCGGCATTCCGGACATGTCGAAATGGGACCTGATGGGAGCGGAACAAAACCCTTGCCCGTGCATGTGGTGCAGGTAAAGGTTTTGACCGCCCCTGTTCCCCGACAGTGAGCGCAACGGGTGTAGGGTGTCCGTACTGTTACGACACCGCTCCCACCGCATACGCAGCATGTTGAGATCCAAGACATGATCCCGAAAGGATCTGTTCCGGTGCCGCCACAAAAAGAGCAGGTCACTTCCGCGATTTGTGTCTGTTTATCTGTCGGATTAGACATTGCGGACCTCAACGTTGCGGTCACCCGGCTTTGGTATCACTCTTGGATTTCTTCTTGCCGTGTTCTTCTTTTTCCTTTTCGGCCTCTGCTTTTGCTCTGAGCTCGGCTTCGGCCATTGCCTTTCGCTCAGCTTCCTCTCTTGCCCTGACTGTAGCTTCAGCTCTCGCCTTTTGCTCGGCCGCCATCCTTGCCTTATGTTCGGCTTCTTCCTTGGCTTTGGTACCTGCCTGAGACAAGCTGCGCCATACCTTGCGGGCACCCGCCAGGTCTGAGGCAACCTCGTGTCTCAACTCACTCACCGAACCCTCCAAGGTTGATATGAACCGGTCTCTTTCGGCTTTGGAAGCCTTTGCCATGGCTGTGCGCTCGTTCTGGAATCCGTTCAGCATTCCGGATACTTGCCTCGCCACACCGGATACGAAGTCGCGATTACCTTTCTTGGTTTTCGCAGCCATCTGCTCATGGGCCTTATGAAAACCGGTCAGTAATCCGGACACTTCATTAGCCATGTCAGTGACGAACTTCACATTCCGCCTTTTCGTTGTGGCGGCCATGTCCGAGTGGGTTTTGTGGAAATCGCTGATCATCCCGTTGACGTCAGCTTCCATGTTTGAAACAAACTTCTTTCTCTCGGCCTTTGAGCGTGCGGCCATTTGCAGGTGGGCCTTCTTGTTGCCGGCCCGCATTGCCAATACCTGTTTTCTGGTTTGCTTGGCCCCTTCGTCAAGTTCCTTCACCAGAACCTGGCGGGAGCCCCTCAAGGCTCTGATTTCGCTGCACAACCGCGTAATGTCTTGAGTCAGAGTACCCATTACTCCTCCTTTTCAGCCCGAAGCCCCAACCGTAGGGCGGAGCCGCCAAGCTAGCCATGTGCTCGGTCGGGGCCCTTCAGGCTATGCCCGGATAGGAGCCCAAGAAGCGGGGGGGGGGCACGGTGCAGCCCCCCTGGCTCTGTGGACTTCCCCATGACCGGATATGATTACGCAGGGGCAGCAGCGCTTGCGGTAAGACCGATCGCTTCGGCGTACTTCAGGTACGTTTCGACTGAAGCGATCACCACCCTGGCCTCGACGGAGAGCAGCTCGATCCCGACCAGCGAAACCTTTGCCCAGACATCAATGACGATACCTTTGTCCAGAATCCTGTCGACAACTTCCGCAAGGCTGGAAGAGTCAGTAGACTTGGCTATCTTTGCCATCGTAAAGTCCTCCCTCTCTCAGAAATCGGATTTGGTGATCCCGGGTCTCTTGTTCTTGGCATGCCGTCAATTCTATAAGCTAGAATCATGCCAAGACGCGGTGCGTGCGGGAATATGTCGGATAACGAGCTATTATCAATCGGTTACGGGACAATATTACCGATTTTTAGGGTCGTACACTGGACGAGGATCGGCTCCAGCACCTCCCTATACCCATAGGAGAAGGGCAGGGAGAGGGCTCGACCCTTGCTGGGAGGCCGCGGCAGGAATGGTATATAACGGACTCAACACTATGTGGAG
>Ga0172371_10003766_pt1 | contig 23329 bp, 19 predicted proteins | sample Lak12m_FD_114543 | JGI IMG/M metagenome (GOLD analysis project Ga0172371, IMG submission 114543) | Freshwater microbial communities from Kabuno Bay, South-Kivu, Congo - kab_022012_12m | ecosystem: Environmental > Aquatic > Freshwater > Lake | place: Democratic Republic of the Congo: South-Kivu...
GAACGCGCCAGACAAGGACGCAGAAAGCGCGAATAGCAGCGCTATTTGCGCGACCGAGGACGACGTATCGCGCCTCCCAGTGCGCTTCGGCCGCCGGGACCTCGTTTTTCAGCAGCCTCCTAGGCCAAAAAGCCCGCGCAGAGCTTCGTGCGTGGGCCCCAATCGCAGGGAGCCAAGAGTCAAATCAGCAACTTACCAGAGCCCCACAGGGAATGGCAACCCCAAGACCATGTTCCCCAAGGAGGGTCGGGCCATGTGGCTATGGTGGACTCGCTGGGCCTGTAGCGATCATGCGAGTTCCCCCGAAAGGTCAGCCCCCATGTCATGGCATAGGGAAATGACCCTTTCGAACAGAGGCCAAGCATGCGGTATGGCATGAAAGATCTCCGGGTGGAACAGCAACGAGACCGTTCCCCTTGCCCTCATCGTCTCCTCAAGTGTCGATTGAAGCTCTCCGAATACTACTTCGGGGGCCCGAGCCAACTGAAAGGTGTCCATGAACAGAAGTGGCACCAACAGGAGCCCAGTTTCTCTCTTGTTGACAGGGTCAAATGCCCGGTGGATTCGTGCGGATGCTGACCGGAACCCTACGCGTGACGTATACCCAACGCTGAAGTCATGGCTGATGCCGGCGGCTTCGAGCTGCCCGGCAATCCTCTCGGTGTCGAAGCGCAAGTAATGATTGCGGTGCGTCGTGACCGCGCAACCGAGCGCCTGCTCCAGCCTTTCTCTCTCCTCGGAATAGCTGTCGCGATCCCGAGCGGCGTAGCTCCCGTGCAAGCCGATCGCCATACCGGCATCCTGGATCAGATTGGCCGTTTCCTGCCACGATGACCAGCTACTGTTGGTTCTCGTCCCGTGTCGGCCTGTCCCGTAGGGCCCTGACATCATGAAGAATCGGGCCCCGATTCCTTGTTCGCGCTCGTACGCGAGCAAGCGCTCCAGCCCTCTGAGCAGCGCGCGTGGGGCCAAGGTGGTTCTCAGTGGGACGCGGCCCGCACGGCGCAATCCCAAACCAGCCAGCGCCGAACCAAGCAGGCAATACGGCTCCAGGAAGGTCGTCCGGTCCACATCATGGGTGATGTGGACCGAGAACGACTCCTGCGCGTCGGCGCTCAATTGCCACTGGTCAGGCACCTTCTCCGCCAGCGCCCTCGCCAACCGGTCGACCCAAGGCTTGGAGACACCCCACGTCAGAGCTGTTTCGTCGAAGCGGCCAAGACGGTCCCGTCTGCCCGTTGCCAGTTCACGCGCAAGAGTGAGCCAGGCGAACACATTCCTGAGCAGGTCGGCGGAAACGAAGACGTCTGCGGTCAACTCAAGCCCGCTGTGCCCGCCATCGCCGGTCTGGGCGTGCGCAAGAGTTAGATCTAATCCCGCGGAATCGAGAAGGGTCTGCGCTGCGTAGCGAAGGTGTTCTGCCTGATCCCCCGGTGCGAGACGCAGCGTTGCCACGCCCCTTGGCCGAGATGGCGACTGCTCATCTAGCATGATCAGAAGTTCCGCCGCCTGACCAGTTTCAGCGCCATCTCCAGCGGTAGCCAGGCCTTGTTGACGGTGAAGTAGGGCGTCAACTGGCCCCCAAAACCGCGGAAGTACCTCTCGACGGCCCGGATCATCGAGCCCTCGAAGTCGAAGGTCTGCAGGCCGAGTTCCTTGGCGTGTTTGATCGCCTCGAAAAGCGCCAGTGCTCCGGCGCCATGATGTTGGTTTCCCCCCGACCTGGCTCCACCCAGCAGATAGTAGGCCGTCCTGGCATCGTGAATGATGAAGCAAGAGGCGAGCGCCGCGTCTTCCTGATAGGTGGTGAAGGCGTAGCTGTTGCTGTTGTTGGCAAAGCGAGACAGGACCGCATCCAAGTGCTGCGTGTTGGCTCGCACGTGCTGCCGCTCGAAAGTATCCATCACCAAGTCGCGAACGGTCGTCAAATCCGAGGTCTGCCGAACCGCTAACCCGTCGCGGCCGGCCTTTGAAATGTCGTTGCGCCGGGCAGAGGACATTGTGCTGCTCATCTGATCGATCGAGCAGGAAAGCTCGATCCTATACGTGTAGCCCGGGACGACCTTGAAATCCTTCCAGAAGAACGGGAGTGCATCCTGGATCCTAGGGTCCAGAGCGACTGACACGATGGTGAAAGGTTGGCTGTCAAGCAGTTCGGCCACGGCCTCGAGGATGTGCCGTCGTGCTTCGGCGATTGCGACCGGGTTTCGCGCACTGATCCGATAGAACGGTCCGCACTGGGGTGTGAAAGGCGGGTTGCGGATGATTGAGACCCCCATCCGACGGGTCCGGTATACGTGGAAGCCCCCAATGAGTTCGTCATTCTTGTTGAATACTCCGTACCGTGTCAGCCGGTCACCAAACAGCGAAGTCCACGCCGCAGAGTGAAACACCGACCCGCACTCGCGCGCGAGTGCGTCGTACGATGCAAGGTCTGCCTCAGCTACCGGTCGGACGTTCATTGCCCGGTCCGTAGCGCCCGAGCCCGGGAGCGCGGCTGTCCGCTTACGATTCAATCACACGCTGGATCATAGATACCAGCCTCGCTTGCTGTTCCTCGAAAGAAAACAGCCTCTGGCCTTCATATGTTGCCGTCTTCTTCTGGATATCATCCCGTGTTACTGATCCGTCGGACAGCGCACGCAGTAGACTGTCGATATCCGCTCCAGAATAGTAGAAGCACTTGTCGGCCAGAGAAGTATCGATTTGAAACTCGCTGGATGACGCGCCGGCTTTTCTAAAGGCCTTCATGAGCGTTGATGTTCCGCTTATCTTATAGAGGTTATAGACTCGTGCATGACGAACAGAATGGTCTATCAAGAACAACACGATATCAACTTCAAAGAGCAGCGCAAACATCTCTCGAAAGGGCACGAATTCGGTGAAGTACCTTACTGCGCAGGCAAGATTCCTCTCCTTAATGCGCTGTTCGATTTCGCGCGAAGCCTTGCCGACGAGATACAGGCGCAAGCCGGTCGGGTCAGTTGCGGGCCCAAGCTTCTCCACTGCGGCGAGAAGGCCCAGGTAGTTGCGTCTCGTGCTTTCGATTGAGCCAAACACACCGACCTTCAGCAGGGGCCCCGAGGAATCGGGCTGATCACCCCGGCAATTCGCAGCAGCCAGGAAGCTATCGAAGAATATGGGGAGGAAGAAGCCCAAATCACCAAACTGTGGGTGGTTTGTGGCCACATATCGGTGAACTTGTTCTGAAATGACCAGATTGCCATCGAAGTATCGGTAAAGGCGGTGTCCGCAAGGCGTAAGGAAATTTTGGAAGTTGTGGATAATCTGGATCTTCTTATTGCGTCGGAATATCAGGCATATCAGGGCTACTTCGAGGATAGAGTAGGTGGAATTGAAGATGATTACATCCGGTTTGATGTCGTCGAGGATCTCTCGAATAGCCAGGTAGCGCTGAGGAGTTCGCACGGCACGATAGACCCGATTGCCCCGAGAGTTGGCGGTAAACCCTCGGCCGCGATAGAGGTGTGCCGTTTCGCGCAAGAGGTCCACATCCAGCAGGGTCGTGGGCGCCACAACATGGACATCGAAATCCCGGCAAAGGAGCTCCACCTGTGGCAGGATTACTTCCTCATGGCTATGCTTGGGCTCGACTATTGCGACACGCGGTATTCGCGTAGCTTCCTGCCCGGCAACGCTCCTCAATCTGCCACTTCGGTGCATTGCGCCCGTTGAATCTCAGCCTCCATAAACTCGAGAATTCTGCTTGCTCGGCTGTCGATGTCGAAGCCGGCAGACCACTCAAGTGCTGCGCGGCCCATCGTCTCTCTGGTCGCGCGATCGTCCCTAAGTCGGGTAATGGAGCCGCGGATCGCAGGCACATCGAGTGGATCGACACGCATGGAGAACGAGTCATCGAGGATATCGTCGTTGAACGCTCCGGTTGAGCTGACAATCGGCAGACCGCATGCCATCGCCTCAACGATAGCGTTGCAGCACCCTTCATCTGTTGTCGGCAGAACGAAGACATCACTTGCGGACAACAACTCGGGGATCTGTTTGTGCGGCACACGGCCGCAAAACAGGACGTTGTCGCCGGCCGGCCGCTCATCACCTGATCCCATGAAGATTGCTGCCACGCCTTCCACATCTCTGACGGCCTCGACCACACGCAGTGCGCCCTTCCTTGGTTCGAAGTTGCCAACGAAGGCCACGAGCAGGCGGTCGGGAGGCAGACCGTATTTGAGCCGCATCGCTGAACGATCGCGCGGGAAGAAGCGCCTCCGGTTAACGCCGTTGGGGAACACTCCGATTCGGCGACTTCCGATCTCCAGGCGCTCACGCATCAAGCGCGCCAGATAGCTGGAGTTGGCGATGAACCCTGTGGCCTGCTGGAGCTCGCAGCGTGCAACGTTCACTCCCAGGTGGTCGACGGTATCGAGAGAGATCTCGCCCGCCGCCGGAAAGGATGGGATGCTCATCTCCTTGCCTAGACTGACCGCGACGGCACCGGCAGGATACATGAAGTGCCCGTAAAGGGCATCAGGGGGCTTGGTAAAGTGGCGTTGTAGCACGCGGGCCGCGGCGCCGCGAATCCCAGATTGCGTGAGTCTGAGCGAGTTCCAATTCCCAATCTGTCTCGATGACATCGATAGGAACCGAGGGCGAAAGATAGTCACCGCCGCGCCTTCGCCGGCATCCTCGACCGTCCGAAATGGATCCCGCCCCAGTAGACCTCGATGAACCGCCAGTGGGTTGATAACGACGACTTCCACCCCTTGGCGTGCAAAGGAATGAGCAATCTGCTGGACGAAAACGTGCCATGTTGGGTGCAGGTTGCATGGATACCGGTACGCGATAACTGCAATCGACTCGATACTCAAGAGAGAAGACCGTTCGGCCGCGTCATCCCGCAATCTCACGAGGGGCTGCATCCATCTCTTTCATCAAGTGCTCCACCCTAAGGTTGCACATATGATTGGCCCAGTAGCTACCGGGTTCGAACCTCCACGCTCCCCCGGCCCACACGTATCGCCCCTCGATGCCATCTACTTTCATGTAGATGTCAGGAGTCGTGCAGCCGAACACCGTCTGGAGCTCGTTGATGAGGAGGCGACCGTCCGGCGTTCGAAACACATCGACATCCATGCTCGTGAAACCGCCGATGTCCGTAACGTCTTTGAGCAGGTTCAGCAGTTCCTCGCCCGGATCAAGCCAGCTCCATTTGTGTGACGCGCTATGCAGACCGTCTGGTCCCTTTTCTTTGCGGTATCCGAAGTAGGAGTCTCCGATTCGCACCATCCGCCACTCTTCCACGTGCGGGAGATACTCCTGCAGGTAGATGAACCCGCGTTGGCGATCACGCGCATCGTATCGTTGCGGGCGAAGGCCCCGACCAAAGGCATGGTTGATAATACGCACGAGGCCCTTTCGCGTTGCCACTACTGAGACTCCCGTCGCACCAGCGCCCGTGGCTGTTTTGACCACCATAGGTAATGGACAATCCTGAGCGAACGCCAGTGCCTCCGACTGGTCGTGGAAGACCCATGTCTGCGGATGGGGGAGCTGGTGCGCATCCAGCCAGTCTCGCAGCCTAGGCTTGTGCTCGGTTAGCCAGCACTCTTTCCAAGTTGGGTACACTGTCATTCCCAGATCGTGCTCGAGAATATGGAGGCGATAGTCAAAGGCGTTCTTGGCTGTTGTGGACGCACAGCTCGGCCACACGAGAACCGCACTGAACCCACCCTCACGAAGTCGCTTGACCCATGTGTCGGACAGTAGATCGACAACCTCATAGGAAACGCCTTTCTCGCGGCATGCGGCAACGTAGTGCTGGTGATCCTGGGTCATATCCTCAATGATGGCGAGCTTGTATGGGCTGCCATCAAAGCTCGCCGTCAGCATATCTCGGTACGGATTTGCCTCGCGCTCCTGGGCATAGTCGTAATCCTGGAGCGACAAGCGCGCGCGCACGGCATCCTTCAAACCTTTTGGAATCACAGGCGCGAGACTGCGCATCACCCGGTGGGACGCTTTCATGGTACCGACCTTAGAATCTTAGCTTGTAGTGGAACTCACGAAGAAAGGAGCCTATGAAAAGGGATGTCCGCATCTGCATGCCGTCACGCATCGCCATATCCCAATCCGACTGCGGAAACGCTGTCTTCAGGACTTCCTCGATCTCACGAACATAGGCACTACGGGAGCGCAGATCTCGGTAGCCTGCAATCGCAGGATTGCGTTGGCTGTCAGCGGACGAACGCCTGCGCCTGGCGGCGCGCAGGCGGACGGGCAGTGCACGCTTGATTCGTGACTCAAGGGCGGCGCGAGGCGGTGTGGACACGAACGAGTGTCCATACTGCGAATTCACCGCCGCCAAGGGCGGCGACAATTCCCGGATCATGGCTGCTTCGTACTCCCCGCCAGGGCCAATATACGGAGTTGCCTTCAATGCCTCAACCAGGGTCGTAGTCTCGATGAACGGTGTGAGAATCATGGCTACTTGGTTATAGGCATTGCTGACGGCGCTTGCACTATCCGGCATTCGGACGAGACCGTAGTATCGTCGTGCCGTGTGGAAGCCGACCTTGCCGGGGAGTTCCACTCCGAGGCGCGCTCCTACCTTCTTGTTCCTGTGCAGTCGCATCGCCTCGAACTCATTTTTGCCCCCGCAGGCTTCGCGCGCGAACGGATAGAACACTGCGTAGTCCATCCAGTCGTTCCACCGGAAATAGTTAGGGGTCGCATAAGGGTTCCGATAGATCTCGCCGCCCAAACCGTGCAGGCTCAATCGATTCTGGCCCAGGACCCTGACCCGGTATTGGGCAGTATAGGTCTCGCTGAAAGCGCCCATATCATTGATGCAGCGCGCGTCAAAGAAGTAGAGGTTGTTTAGCATGATCTCCTGGCGGCGCTGCTCGTGGAGCTCCTCCAACCGTGTGGTCGGAAAGACCGCCAATTCGTTGCCTCCTACGGAGGCGAGTTCGCGCGCGACCGCAAGTTCGGATTCGTGGACACCTACCGTGCAATGGCTATGAAGTGGTATCGGGTTTGGTAGGGCCTGCGAGAGAGCCAGCAAGAGTCTACTGTCGTAGCCATTGGACAGTCCTAGTTCTGCCCGGCTCTCAGCATCGAGGGGTTCCAGCTTCCGGAAGTAGCTCCGCAGCACTTCGAGTTGACAGCGCACGCTCCGGCCAAAGCCGGCCTCGTGGTACTCGTCGCGGCCGTCTGGGGGGGGGCCATTGAGCACCCTGATGCCCGTCTTCCCTTCAAACCATGGCCACAGAGTGTGGTTCAAGTGATGAATGCCTTCTACGAGAGTGTCCGGCCCCACTATGTAGCCTGTGCAAAGCTTCTCGTGAAAAGCCATGCGGTTGAGCACCCGTCGGCCCGGTACGGCAGCCAGCACGGCTAGGAAAGATGACGAAACGCAGTCGCAGGATTCGTCAGCGAAGAGGTGTTGGGCGTTCAGGCGATCGGTAAGGAGAGAGATGGTTCGCCCATCCCAGAACAGCAGACAGAAGTTGCCAATCAGCTGCGCACGGTCAACAGCCGACGCGCGATAGTCGGTCAGAAGTCGGGCGAGGGATGCCTTGTAGCCCAGACCGCGGTACGACACTGTGCCGCAACAGAACACCCTGTTGTCTTCTGTGTCCGCCACCGTGTTCTGCACCGTCCAAAGGACCTTGTGGTAGGCGAGGAGCGTCCAGCCCCCGAGATGAACGGAATTTGGGGCGCCAAGTCCCTTCCGAGAGAAGACGCGCTTCGCCTCCGCAGTCGAGATCTGTGCGCCTGTGCGGGAGAGAAAGAAGGCACCCATTTCTGCGCTACCTGGTCGAGCCGTTTGGTGGCTTGACCGCAACCGCCGCCACTGGAGACGGCAATGTTGGGTAGTGCTGGCCCGGCTGATGACGGCGACCAAGCTCTCGAGACGAGTGCGCGCTTACGAGGCGAGGCGCGAGGTCTTGATCCATCGCGAACGTGTAGCCGATCAGCGCACCGATCCAATACCATTGTTCGGTCTGCAGGAAATTGGGCACGCCAAATCCAATGAGAAGCATGGTTATGAGAATGGCCTGAAAAAGGCGGGCGCGGTAGCGCGTCTCGGGGTCGGGTGTCTTTCGTGCCACGCGCGCCAAGCGACGCCACCAGATGACGTAGATGGGGAAGTACAACAGGGCGCCAACGAGGCCAGTGGTGCTCAACACCTCGGCGTAGTCGGAATGACTGTAGGCTCCGATGCCTGATTGGGAGTTGAAGTTTCCCAGCCCGACGCCGGTGAGGGGATGCGCGAGAAAGAGTTCATAGGCTGAATCGTACATCAGCATGCGCTTCTGATCTCCTGAGTCGGTACCAGTATTGTCCAGCCTCACTCCCAGTCGAGAATTGTCAATGGCATACGTCGCAAACGCGTACACCCCGACCAACAGCAGAACCACCGCGAGAAACGCGGTGATGCTCCGAAAGAATCGCCGCCTATAGCAGAACCACATCCACAGAACGAGAAAGACAAGCAACGCTAAGAACGATTTGCGTGAAGCCGACGAAACCAGCGCAACTGCTAGGGTGACTCCCAGTACGGCAAGTGAGGGCCGAAGAAACCTCCTCCTCGCGCCACCCCAGAAGTAGGCCAGCGCGAACGTGCCCGCCAGCATGGCGATGCCGAACGTATTGGCGTTCGTAGGCAATGTAGATCTAATCGAGGTGGAGTCAAGCCCAGCCTGAAGGCTGCCTGTCGTCCAGGAATCGGCAGCAAACCCTACTGCAACCGTCAGTACTGCCATGAGGTTCACCGTGGGGCTTCGCTTCACTTGGGCGATCCCGGCAACGGCGATGGCCAGTCCGCAGGCCATTGCCACCCTCAGGAGCATCCTATCGAAAGCTGCTTCGTCCCGCGCGACGACGAGCCCACTAAGGGCCGCCCAAAGCACAAACGCTGCGAAAAGCCAGACCTCAGGAATGGGCTTTAGCCGATACTCCAGCAAGAAGAAGAGATAGAGGAGAAACAGGGTTGCGGCAAGAACTCGATTGAGCATAGGCAGCCACGAGGTCAAGCCTGTCAACGGCATGATCACCGGGATGCAGAAAATCAGTACACCCGCGAGTGCAGTGGACAGGCGGCGTGAAGGTCGTGTTGAAGTGACTGATGGTATAGCGGGTGTCACCGGATTGAGCGCCCTGGGTCCACCTTGACGAGACCAATCGTCGTGTGAGCGTGCGGCGATTGGGTTGCTTCTTCCAAAAGGGTTTCGACAACCTCCCGGTGGGTGTCGCAGCGCAGGAGATCGAGGAAGACCAGAAGAGATCGGCTGGAGCACAGCCGTTCGGCGAAGTTCAGACGCCCGTTCAACCTTCGCAACAGTCGCCCGTGCGCCCGTAGGTAGCTAAAGTACATCGGCTTCTGTCTCTTGCAGAACTCTGTCCAGAGTGCATCCAGCGTTTCTGGGTCGCACAACGCCTCATTGCGCAGGTCCATCCGGTCCCGGAAATCACTCTCCTCAGAGGAGGCCATTCTTCTGGCTCCGGGTCGACCGCGCGACTGGAAATAGGGGACAACTTCCAGCTCCAGCGAGACTGTCTCCTTGCGGGTAATCAGTCGCACCAGGAATCCCGTGTACCAGAGCTCATCTGCATTCGGAATATCATGGATGAGGTTGCCCTGACCATAGACTATCGGAGCGCCTCGGAAGACCTCGTATGTCCCTGCGCAGTGGGAATGCTGACAGATGACGGCGTCAGCACCTTGCTCGACGAGAAAACGACAGGTCTTCTGCAGTCGAGGGCTCGGATAGGGGAAGAGTTCTGCACCTCCGTGGACCAGCACGATCAACCGGTCATATTGGTCCCTGCTCGCGCGTATTCTGCCGCAGAAATCTATCAAATCGAGAGGATTAGCACCCCACGCAGCTTGACCCGCGATCGAAAACTCACGCTCAGCCATGCCATGGAAGGCGATGCGCTCGTCGCCGACTCTCACTATCAGCAGTTGGTTCGCAGCGCCCAGGTCCTGGCCGGCTCCTACGCATGCGATCCCCGCCAAGTGACAGGTGTCGATTGTGGACCGAAGCCCTTCGGCGCCATGGTCCATGATGTGGTTGTTTGCGAGGTTGACCGCGCGGATCTTGGCAGCTTTCAATCCCGAAACGCACCCAGGGTCTGCGCCATACGTCGGTCCTGCTTTGGGAATCGGAGACGCACGTGCCACGAGCGGACATTCCAGATTGACAAGAGAGTAGTCAGCAGCCTCGAATTCCGGCAATAGATCGTGAAAGATCGAACCGGCATCCCCATCCCTGAAGCTCTCCGCAATCGGTCCGAACGGGCAGAGATCGCCGCCAATGAGGATTGCCGTCAAAGGTTTACGGGCAAATTCGGCTCCGCCAGGGTGATCTTGGCTGGCCGCTACTCGCTGAGACTCGCCCTGGTATGACACCTCAGCGTTGGTCCTGCCCGCTTTCTCCATGACACCTCAGTGGTCCGGGACAAAAGGTCTTCGACTCATCGCTTGCGCTGGTCAAGCATACTCCCAATCGGCCAAGGCGCTCTTTCAGAGGAGTCCTTCGTTCTCAAGAATAGCCAGCATCTGTTGTGTACGCGTCTTCATGGTGTGCTCGCTCAACACCCTTTCCCTTCCTGCAAGGGCGATCTTCCTGGCGGCGCCGTCGTGCTGTAGATAGTATGTGATTTTGGCAGCGGCTTCCTGGGGTGTCCGAAAAGCCTCCACCTCTCGCCCGATGACGAAGCTATCCCCGAGAGCTTCGTTATCTTGGCATAGCAGGAATGCCCCACTGCAACAGGTCTCGAACGCTCTCATATTCAGACTATCCTTCGATTGGGGATGAAGAATGTTCAAGCAAATCCTGCTGAAGTTATTAAGCGTGTTGATCTGCGCGTGTGACCAATAACTGCCATGTTTGAGATGAGGACTTGTCAGAGAGTATCGCTTGACTCTTCGGCGCGCCCGTCGTGGATGCCAAAACGAACGGTAGGAACCAACAAAATGCATCTTGATGTTGCTATCGCTGGGGAGTTCCGCTAGGACGGACTCAAGTGTATCCAGCCGGTTATCATAGAGCTGTCCAACAAAAGAGACGTCCCATTGGTAACCCTCTATTTCAGTCGGGTAGTATAGATCGGGGTCAGCAGCAAGGGCGACCTGGAAATGGGGAACGTTCAGCAGAGACAGAGCAGAACGGTCTGTCCCTTCGAAGAAGAAGACTGCGTCCGCCATGCTGGCTCTTTCCAGGCCTTGTTCGACGCGATGTATGCTGTCCATCAGCCAAAGCACTTTGCAGCACTTGATACTATCAAGCAGTTCCATGTACTGGGCAAGTGGAAACTGATCGCTCTTGATAATGATCAGAAGACTAGCTTTCTCGCAAGCTTCTCGCACCCTTCGGTCGATTTGAGCTAGCCGCGTCCGCTTTACGGCCGTCAGCCTGAGCTTTGGCAGATAGAACCATGCCGCGCGATCAAGAAGTCCTTGGTCCGGAGGATAGGCGATGCACAGCGCTTCTATGCCGTTCTCCTCAAATCCTTTGGCGGCCGATTGCGTGTACTTCCCCAATGAGGGCCCCAAGACAACTACTGACTCGCGTCTCATCGGTACAGACCTCTAAGGCTGAGTTCTGATAGGGACTGCTCGTAGAGATCTTCGAATGGCTGGCACGCTGCCCACGCCACGAAGTGTTCTAGGCCTTCCTCCAGGGAGACTTGAGGAGCCCATGCTAGGGCATTCGCGGCCCTGTTTATGTCGGCTTGGAGTCCCCTGACGTCTCCGGCTCTTCCCTTGCCGGTGATGACAAGATGCGAGACGGAATCCACTAAGCGGGTGATGGTCTCTGCGAGTTCCCGGATAGACGCGATCCGCCCGCTTCCTATGTTGCACACGGGAGGGTTGTGGACCCGGATAGCCGCTGCCACTGCTTCCACCACATCGTCCACAAATACAAAATCCCTAATGATCTGCCCATCCTCGTATAGGTCGATTGTTCTGTTCTGACGGGCGCGGTTCAAGAACACGGCCAGCACCCCCGTGTACGGGTTACTCAGGGACTGGCCTGGGCCGAAGACGTTGAAGAACCGCAAGATACTCACGTCCAACGAGTGGGCTTCCCGCAACCGTCGGACTAGTAGTTCCTGAGTCAGCTTGCTGATGCCGTAGACAGATGTAGGGTCGTTGGGCGCATCCTCCGGTGTGGGTAGTAGGTCGACCACATGGGCCTGGCACGTGGGGCACAAGGGTGCCCAGTTGTTCGACGGGCCTGTGCCAGAGGGCCGGAGCGACGGGTGCACGGGCCCACACCGCGCGCATATCCACATTCCTTCACCGTAGACCGCGCGCGATGAACTCAAGACCACCTTGCGGACCTGTTTCTGAATACAGGCTTCCAGCAAGACTCCAGTTCCGGTTACATTTGTATCTAGATAGCGCCTAATCTCATACATCGACTGGCCGGTCCCAGTCTCGGCGGCGAGATGTACTATCGTGTCTATCCCAGCCAGCGCGTCCACGCAGGTTTGGGAATCACAAACCGAGCCCCTCACAAGTTCGATACCGCTTTCGTCCAACCAGGAGAGGTCAGGAGTCGGGCCATGGACCTGTTCGGTCAGGCAGTCCAAGACCCGGACCTCTTGGCCATCACGCCGCAGACGCTCACAAAGGTGCCGGCCTATGAACCCGCACCCTCCCGTAACCAGGATCAATCCACACCACCGTCTCCGTCAGAGAGCTTCGTCCACGTGAACCCATTTCTGGGTTTCGAGAGAATACCGTTTCACAATTCGTGCGGGTGCACCTGCTACCACGCAGTAGTCGGGGACGTCCCGAAGGACAACTGCGTTTGTACCGATAACGCAATTCCGGCCGATTCTCAGCTTTCCGATGATCCGCGCACCGTTGCCCACCCATATTCCCTCTCCAACTGTAACGGGGCCACGAGTGACGAGTTGCTGAGAGATCACGGGGACATCTGGGCTCTCATAGCCGTGCGAGGTGTCGGAAATGAGAACCCCTTCATTCACCATAACATTCCTTTCAAGAATAACGCTGTTTGAGCAGGTAATATGAGAGAAACGGCCTATATAACATCCATCATTGATGACAATATCTGGTATGGTACCGATTGTAAATGCCGGACCGTAGTCTATCGCATAAATCCATGTATACGATCCTAACCATACACCAGAACCTATGCTTATGTACTGAGGATTGGTAATCTTTACATTGTAACCAATCGATGAATCAAGATTGCGAAACTGGTTCCTATAGATACGGGTGTATACTTTCTTGATCAGCATGGAAGACTTCCACGGTACCCAAAAGAGAGGCTGTCTTGGAACCGACTTGTTGATACTCCCAAACATACGAAGACCTCCGTCGGTCTCAGCTTGCCGCACCGGAGTCCGGAGCGTCTCGGGGGTCATGCCGAGCTTCGACGCCACCGAGGTGATGACCGCCCGCTGGGAGGCGTACTCGCCCTCATGCTGGAGAACCATCGCACGTCCCGTTCTCGGACTTCACGTAGATACCTCTTCTGTGTGTTCATGGTTCGTCCTCTCAAGAGATGGAGCCTCCGGGAAAGGCGGGGCGGTTCATCACAGTCGGTTTGACCCTAGTCAGCCGCAAGTGCTGCCGCCTTGAATGCTCATCGGCTGCGGACTTTGTGAAGCAGTGGTCTGAACCGAGCCTTCCGCAGCATGTCTGACTATACAGGCGGTGAGCCGAGCGGACTCTGGCCCAAAAGCACTGCAGAACTCTGAGACAAAGCGATCTGCGCTAACGGCAAGTGCCTGAAGATAGTTGGCGTCAAGTATGATCTTGAGCAGAACATCGGCAAGCTTGCTTGACGATTGCACATGTGGGCAGCCTGCCTGCTCGATCAGGTCTGCGCCGTGCCCGGAAGGAATTGTTTCGCGGTCGATGACTACCACAGGCCGCCCCTTCACGAGCGCGTCACCACCCACCCCGCTGCTATGGACGACAACAACATCTGCCGCGGCCAAGCAATCATCGAGGGTAGCGTCGGCGTTCTCTATGAATAGCACACGCGGGTGGCGTTTGATGATAGCGGCGTATGGCGCCCTCGTCTCTGAGGCATGCAACCGGACTACAGCCGACATACAATCCAAGTTCTCAAATGCCGAACAGAACAACTCCGCAAGATCTAGCCGTTGCTGCTCAGGCGAAGAAGCGAGCATAGCCACGGCCATGTGTGGATTCAATGCCAGTCTCGCCCGCCCTTCGTCCCTTGTCACTCGGAGATCTCGCGAGAGTCTGGGGCAGCCGCCGACCACGATCTTCTCCGGGGGTTCACCGGCGGCAACAAGCTTTGTACGATCCGCGTTTCCCCAGCACACAATGGAGTCTGCGAGAACAGGAGTGTACCCCACGGCATTCTCATGCATCACTCCGTGGACCATCGTTACTGTCGGTATCCGCAGCTGGCGTGCGGCCAGCACTAAGCACGACCACTTGTTGAGTCGGTCGGCCTCAGTCACAATGACCGACGGTCTGCTTCCTTCGAGGAACCGCAGACAGGCAGCCACATTCTGGCTGGCAATCATGAGATCGAGCGACAAAACGTCGAATGCCCCCTTCGGAAGCTCGAAGCGGCGGCACACGTTCCTTAAGCGGCGATTCCATTCTGGGCGGCATCGGTGGTACTCGGCGCGCCATGCCGGCACTTCGTACTTCATGATTTGTTGCCATCCGATTCTTGGAACGCCTGTGGGGAGACATGACGCGACATTCGGATGCCCGTATATCACCCCACAGTTTCCCTCGCCGAGCTCCTGAAGGATAGGGAGGAGCAGCTCGTCGATGCGAGGGGTTGACTGAGACCATGTCATCAGGACGCGCCTAGGGGGCAAGGGCTGCCTGATTCCATGATTCCGTCGAGGGTGAAGCCAATGCCGTAACATGAATGCCCGATTGATGCACCGGGTCTTCCATCGCCAGTCTCCAAGGCCATTGAATAGCTTTATGATCAGAGAGTCGTTAAGCGTTGCTCCTAGCGGGATCCCATTAAAACGAGGCTCAGAAAGCTCCCTTTCGATTTCGCGCATTGCCGACGGCGAGATGCTCATAGTGCCTTTCTTCTGACTCAAGATGGTTGGCCGCCTACTCTCCTGCTCCGGAGGTACCAGATGAACAGGTAGGACACCATAGTGAACACAACGCTCCCGATAAGCATAGCCTGGGGAAACGACGCAAGCGCTACGCCATCTCGGACAAGCCACATCAAACTGCCACCGTAGGCCGCCATCCCGAGTAGGATACCCACCACGTAGAGATCTTGCCGACGAACAACGTTGAAGACATTGAGAACGGCGCCAAAACTTGCGACCAACGGGAGGAGAAGCGCCCACTGCACGGCCGGCGCGGCGTCGGCGTAGGAGGGGACAACCCATTGCATTACAGGACCCACGAGCCACCAGGCGGCTGCGATCAGCGGAATCAGACAGCCTGCGGTCATGATCATCGGCCTCCATGCCATGCGCAGCACGTCATCCAAGCTTTCGTTTCGTCCATACTGTTCCGCCATACGAGGGTAGATTACTTGGGATATGGCTGACGGAAGCAGACCAAGCGCCGCACCGGCCATGAGAACCATCGAGTACAGACCCATTCCCTCAGTTCCAGCCAGTTTCAGAACCAGCGTTGAGTTGATCACACCCCACCACACATAGAGTTGCCCGACTCCGAAAATCGGGGCACCGACAACCAGAAGACGTCTTAGATGGTGGTTGTTCCACTTGGGCTCGACGCGGACAGGACGCCAGTGAAAATGAAGTGCCATGCCAATTGCTCCTACGAATAGTGCGCGGATACACAGCCCATAGAAACTCAGCCATGACACAAGCAGTAGCAGAAGCAGGGCCGCTCCACTCGTAACCACGGAGAACAAGGCCAGTCTTGCGAAGTCGTGGGAGGTACGATAGGTCATTTGCAGGTAGTAGGTGTTGTAGAACAGAAACAAGGCCAAAACTGCATTGGTTGCCCAAGCGGCTGTCTTCCAGAATTCGCCATGGGCCAGTTGCCAGCCGGCCACGCCCAAGAGGGCCACACATACTGTTCCGCCCACAACGAGCGCCCATGCTTGCGCTGCTGCGGCGAGTTCGTTCACCCTTGTGCGGTCACCTTTGCCGACGTGAAAAGGCAACTCTCTGTTTAGCCCATTGAGAATCCCGAGCTGCAGGAAAGGCACGTAGCCAAGGATCAGCCCAACGCCGTTGAACAGCCCTAGGGTGGCCGGAGCCACGAGCCGCGCCAGAAGGACGCCGCCGGCCATGTTCAGGGCCATGGCCGCTAGGTTGCCGCCGGCCAGCGATCCGGCCAAGAAAGGAAGAGACCGCTTCGCCGCCCTCGCGGGCTTCGGACCTGCCCTCAATGCTGTCGATGAATCGGCCGCCGCTAGCTCGTCGGTTTGCATACGAGATCCCAAGTCAACGGTGTTCCAGCGGCAATGTCGCACGCTGCCCGCTGCTCCAAGATGCTGCCCAAATGCTTCGGGGGTAGTCCGTTGGCCGGACGAATCGAGCGCACGGTTTCGTCGGTAAAGGGCTCTCCTGCCCGGATATCCTTGACGACGTACAACGATCGGCGGAACGCTTGGCTGGCGGCTTCGTCCTCGCTCACGCCGTAGTGGACCCGGCCTAGAGCTCTCTCCGCCGTACGTACGGCGTCGACCATGGCCTTGAACTCGTGGGGCTCCAGCGAGAATGCACTGTCCGGGCCAGGCACGGCACGCGACAAGGTGAAATGCTTTTCGATGATGCAGGCACCAAGCGCGACGGCTGCCACGGGTACTGCAATGCCCAAAGAGTGGTCGGATAGGCCCACCGGGAGTTGAAATGCCTCCGCCAAGTGTGGGATTGTCCGTAGATGCATCTCCTCGGGCGAAGCAGGGTAGCCGCTCGTGCATTTCAGTAGGGCAATCTCTGTGGCGCCGGCTTGGCGTGCTGTCTCCACCGCCTCGTCTATCTCCGCCAAGGTGGCCATGCCGGTGGACATGATCAAGGGCTTGCCAGTTCGGGCAATCTTGTCGATCAAGGGTAGGTCAACGAGCTCGAACGAGGCCACCTTGTATGCCGGCACACCCATCTCGTCCAAGAAGCTGACTGCGCTGGCGTCGAAGGGTGTGGAAAACAGCTGAATGCCGATCTCGTCTGCCACCCGCTTCAGCTCTGGCTGCCAATCCCACGGAGTGTATGCCTCACTGTAGAGGTCATATAGCGTTCGGCCGTCCCAGAGCGTGCCCCCCCCAACTCGGAACTCCGCCCGATCCGAGCGTATCGTCATCGTGTCCGGCGTGTAGGTCTGGAGCTTCACAGCGTCGGCGCCGCACTCCCGTGCCGCACGGGCCATGCGAATGGCTTGTTCCAGAACTTGGTTGTGATTGCCTGAGATCTCGGCAATGACGTAGGTTGGATTTCCTGGACCAATCTCTCGGTTTCCTATCCTCACGATTCAGTCCCCAATGGCGACAATTGCTGAGGGCTACTCCAGCGGAAATAGAGGGCGGGACAACCGCGCACTTCAGTCCCGGCCATCTCTTCAAACCCGGCTCGCTGGAACGCCCGCACAGACGCGACGTTTCCCGGTCTGACGAACGCATCGACCCAAGCTGCGCCCCCGCGCTGAGCGACAGTCGCAGCCAGACCAATCAGCCGAGCACCGTAGCCGCGGCCGCGATGAGCCTCGCCGACGGAGACGCTCAATTCGACCCCGAAACCGCGGGCATCGAGCCGTGCTTGACCGACGGGATCATCGTCGCAATCGAGTGCAATCAGGAGCCGGCACATGGGATCCCGCAGCTTCTCTCTGAGCCAGTTCGCGTGTACACCCTCTGGAATGGCATCCTCTGAGAAAGAATGGGCACGCACGACTGGATCGTTGGCCCATCGCCAGAGCATGTCGCTGTCCGCCAACGTGGCCGTACGCAACCGAAGTATGTCACCGCGCATCCGCTGCAGAACTCGCTGTGCACCTTCGCCATCCACGAGTCTCTGACCCGCCTCAACCATAGCCTCGCGATCCGCTCGACCCTGCAGTAGCGTTCTCATACGCGCGGCTAGGCCCGATGCGTCGATGTTCCCCGGCGGACCTAGACTCTCGGCCGCGCCCAACAAACAGAGGTTCTCGGCCAACGGCCTCTGGTTTTCCGCAAGCACGACCAAGAGAGTCGGAAGACCCATGAACGCCCGCTCCCACGAGCTCGACCCGGCCGCGCCCACCGCCGCGTCGGCCCAGGCCATCAGCTCCGGAACGTCGGTGACGTTGCTCCTCAGTTCGATGGCTCGGCTCGAAGAACGCACCGCGTCTTTCAACTCCGCCAAATGAGGGTTGGCCGGGCCCACGAGCACGACCGCCTCCAACCCCGGGACGGGAAGACTCTCCAGAGCGGCGACGACCTTGAGGCTGAGGTTGTCGCGGTCACTGCCGCCAAGAGACACCACCACCGTGTGACCAGCGTCGGGGACATCACGGCGCCACCCGCGCCACTTCCAGAATTCCCGCCGCAGCAGAACAAACCTTGTGCCCAGCAGCAGGTCGGTGTATGGCTCGCGGTTGCGGTATGTGGCGTCCTGGGCGTGCAAGTTCTGGTTGAGCACCAGGTTGGCCCAGTAGTGATCGGCATGGCCATAGTCGTCCAAAAGGAGCAAGCGCAGTCCCGACTCCTTGATTATCCGTTGGTAGTCTTCGCCGAACTGGTAGCCATCCGCTACGACCCAATCCGCGGAAGATGCTAGAGCCAACTCCGCCGTAGCGTAGGCATCGCCTGCGCTCCCCGGGGTTACCTCGAGTGTCAGGATTTCCATTCCCTCGTCGCGGAGTCGGCTCTCCAGCGTGGGCGGAAGATTGGCGGCGGCGAACACAACGCGGCCCCCCTCGTCCTGCCACGTCTGGGCGAGTGCCAGCGTGCGCATGACGTGGCCCGTTCCCATGAACTCGTCCGCATCGGCTCGGATGATGAGGGTCATGACGTCAGACAGTTTGAACCCGGCGTGCGCGACAGGACCTGAGTTTCTCGCGCAAGCCCGGGTTGTATTTCGGCGCATCCGAAGGTGACGTGTGCTCCATCGGCCAAGAGTGCCCGAGTAAGTGTGAGACAGCGGACGACGTGGCCCATCCCCAGTGCATGCGAAGCGTCAGCCCGGACGAAGATTTTCACTGCCGCTGGCCGCCGATGTAGGAAGCCATCGACTCCGCCCTCGCCCAGTCCTCGTCGGTATCGATGTCCTGAACGAGCCAACGAGGAATCTGTACGACGCCGGAGAACTTGTCGAACACTCTCGCTCTGCTCACCCATGCGTGCGGCCTGCCCCAGCAGAATTGACCGGCATCGTGAAGGGCTTCAGGAAGGTCCTGCGAACGACTCTTGAAGTGCTCTGGGAAGAACATCTCCAATCCACCCGCTGGATCCTGGCGAAAAGACCTAAAGATTGGGTACGCGTAGGTGGTCGCGGAAAACACGTAGTGCCATTCCCCGGCTTCCAGGACGGTCAACCCCTCTTTGAGATCTTCTTGGCGTATGAAGGGCGCTGTTGCGTAGACACAGCAAACCGCACCAAGCATTGCTCCTTGATTCTGCAAGTACTCTGTCGCATGCGCGATCACGTCGGTCAAACCAACGTGGTCATTCGAAAGCTCCGGGGGCCGCTTGAAAGGCACCTCAGCACCAAAGTGACGCGCAACCCGTGCAATCGCCTCATCGTCTGTCGAGACAATCACCCGTTCGAACAAGCCACTCCCGAGGGCGCAGTCGATGGAATACGCGATGATCGGCTTGCCCGCGAACTCACGGATATTCTTGCGCGGGATGCGTTTGCTGCCGCCGCGTGCAGGAATCACGGCAACGTTCATTCGGCGCGCCGCCTATACGCAGCGATCACTTTGCCAACCGCCAGCGCGACATCTGCCACGTCGCCGTCGCTCATGCCGGGGAACATGGGAAGCGAAAGCAAGCGTTCGTATGCCGCTTCGGCCGAGGGGCAAAGACCGGGTGCGGTGCAGAACCTACTCCGGTAGAACGGATGCAGATGGACCGGGATGTAGTGCACGTTGACGCCGATCCCCTCCGCCCGCAGCGCCCGGAACATCTGACCTCGATCAACCCGCAACGTGTCCAGGTCGAGTTGGACGACATACAGATGGTAGGCGTGCGAAGCGTCTGCCCGAACGGCAAGGGGCTCGACCCCAGGTAGATCGGCGAAGGCAGTGGTGTACGCAGCGGCCATCTCCTGCCGCCGGGCAACTGAAAGCGCAAGCTTTGCCAGCTGGTTCAGACCAAGAGCGCATTGGATGTCGGACAGCCGGTAGTTGTAGCCCAACTCCACCATCTCGTACAGCCAGGACCCCTGGAGTTCGCGCTGACGGTGATCAGTAGTGATCCCATGGTTGCGGAACACCCGCATGCGACGGGCCAACTCGGGATTGTCCGTCGCGATCGCCCCACCTTCGCCGGTGGTGACGTGCTTTGCAGGATGGAAGCTAAAGGTGCTCAGCGTCGCCAAAGAGCCCACCGGCCGGCCCTTGTAGCTGCCGCCGATCGCGTGGCAGGCGTCAGCGACCAACGTCAGGCCGTGTCGATCTGCCACGCCTTGCAGGCGGTCGTACTCGCACGGCTGGCCGGCGTAGTCGACAGCCACAATCGCCTTAGTGCGGGGGGTGATGCGGGCCTCGACGTGGACAGGGTCGATAAGGAGTGTCTGGGGATCGACGTCGGCGAAGACCGGCGTGCCCCCTTGCATCACGACGGCGTTGGCGGTCGCTACGAACGTGATCGCCGGTACGATCACCTCGTCGCCGGGGCCGACGCCAAGGGCGAACATTGCTGCGTGCAGAGCGGCGGTCCCGTTGCTCACTGCAACAGCTTCGGAGGTGCCGGCGATTCCTGCGACGGCCTGCTCGAACTCCGCCACCTTGGGCCCTGTGGTGAGCCAATCGGATCTCAAGACATCGATGACCGCGGCGACGTCAAGCTCGTCGATCGACTGCCTGCCGTACGGCAGTGGTGACGTGCGCACCGGCCGCCCGCCTTCGATGGCCAGGCCGCTTGGCACGCTAGCCCTCGCCGACCATCTGAAGCAACTCATTTGGGGACACCCACTGGTCGTTCTGGTCGCTGGCGTACTCGAAGCCATCAGGCAGTGGGCTACCCTTCCGCCATTGGCTGTTCGACCACCAGGGGTGCTCGGGAAGGATGACGTATTTGTCGTCCAGTTGTAGGGAATGTCTCGCCTCGTCGCGAGAAATCAACACCTCGTGCAGCTTCTCGCCCGGACGAATGCCCGTGAAGTCGATCTCGCAACCGGGAGCGATAGCCTGTGCCAAGTCAACGATCCTCATACTGGGAATGCGCGGGACGAAGACCTCGCCACCATGCATCTGTTCCACGCACCCAAGCACGAAGCGGACACCCTGGTCGAGGGTCAGCCAGAAGCGGGTCATGCGTTCGTCCGTGACCGTGACTCTTCTCTCGGCGCGTTGCGCGTTGAATAGGGGGATGACGCTCCCGCGGCTGCCCAGCACGTTTCCGTAGCGGGTGCAACTGAATCGTGTGTTTGCTGTGCCTGAATACGAGTTGCCCTGCACCAACAGCTTCTCCGCGCAGAGCTTCGTTGCTCCGTAGAGGTTCACCGGATTCACGGCTTTGTCCGTGCTCAAGGCCAGCACTTTGGTGACCCCACAATCGATAGCCGCACCGACGATGTTCTGTGCACCACCCACATTCGTCTGCACTGCCTCATTGGGGTTGTATTCACAGGCTGGGACCTGTTTCATGGCGGCGGCGTGAATGACGATATCCACGCCGTGCATGGCCCGCCGTAAGCGCTCGCGGTCGCGAACGTCGCCGATGAAGTAGCGCAGGCTGGGGTGGTCGTAGCCAGCGCATTGCATCTCGTACTGTTTCAGTTCGTCCCGGCTGAAGACGATGAGCTTCTTGGGGTGGTACTCCCTGAGCAGAACGTCGATGCATCTCTTGCCGAACGAACCCGTTCCTCCGGTCACCATGACTACGCTCTTCTGCCAGTCAGTCTCCGTCATGCACATCTTGTTTTGGGGGACGGCACCATTCTATTCAGCCCTCCGACTCAAGTTGCTCGCATCTGCTTTGCCCAATCAGAGAATCACCCGCATGAGGGGATATTCTCGTCTGGCAGAACCTTACCACACCCTGCTCGACCCTCCCAGCGACGATAGTGTGAGCCAAGCCGAGCAGCCCCGGCGCATGGGAGTGCTGTCCGAAAGCGAAGAACGAGAGCTAGCAGCGTGGGTGCGCCGCAGCGCGCAGCCAACCACGTTCGGCGAAGACCGCGAAAATGATGAAGACCAGCGGTCGACGGCTGGTAGCCGTGTCTGGTCGCCGGATCGCTGCGGGTAGTCGTGGCACCCCGTGTCAGCCAACAAGTCGGATCTGCTTCTGGACGCTCGCGATCTATCACCAGCGAGCAAGCAGGCGCTCCTGCCACCAAACGCCCAGGAGGAGGCAAACGAGAAGGTTCATCACCAGCAGAACTAGCAGAAGGGCCCCCATCGCAGGGAGTGGCAAGCCTAGCTCGAGTCCAGCCGAACGTATCAAAGCCCAGAGACCGATGGAGAAGTAGCCGATTTGCAGGACGAAGATTGAGTAGCTTGCTTGTCCAATCCGTGCCAGAGTCGACGCGATTGCAGAGGAAAGGACACGAGTCTCCACTGCCTTTACCATCACAAGGAAGAGAAGCAGCCCCCAGCCAAAGGAGGCCAGGTTCTGCGTCCCCCACATGGGTAGGAAGGGCAGCGCAAAAGCCGTGGTCTTCGACACAACGATGTAGGCGAACCCGAGCAAGGCGTACGGCAGCACAAACCAGTTGCGCCGAGAGAAGAGGGATTCGTCGTCGGCGATCCACGAACCGACGGCCAAAGCTGCCCCATAGCGGAGGATGCACGCACTGTAGAGAAACGGCGCCTTCTCCAGCAGTCCCATATACGGTGCTACCAACTCGAAGCCCAGATCACAAACGATCAGTGCGAGCATCGTCACCAGTGGGCGACGAAAGTACGCCCAGAACAGAAGTGGCGCCACGAGGGTGAAAGCCACGGCGATCGGCACGAAATAGTTGCCGGGCCCGGGGTATGGCAGGTAACCAACTAGACCCAAGTTACCCCCGCCCGCCCCTAGGAAATCGGCCCCTCTGCAGGGGATTGTCCGCTCCTAGCGGTCGTTAGTGTAGACACTAAAGAGTTGCTTTCATTTGCTCTGTATGCTAAGCTGTGTTTATGGCCAGCCGGGGTGGAGCGATACATGTGGTGACGACCCGTCGTCAGTATAAGGACCGGGTCTATGAAACGCATCTCCTGCGCCGCTCCTATCGGGAGGGCGGC
>Ga0172371_10003767_pt1 | contig 23329 bp, 19 predicted proteins | sample Lak12m_FD_114543 | JGI IMG/M metagenome (GOLD analysis project Ga0172371, IMG submission 114543) | Freshwater microbial communities from Kabuno Bay, South-Kivu, Congo - kab_022012_12m | ecosystem: Environmental > Aquatic > Freshwater > Lake | place: Democratic Republic of the Congo: South-Kivu...
CTGGCAAAGGATTTTGAGCGGTTTGCAGCAACAGTCAGAAACTGGATATTTTGGGCGATGACAAGATTGATGTTACGAAGATTGGCTAAAACCTATGGTTAACTTTTCAAACAGGCTCTAAGGCAATTATACGATGCCGAAAAGGATGTTTCTCCAGTGACTCACCGAGTAATCCAGGATCTTTCTTCATTTTTAGTTGATCCACAGACCAGACGGAGGACAACAGTGTCAGTGGAGAAAGCCTTGCGGATGGCATTGCAGGAAAACCGAGCGCTAGGTGGGCAAGAAGGCGGGGCAGAGGCGATTGAAAGAATTCTAATCAATTATAGTCGTATGTATCAACAGCCAGCAGAAGTTTTCAAACGACCACCGCGATTAACAAAAAAACCATCAAGGGCAGAGGTTGTTGATAGTGCATTGGAGCGAATTTTAAATTCTCCAATGATGATTGCGGCAACAGAATCTGAAGTGGTAGAATTGCCATATAAAGAGGATGTTGGGTATAGCATGATTCGATTGACGTCTGAACAGCTGCAACAAATTACCGATAACCAAGACAATAGCGCCAGAGCGGCAGATATCACGGCCTTAGGTTTTAGCGAATTTCTTCGAGTTGGCTCAGAGGGGGATATTATCCAGGCGATTTTGGCCAGCAAAGATGATAGGCCCGTGATGTGGACAAATCAATTCGGAGTCGGCAAACAAGACCAACAACCGCAAGTGGAACAAGTGAGTGATGATGGACGAGTTTTGATTGTAAAAACTAAAGAAGGTGGCGTTTTGAGACTAAAAGTGTTTCATCTGTGGCAAAATGATCCGACCGTTTTAGTTTCATCTATAAATGAGGAAGCGACTGCACATCTTGAAGTAACAAAAGACGGGAGTCACTTATTTGAGCAGATAAGAAACTCTGTCTTTTTGGCAAGAACAGCCGATGTCTATGATTTAGCTAAGCAACAACGCGGACCAGGAGAGGCATTTAGGAGTTTTGGTGAGGGAAAGAACTTTCGTTTGTCACCCGATGGCCGTTTTGTTATGGTCGAAGATTTAATCGGCGACCAGACAAAACTATATGAGGTTAATCGACTAGATCAGTTAATAGTTACAACTGATAAGGTTACTCCTATTTCCGACTGCATCCTTCCTGGCAACGGTTATCTATTTGCCACTAGTGGTTTAATTATTCATAAAGAGAAGCAAGTGGGCATCGTTATTAAACCAAAGTCAGATCTTGACGTATGGCAACGGAGCAATCAGTAGGGACGGATACAGGAGTACTACAACCACCACGTTTTGATGATCGGTATTTAATTGACAGGGTAAAGGGATCAATGGAAAAGCAAAGACTGCAACTGTCATTAAGTGCTTCTTTATCGGCCGCGGTCGTTTCAAGATGTAGCGGATGGCCTACTGCGACTTTAGAAAAACAAACATTAACAGCCAGCGTTACAGGTATAAAAAACCCATCCACACGGGCGATGGAAGCAAAGGCTGGTTTAAGAGGTGAAGCATTACGTCCGGAACGAATGTATCAGGGCATGGTAGAAACTGCGGCAAAAGCTATAACAATACAAGATCTAAAAGTTCATTTATTATTAGAGGCCAGTCCGCATATTATAGCAGTTTCCAACTATCAGCTGCGCGCCTTAACCGCACTGTCTGCCGTATTATCTGTTCGTCCGGAATTGCTAGATTTACCTCCAACAATCAGGGTGGAAAAAATCACCTCATTAGTTGCTTTTTTAGCAAATACTCGTCAAGGGTCATATTGGGTAGATATGCCGCCTTTCTCCAAAGAAAAAGATTTGACTAGTTTTTATCAAGACGTTCTCGATTCAACGCTTGGGTTAGGGCAATATTCTCGAACAGGGCATATTGGTGTGACTGAAGTAGATCAAGAGATGGCGCTGAGTGGATATCTGGATCAATTGGCAGATCAACCTGAGGCTGGAGTGATGAATATGGCGATCATCGCTAATTTAACCGGCAATAGCGTCAGTTTCCGGCGAGCGTTGCTAAAAAGCAGACACAGAAGGTGTGGTTTACCAACAGACAATGAACAAGTAGTGATCGATTTAAGCAATCGAGAAGGCAGAGGATTTGTTCCGTTAAGAATTAAACCTAAGGAGGAGTAAAAATGAATTCGGGTGAAATAACAGACGGTTATGACGTTGCAGGTATTATCGCCGAGCGATCTGAACAAGTTAGGTCACGACTTGAAGGGATGGCAAATCGTTTACCTGCTAATGAACAGACACAAAGACTGTTAGAAAGGACTGAAGAATGTCAGGTTGACACAACGATTGTTAAACATAGAGCCATTCGTCAAATAGCCAAACTTGATAAACAGGAAACAGGAGTAATGATGGCAAATCTAGATGGTCTGTCGGTCGAAATGGACAGGTTAGCGACTATCACTGACATTAAGGAGTTGAATGCGTTAAAAGATCGTGATTGGGGTAGATTAACCGAAGCGAGTGAACTGATTGAAAAATATCAAAACCAACAAGGGGCGGAACCAATCATGTCTCCCTTAGATCGGTTCAATCGAGCTGTCAGAACAAATCAAGTGAAACGAGTAAAAACGGTGGCGAGTGAAATAGGCGTTTTATGTCGCGATCCCAATATTCCTTGGACGGAATTGGTAAGGCAGGGTATTATCACTCAAGATTTTATGGACAATATCGACATCGTTGGTAACTATCTGGAAATGGCAGCCAAGTGGCATGTGATTGAAGCAGAACTGGATCATTTGGACGGTGAAACGATTAGGGCCATAAGAGCGCAATTATTTCTTCCATATCTTGATAAAGATATCGCTCCTGAGATGATTGATCAAATTGTGGAGGGCAAATTTGATATGGGGGAGGAGTTTGTTGATGGAGCGTTGTCGATGTTTGCCCAAATGGCTGAGGAACTGAAGTCTCCGTCTAAAAGATTAAGTAAAAAACAAAAACTGGCGATGGGAGTTGTGATGGCTTCGCTAGTTTTAACCGTAGCATCGGCAAACTACCAGTTGCCTATACCGACTAGAAATGAGGCCGTAGCGGCATATAACGAACATCTGCAACGGGAAGATGAGTATAATAAAGTTTCAGGCAAACAACAGGAGAATAAACAACACAATTCCTCATCGTCTCGACACTCTCATTCGAAAATTGAAAACAGTGGCGGTGGTGGAGAGGATGAATATGCTGCTCGAGCAAAAAATGCCATTTGGGAACTGCAGGGAAGAAATCTAGATGGTTATTATCGGACGAATACTGCCAGTGAACTGGTCATATATTGGGGTGAGGGACTCTCATGGAACATTCCTTTTCAAGATAGTGTTGCTTATTATCCTGCAATAGCAAAGAGAAAACCGGATGAAACAGCAACACAGAAATTTGATTATTTACCAGATAACATTGATCTGCCGACAAAATATGGACAGGACGTCGACCCCGATTCGGTTGTTATCATGGTTGATGGCCAACCACTTCTCAACCAGCAACAGTATTATACATATTTGGATAAAAGCGGAAATTATTTTGTACATATCGAGTCTTCTGATAACAAAACAGAAACACAACAGGTTGCTGTTACTTACGGGTTAAGGAATGTTAATGCGCAGTTGGAGCATCGATCTGATCCATTGGATACAAAATCAATTGTCGATTTAAGTAACGAAAAAGTTTTTTCTATGTTTAAGCAAGTCATACAAAAGTATGGAAACAATAAAACAAAGTTAGCCTATGCATTTCGCGACTGGATACGCCGCGATTTCACATATTCGTTGGACCCAAAGCAATCAGACTATTATCAGTCGGCCGATACGGTGGAAGGGTTTTTTGAAAGAGCGATCGGTCGGAAAAAAGTTGACTGTGATGTGGCAAATACAATTTTAATCGGACATCTGCGGGCTGCCGGAATTGAATCGCGCATGGCTTTTGGGTTCTATAATGCTAAAGGTAAAAACGCTTCTCAGTTAACCGAAAATGAAGCGCATGGTTGGGTTGAGGCATATCTTGACGGAAAATGGACAATTTTAGATGCGACTCCAACCAAGATGGATCGATTTACAGAAAAAGAAATGCAGACAGCAGGAACAGCCCCTCAAAACGGAGATAAAGGCAATAGTGACGGAGCACCATCAGAAGAAAGTGGTGAATTAGGCGATGAACAAGAAGAACAGATTGGTGGCGGTGGTGACCTACCGGCCGGTGATAGTAAATTATCTGGTTCTCTTAAGGATTTAATGGCAGCTTTGGAATCGGTGAAGGAATGGACGCAGGAAAATCCCGAATTGCCAACCACTTTATTGGTCGGATTGTATAAGGCCTTGTTAATAAAAAGCTATTTAAGAATGAGAAAGGCTTTAAAAAGAGCTGACCAGGCTCATGATCGGATTGTGCAGAGAATTAACGAAGAGCTTCGTGATGCCGAAGGCAAACTCCTTGTACCCGAGAATAGCATGGAGGCAGCCAGAAATTTTTTCTATCGATTAATGGAGGATAAGGCATCGTTGCCAGCCGGCGTTGGAATCGGTGGTTTCTTTAAAAAAACGATTACATGGTTTACTCTTCCCATCACTGGAACTTATGCTTAAGCCTTAAGACAGGAAAGGGAAGTGATGAAAACAAGCGAAAGATTAACGAATCTACCAACGAGATTAGAAGAACTCTCTTCGGATTTTGATCTGATCGCTTTGTTTGGTGAAATGGCTGGCTATAAGCCTGAAGATATAGAAAAAGCCGCCATTAGACAGAATACCAACACCATAGCCGATAATGTTGCCTCACGAATTCAGGAGTACGGACAATTTAGCGACCTTCTACCAAATTGGCAACAGGATTATGGGGTGGGCAATAAGATAAAAGATCGTTTGACTCGAGGTTTTTGGGAGTATCGGCGAGGTATGTCTACAGGGTCAATTCGTCAGGCACAACGCTTTAAAGACGAAGAAGCATATCTGCGATACCTAGCTGGAAAGGCATATAAAGACTATCATCGGGAAGCGAAACTAAGGGCAAGAGCTACTCGCAAAGAGCCAGAGCGGAGAAACAGTAGAGAGAAAGAACTGGCGACGTGTCACCCTCTTTCATTAACAAAAAAACAATTCATTGAAACTTTTTCCCAAAGCCATGAACTGCGTCCCTTTAGAGTATTGTGGCATCTTGCTCACGATCAGTGACTTAATCAGGTATAATTTCCGGTATGAAAAGACGTGAATTTTTAATAGCTGCATCATCGCTGGCTACATTTGTGCCTGTAGCTTGGGCGTTGTCATCTTGTGGTAGTCCTCCAGCTCCCGATGCGGCCCAAATCCAACGGCAATTAAGACAAAAAGCATTAACTTTGATCGAGGGAAAACTAAAGATGCAATTTCGGGAAAAATATGCTTTGCCGTCAGGATTTAATGCTGCTGTCTATAGCTCAAGTGCAAAATTGGGAATTGATCCCACAGAACTGAATAGAGCCTTTATGATGCCGTCAACGGTTTTGGCAATTCAACCTGAAAGTAGCTTAAAAGCCCGTATGCAACAATCTTATGAAAAAGCCGGAGCAAGTCAATATAGCGATCGGGAGCTGTTTATGGTAGTTTCGGATGACCCGGCCAGCTGTATCGGATCGGACACAATTATTGAACATTTCAGTAATGGGGCAGAGCGTTCAACCTGCGCCACAATGGCCACAACGATATCAATTGCTCAGACCGACATTACCAGATTAGCAAACACCGGCATGATTGATCCGGTAAAACTGGGAATAATGATTTTGACTCCGGCGGCAAGTGATGGTATTGCGGAATTAAAACCGAGGGAGCGAATATTCAGATTAACCCCAGAGCAAGCATTAATAAGTGCTTTAGGTCATGAAACGGTTCATTGGCTGCTGCGGATGTTGGGAGGACTGCGTAACGATACAAATGAAGAAGCATTTGCCAGTCAGATTGAAAATGATTTGTTGGTTAAATACGAAGCTAATCCTGCCTTAAGACCCAGACCGTTTCGCTGGGGTTGAAAAACTTATCCCTGTTGTTGTGGTTTTTTCAGGACCATCATGATTAAAAAGAGAATACTAAGGCCGCCGACACTTCCTGCAGTTTCAAGAGTATGTTTAAAGTCCTTTTTGAATTTTTCCCTTTTTTCAAATTCCTTTACTGACTGACCGATCTGTTTTTCATATGAAGAGAGAGCGAAATCTATTAGAGGTTCAGTGTCACCATTCTGTAAACCAGCCGCTAATGTTTGACCTTGTTCTGGAGTGATGTCGCCATGGGCTTGTCTGTAAAAAAATTCGCCAAAAGCATTGCCCTCATGCAATGCATTTCCAGCTTGTTCATAAACCTCGGCTTCGGCCTGAGCCTGTGCAAGCTCATACCTAATTTGTATTTTTGCTTCTTCTGGCTTTTTTTTAAAATCGTCAGTTTGAATATAACTTTCCCTCTGTTGTACTCTTGTTCGAGCATCTGCAATCAGTGCAGCGACGTTACCAGTGTTAACCCCAAGCACATCACAAAAAGCTTCCATATCTTCATAATCAATCACCTTGACACCGGCTAATACTTTTTCCACCGCAGCGGTTTTTTGGGCATTTTCCGCATTTGTTGCTTCAGTGGCAGATCTTAGTTCAGGTTTAGCATCGGCAGGAATGGTTTTTTGTGGTAGTAGTTTTCCGACAAATCCTTTCAAATGATCAGCGGTTATTAAACCGGACTGGTTTGCTGATTCAACTAAAGTTGTGTCAGTATCAGGGGGTAAATCAGCCGCTTCATTGTTTAATACTGCTTGATAAAGACGGAGCATTTTTGCTTGTTCTGGAGGCAAAGTTGGGGCGATTTTATCTAAAAACTGGTTAAGAAAAGCGCCGACTAATTGATTACGGCTCATTTTTTGTAATGATGCTACTTGTACTTCAGCTCCATTTTCGTCGCTTAATTTTAAAGTAAAAACATCTGAACCAGCAACCGCTCCGATTTCCAATCCGGTAATAGCATCAATTTTATAGGCACGACCATCTTGATAAATAATAATACGGTAAGGTTTATTATCAGCATTAGTAAACTCTAACATTCCATCGCTCGGTAATTTATCACGGCCGGCATAAGACCAAAGAGTACGAGTTAATTTTTTTGCTTCATCTTTATTAAATTCCGCTTGTTGTTCGGGTGGCAACCCCTCATATTCATTATGGGCTTGTTTTCCAATTTGACCGGCAACGGCAACGCCAGCATATCCAATTTCTTTAATTTGCCGATCACGTGTTCGTTCGGGTAATTTATCTTTTTCTGGTTGATTAGGATCTTTTGGATCAGTAACTGGCGGTTCAGGTTGAAGTGGCACAACTGGTGACTGTGGTTCTGTCACTTGAAAAGCGGTGATTGGTTCTGCGGGTAACGATGGTGGTGCAACCGATGCTTCTGGTGGCATATACTTAATCTTAGTTGCATTGATTAAACAATTCAAGTATATTATTTTTATATGGCACAAGAAGGAAGTGCTGCAGATAAAACAACAACTTCAGCTGAAGGGACAAGGGCAAATGCAGCCAAATCACGGCAAAAAGCAAAAGAAATTCCGTTGTCAAAACAAGAATGGCGGTCGACAAAACGGATGAGTTTTGTTAAAGGTACTGGGACAAATATTCCCACAACTGAAACTGGTCGGTTAAAAGGACGTGATGCAAAGGCTGACACAGAAGCGGATAAGGTAGTATTTTCCAAAGAGCTACACAATCAGTATGTGGCACACCTAACTAAGTATGTTAATGAATTAGTAATGATGGCGAACTCCACTGATCCACGGGTCAAAGATGCATTACGCAATGATCCGACACATAAAATCGAAAGAGATGCATTAGCGTTATTATCAAATGAAATAGTTAGCAAAGATGGAAAGACAATACGGCGAATTGTTGATGATACTAAAATTGAAGCGTTTTTAAATAAGGATGAAGGAATGATTTTAACAACAATGATTATGGAAAAAGAAGCAGCGTTGGAAGCTTTTAGTTTAGCTTTAACGATAGCAAACGCACCGCCGGGTGATAAGCAAGATACAAAAAGAGTTGATAGAGTGTTCGGACGAAATGTTGCTACAGGTGAAGATGAGGGTCCGATTCATCATTTTGTGGATGCAACTGCACTTCCGTGGCTGTTGCAAGAGATGACTTCGGCCGGTGGCAGACCTTCGCCGCTTTTTGGAAAATTTCATATAACCCGTGGTGGTGTATTAGCTTTTGATGCAGGATTGTTTGTTGCTGGTACGGTTTTATCTGGTGGGAATCCTTTAATTGGTGGAGGCGTTGCCGCTTTAGGAGGGTTAGTCGAAGAAATGATTACATTATCTCGCAAGGGTGTTCGTTTTGAGATGCATAATTGTAAGGCGGTATTTAATTCATTAACTCCATTTGATCATGAATATCTGCGCAGTGTTAAAGGGATTGAGATGGATGAGTTTATATATCAAGATGATATTTTAGGTGGTCGGTTAGTCAATGATCCAAATTATCCATTACCCAGAACTGAAATTAGTCCAGATGAACGCTATGAGCAAATGATGTCAAAGTTACTTAGCCGGAAGCTGTTTTTTAAGGAGATTAAAGTTAAGGAAAAGTTAATTGATGCATTGCCTGGTCAGGCACTATACCAGAAGACAAAGAGAGTGAAGTTTGAACAGACCGGGACCCATTGGGAAGCCGAAGTTAAGCGGGAGTATTATGCAAGAATGCAGGCGATTGGTATCATTAATATTAATGATGTTGAAACTAATACAGCCCTGTACGAAGAAGCGAAACGTACTGTGATTGAACGCAGACTGAATCTTTTTATTGCTAGTTATGCCCCTGAATTCCAAGCAAATAGCGTTAAAGATTTCCAAGGCGAAGACATTTTTACTAAGGTTGATAAAAAATTGAAAGCAAGAAAACCAGCTAACGGGCAAGAAGCAGGAGAAATGGTGAGAAAAGAAAAAGAAAAAATAGAAGCACGTAAAGCCACTTTGACTGCAGATCAAGCGCATTTCACCGAAGCGCAAACCACAATCACTGCCTATCAAGAAGCGCAAAGAAATTTGACAACTGCCAGACAAGAAGCGGCAACAGCATTGGCAACTATCGATCCAGCACCAGCAGATATTAATGCGGCGATTACTGAACTTCGTCGTATATTAAGAACACCAGCCGGTGCGCCTCTTCAAATCAATGGAGTTGTTTACAATTCAATTTTTGATGAGCGAAATACAATAGCAGATAATTTACGAATTGCACTAAATGCAGTACCAGTGGCAAATCCTCGCATTGGAAATGAACCAGTAGATAGTTGGAACGATCGCTTAAACCAAGCCAGACAAAACGAGAGAGATAGATTTCGACCACAACAAGAAATAGTAGATGAGAGAGCCAGAATTTTCACCGACTTGGTCACTCAACTGCAAGGAATACAGACAAGAATTCAAACATCTGAAGCAGCATTGGCACCAAATGGAGAGGCAACTAGAAATTATGATACAACTGTTCAGCGACAAAGAACGCAATTTGAAGAGATTACTACTTGGGCACCGGGAGGAGGAGTGCCACAGATCACACAAGCAGAACTACTTAATTTAGATGTTGATGCGATTATTCTCCGTATAAACGCAATTAACGGACAAAATAACGCAATGGGTTGGTCAGAAGCACAAAACGGTCGTCCGGAAAATCGGCAAAGAATTGTTGATGCGATGAATGAGGCTAGGGTAAGAAACATTCATCCTGGTTCGTTAGATTTTAATAACTTTTTATCCGATGTGACAGAAGCTGAAATGAGAGATTTAAATGACAAAGATCTTTTTAACCTATATAACCAAAGATTAGTAGCTCGCGGTCTTGCTGTTTGGGCAGCTGCTATGACTTTTGCTCATCAGGCGACTTTAGTTGCTATTCGTGGTGAGTTGCCGGCAAGATTTAATGGTAGAGTTCAGGCACTTCAAGAGAACTTGAGAGTCAAAAACGAGCAAATCACACAGCAGGATGATGCTTTACGCAATATCAATACTGGCTTTACAACTGAAGTAAATAACTTATCTCGTGCTTCTGAAGTGATGAAGCGACGGGATGAAATAATGTTGCGTTGCTATGGCCTTAATGAAAATGAAGTCAATAGAGATAATATGGGATTTCGCTTGCCAATAAATCATGCTAATAACGCAAATTATGCATTAACTACTTTATCTCAGGCAGAAGGAGCTGCCGTTGATGGCGCAGGTAATCCGGTGCCGCGCGGTTATTTGGAAATCATGGACATGTTGTTTGATTATCGTTCAGCCGATCATCTTGATAGGGGTGCATATTTTAACCAGATTTATCAATTTTTACCACCTGATACATTAGCAACAATAATTAATCGTAATTTTCAGTTTGGGATTGCTGCTCCAGATATCCATAATGTGATTAACAGGTTGTCACTGGAAATAGGATTAGCGACTTTAGCAACATATGAAATTCGACAAAGCTTCCGTGGTATTATTAATGATATAGGCAATCAAGTTGATTCTCAACCCAATCGATCATTAAGATAATAAATATGAAACCAAAGAACATTAAAGACATTATAAAAATTCTTCCTTTTTCCAAAGAAAACAAAGAAATGTTATTGTCCAACTGGGAGACAATGGATGCCGGTCGTCGGTACGAGATAGGTGATATTATTTGGGATTATTATGATTGCTTATGTGAAATGCGGTATCAAAATAATCTTCAGCAAGCAATGATTGAGGTGAAACAAGGAAATGGAAAACTTGACGATGATTTATACAAATCAGTACGAGAAAAAAGCGAAAAAGAAATAGATGAAGAAATGGTAAAAAGTTTAACTAGTAAAGAAATTGAAGATATCCGATCAAAATTACTGACACTAATGCAAACCCAAACTTCGCCAGTTAAATCATCATAATATGCTAGGCGAATCTTCTTTTGATGGAATTTCTGCAGCAGCGATCATCTCTGGTCGTGATTTGCCTCCACCCCAAAAAAAAGATCCTGGAATATGCATAAGTACGGATTCACATGATTTATTACCACCTCGAAAGAAAGACCCCGGATTTGCTCATGTCATAGTACCTAGCATGGATTTACCTCCACCCCAAAAGAAAGATCCTGGCATTGCAGTTATTAGTAGTTCTAACAGAGTTGATCGGTTGATACACGGCGTTTCAAAAACAGTCACAGGACAAATGCGCTTTGAAGAACATTTGGGGGTTGAAATTCCAGGAGGTGTATCAGACACAGAACCACCAGTTATTATTGATGAACGGATATTATTAAAGGGTGGCTTGTTGGTGTCGGGAGCTAGAGAGGTAAATTTTGCCGGAGGTTTGGTTTGTTATGATCCAAATGAGCGGTCTCAGATTAATATTCAGGGAACAGCAGATGGGGATTACGATCACCAACCAGAAGTGATGATTCACGGAGGAAGAAGTTGTGTTCCAATTAATGTGGAGAGTGGTCGTTTGTATTTAGATCAGGGGTTTCAAGCAGATATTGGTATGACAGTTGGTGAAAATGGCAGAGTTTATCTTGATAATGCGGCAGTTGCCGGTGGTCTTCGCTTGACCGGCGATAGCTCGTTAATTTCCCTGGATGGAAAAACGCGAGTAACCGGCGATTTGGTTTTCGCAGGTAAACATTGCGACTTATATATCTACGGCGATGATGTGAAAGTGACAAGAAAAGCACGAACAATCATTCAACCAGGCACTGCTGTTTGGTATGAAGGTGAGAAATATACCGATGGGGAAAAATTGAAGGAGGCAATGGGAGATGTTTTTGACAGCGATTTTGTTGTTGGCAGTGTTCCTTATCAAGTTGCCCACGCGATAGAATCAATTCCGTCAAGGGTGGTAGAAACCGCTCCGCCACAAATTAAAGCATTAGGTGATCAAATTGGCGCGAGTATAATTGATCAAGCCAATGCAGCGTATAGTCCTCGTCATCCTCTGGTCCATGACGATGGCATGGTTGATACTGTTCAAGCAGCAGTTCCCAGTTTGATTAACTCATCAGTCAGTGAAGTATTAAACGCCGGCGAGGATTTGCTTAGGGTGGGTGATAGACATATTGGTCATCCTATAAATCAAAGAATCGAAAATACAGGGAGGGCAATCACGAGTGTAGAAAGATACATTACTGAACAGTGCAATCAAGCAGCAGAGACAGTTAATAATTTAGCTAGAGATATTGCAAGACTTAACAACATTATTTCGCGTGAGGTGGCAATTGCCAGATCGAGGATCAGTGAAGGAGTGGATGGTCGTTTACTTTGGCCAGTTCGACGAGAAATTAGACATCTTAGATGGGCAGTTGAAGATAATGTAGAAGCAGCAAGACGAAATATCCATAGAATAATTGAACATATTGAACGAAGAAGAAATTATACACCTTTGTCATATGAAGGGTCAGCCGCAGAATCAGAGGTTGTATTACCAGATTTGTCAGCAAGTCCCCAGCAACCAGTTGACAGCGAGTCAGATGCTCATCAAAGGTCGGTGTCTGAAATGCAACTAAAAGCAGAGCCAACAGGATTAGCCGAAGATGAAGGAAGTAGTGTTATGTCGACCATACCACCTCCATTGTCAGAAACACCACCTGCTCAAGAATCCAATGTACAAGTTGCAGTTAGTGAAAGGTCAGAACCAAAATCCGGACCAAGAAGAAATTTTCCAGCAGCACCTGCCCCCAATACTGTAGGCGAAACAGCTTCGGATGCTGCAGTTCCAGTTGCTACTACAGTTAGAGCAGATGACGTGGATAGAATTCCTGTACCTTTGGGAGAACCTAGTGTTTTGCCAGTTGAGCCGGAGAAAGCCGCAGAGGTCGTTGAAGCACCAGCAAAAGCTACGGTAGTAGCTGAAGTACCGGTAGTTGATAATTTAACCGAACAAAAAAGAACGGTCGCACCCGCTGGTACTTTTTCAGGAGAAGCAATCGAAGCAGCAGCAGCACTATCTGCTATTGCAGAACCAATTACAGTAAATAGTTTTAGGGAGATTGTTCAAGCAGTAGAAAGCGCAGCAACTCAAGGAAACCATTGGGCTCGGTTAACAGTCGCATCTGATACCTTAAGTCAAATGTTGTTGGCCGCTTGGCCGGCAATTAGTCAGAAAATTCCGGCAGATTTAGCAAAACAAGTGATCTTTAAAGGTTTTGACCCAGAGAATCCACCATTAATTATTATTGCACCGACTGGACAAATTGAAATATCAATTTCAGTTTTAGCAGCGAAAGAAATAAAAATACCATTAGTTGGTGTTAAAGAAGCACAAGCAAATTTTAAAATTAAAGGTCATGGTAAGTCAAACGGAGAACAAGATGATATTGAAATTGAAGACTATTCTGTAGAAATGAATCCAATACTACGGGGAGTTATCGATTTATACATTAAAGTTAAACAAAAAGAAATCGCAAGTCGAGGACTAGTAGGTAAAAGCGCGGAAGAATTATTAAGTGGTTTGTTAGCGGGAAAAACAGTTGGTGGTTTGATTCGCGATGCTTTAAAAAATCAAGTTGTAAAAGACTTAATTGACATAGACTTCGTAACCATTCGTGTTAGTGGCAATGCCTTTGATTTGGCAATAAAAAGTACGAATTATAAATAACAAAATCTTGACGAAGTCGTTATAAGGTAGTAATATCTCACTATATGCATACACAAAAAATTCAAATCACATTAACACCGGAAGAGGTAAGCGCCTTATCTCTTAAAAGTCGATCACTTGGTTATAACGTAACAAAATATGTGAAATTTATTGTGATGAAAGAAGCAAGTTCGGTGGTAGAAAATTATCCGGTTTTTCCAATGAGTCAAGCGCTGGAAAAGCGAACCATGGATGCGCTTAAACTTCACGAAAAAGGAAAAAGCAGGCACCTAAAAACACTTAACGATCTTGATTAAGGAAAAATAATTGATGATTGGAGCATTTCAGTTGAAACTAATATACGAATCATTTTTACCCACGTTAAAGATGGTATTTTATTAGTTGATATTGGAAGTCATGATGAAGTGTATCGATAGTTTCTTGATTATTACTCCGCCGCCACTCCAAGCAGTCGGTTCACAACGTCCTTACGATATCTACGGTCGCCGCGGGAGTTGATGCGGATCGCCGGCAGTTTGCCTTTTTTGCCCCAGCGCTTAATTGTTAATGGAGAAACTCTCAGTAAATCAGCGACTTCGCGAATCGTTAACAAATCAGGCAGGTCATCAAGTGATACTCTTGTTGCAGATTTGTTTTTGATTGACATGGTTTTATTATATAAATTGATTTTCGTCCTGTCAATATGATAAAAAATGCAGTTGATTCAGCTTTTGTTCCAATTGCCGGTCCAGGGACAAGAGGGCGGCGACGATATAGCGGGGCAGATCCAGGACTCTCTGCGAGGCAAAGGCGGTCTTGATCGCGGCAATCTGCAGTTGGGCTTTGGTATTATTGGCGATTAATTGAAAGTTAGGAAGATTGATGATTGATGGCGAGGATTGATTTGATGTTGTAATCGGGCCGATAGTTGGCGGCGGCAGTGAGGTGGGATAAATATTGTTGCGGATGGTCGGCTTGACGACCGCACTGGTGGGGATTTGATAACTGGTTGGGGTGATGGCGGTTGTCGGGTAAAGCGGTCGAGTAGGCTGAGGGGTGGCGGTCGGCTGCGGCGTCGGGGTCGGCTGGGTGACGGAGGTGGGCGAAGGAGCAGCGCTTGGTGTGTCGGTTGGAGCCGGCGGCTGCATACCGAAGCGCGTTTCCAGCGGGATATAAGGCACCGAAGGCAGGCCGTCCGTTTGGATGCACCAGTGGTTAAGGGCGTTGCCGCAGTAGCATTTGTGGTTGCGGCCGTCATAGCAGGAGTTGCGCAGTTCGGGTTTGATTTTGGCGCATTGCTGGGGATGGCAGTATTCGTCTTCCGGCCAAGGGCATTTAGTCGGGATGCCGGTGCGTTCGACTTCGTAACAGCATAAAGGGACATAGCCGGCGCAGACTTTTGTGCTGCGTTCAGCGATGCCGTTCCCCAGGCAACGGTTGTAATCGTAGGGGACGTTTTTGGTCGACTCGTAGCTTACGCCGCATTCGTCGGAGGCGCGATGGCAGGACGGATCTTCGGTCGGAATATTAAAGTGAGCCCCGCTGCAATAAGGCTCCAGCGAAAAGAGCGCCTGGGTTTTGGCAACGTAAAAAAAGCCAAAACCGACAACCGCAAGCAAAAGCAGGCCAAAATTAATCGCCGCTTTTTTGACGTTTGCATTAATCATATTAAAATCATTATAATGAAATTAATGCTGAAAAAGTGGTTGATGCGGATCATCGTTTTGCTTTTTTCATTTTTCCTGGCCTATTTTATCGACCAGTATTATATTGTCGGTAAAGGAACGGGGTTTCTGTTAGAAATATTCAAGCTATAAACTAATTTCTATGCAAATCCGCCTCTCTCGTTTTTTTCTTGACGAAAAGGACCTTTTTGTTATCAGTTATTGGTTATTAGTTATTAGTTTGGGAATACTCAAGATTTCGGTTTTTCCGTTTCGTTATAGTTCACTTGTGGTCGTGTTGGTGTTTTTGACGGTGACCCGATCGTTAGTCTCCAATCTCAAGTTCAACTCCTATTTTTTTATTATCCTGTCGGGATTGGTGTTTAGTATGGTATTGTCACCGTACGGTTTGGCAATCTATCTTTTGATCGCCATCTTGCTTTATACGAAGACGAATTTAATTTAAATCTTTTCGTTATTTTACTTGTGGGATTCTATTGACGATCGTCTGAAGTTTCAGCAAATGTCTTTTTTCAAATTCGTTTAGATCCAGTCCCATAAATAAACAAATCTGTTCCGGTGTAGGTTGAGTAGCCGCATAATTCCTAATTTTCTCGATCTCTTGGGGTGATTTGCTCCCAATCAGTTCGTTGATTACTTCGACGACTAAATATGCATCAAGTTGCGCGATGTTTTCCTGCGTCTCAAAATAATCGGTTCCTTTGTTGATTAGGTAATTTCTGATTAGATCGTAGAGTTGGATAATTTGTTTGTTTTTCATAAATTATTGTGCTTGTTGAACTTGACTTCGACTTTGACCTTGTTTTTGATCGACGTAATATGTATTTTTCATGCGCTCCATTAATTTTTGATATTCCAGTTTCGCTTTTTCCCAAAGCGCCGGATCGTCATTCTCATAAAGAAGGTTGGTATCGGCAAAAACCTGCCACATCGGATCGTTGGGATTGGCAAGGTATGATGACATAATAAAATCAGTTTCTTCAGGGAAGAGTGTTTTCAAAACCCCCGGCTTAAAGCGATGGGGATTGCCTTTGACAAGGTCGGGGTTATTGATTGCGATTCCGACACGGGCGGCCGTTACCAATCTATCCATTGCTCTTTGGAATTCTTCCGAGCCTTTGTGATAGCCGGCATTGACCAATGTTTGTTCGGCATTTTGTTGAGCCAGATCCTGTTGGGCAAAATTATCGATCCATGGTCCGCCGTTTTTAACTTCTGTCTGCGGTCGAAGTTTGGGAGCTGGTCGGTCGGGAATCCTCTCAAAATCTCTCGGTTCGATAACTGGAGCGGGGGGCGCCATTTTGATTCGTTCTGGTTCGAGAAAAGTGCGGCTGTCGGTAAAAGATGAAGGGAGAGGGGCGGTTGATCCGCGATCACTGTGCAAAATGAGCGGCAAATAATCACGAGGGATTTGAAGTTGTGATGTGTTAATGAGTGTGATAAGGGCCGGTGGTATCAACCACCATGGATAACGTTTTTTTTCTTTTTTTGGTGTCAGTTTTTCACGGACTTTTTTAATACCCGGCCTTATTATTTCGGCAATAGCAAAAAGACAACCAAGTTTTTTTTCATCTTCAGGTGAATCTATTTTTTCCGGTGGTCCTCGTCGATCAGGTTCGGGTATTGTGATAATTGGTATTTGTTCAACAGGAATTGGTGGAGTTGGGATTAGCGGTAATGGTTGAATTTCTGGTTGAGGTGGTAGGACGCCGGTTCGTACTTGAGTATCTTTGTCGCCGTCGCCCGAACCAAAATCTACTCCGGTAAAACTATGCGGTTCGTCAGGGCCAAACGGTTCATTATTTTCTTGTGGCGTTATTCTTGGTGGTGTTGGAGGTCGTGGTTGGGATCGTCTTGGTGGTCGTAGTGGTTTTATCATCGGAGGCGTCAAAGGTCTTGGTCCAGGAGGTAATTCGACTTGAGGCGTTGGTGTTTTTTGAATTATTTTTCCAGGTTCTTTTTGGGGGATGATTGCTATCGGTTCACTCCCGTCGCTTTTAAAAATTTGTATTGTACCGGTGACGGGGTCAAAGTCGGTCAATGCCACTACGTTGTCCAAAACAACAATGCCCTGGGGAATATCTTTCCCATGAGAAGATAATTGATCGGGAGTAAAAATACGCACCGCCACACCGTCTTTTCTGATTTCCAAATGACTGTTTTCCATTCTTATCAGTTGCCAGGTATGGGCAGTCTTCAGGTGATTTTTATTGTCGCTTAGTTCCACTCTATCTTTTTTTGGATCATCTTCATCTTGATAAGTAGTGATAACTACACAGGGATTTGTTGATCCATATAGGGGCTTAAAGTCAAGTGGAATTGTCCATTCTGGTTCGTTGGGTTTTTGCTGTCGGAGCAATTCGCTTGGCACTACATTGCTCTGGTGCGGCGGGGGGATAGTGAAGCGGTTAATATTGTAAAACTCCAATCCGGGAGTAGATCGGGGTTGACGCAGTTCCAAGTTATCAAACATATCTTATAAACGTACCATAATATCTAAATAGTTGTCAATAGTTTTAATTATTTAAATAATTAAAACAGCTAATACCACTACGCTGTCAACCATCTATTAATACTGTTGCCAGCTTCGTTAGGTATTTACCTACATCGGTAAATTAACTTTCATCCCTAACGTAGTTATCAAAGTATCTATTTGATAGCGAAGTGGTATAAATAACAGCTAAATTCCAAATGTTTTATGTTTGTTTGACTCGATTTTCCTTCGCCAAGCAGACTTCCAGTTCACACCAACTACTCCTGGTTCGAATATAGAATTAAAAAAATCATCAAAGAAATTTTTAATTGTATCGATTTGAAGAATGGGAACAAATGTTTGTTTGATCCCGGTTTCTTTTTCCAGCAACAGATTAAATTTAGCGACAGTAGCAGTTGATACTTTCAAAACCCGACAGATGTTGCGATGGTCGATCCGTTTTAATAATAAATACATTATAGCGATCCGTTTAGCGATCATTATCCGCTCAACCGGCGAAAGTAAATCGTTGATCACTTGGTTAAATTTTTCTTGATTGTCATGCTTACCAACTATTTCAAAAAATAAATCAAATAAACGGTCAAGCAATTGATCGTCTAGTTTGTATCGGGAAATCTGGACCATGTTTCAATTATTTAAATAATTGAAACAAATGGCAACGGGATATAGACAACAAATATCTGTGTTTTTGTTAATACGAAAATCCAATTAAGTGGATATTGAAGCAGTTCAATAACTATCATGGATTATGCACTTTATTACGGATTAGGTTGTCATTCTAGCGCCTGTCTGCTGGCAGGAAAGCTGGGATTCAGAGCATTTGTTTCTGGATACCGGATCCAATCGTCCCGATCTTACATCGGGGTTACGATGATTGAGGTAAATCCGGGATGACATTAAGACAGATTTCTGTCTGATTCTTCTATATATGAAGTTATCCTTAGGGAGTTATTAGATTTTGGGTAATCCACCCCGCAATCGGCTCCAGATCAAATGAGCTCCAGGAGGTGTCGCCAATTTGATATAGTGTTGCACCTAAAACATAGTTGTCTTGTGAGATTTGTTGATCAAACCATATCAACCAATTTATGTATTGTTGCGGTCCGCCGCGCGCCTGCCAGCCGCTGTTTTTCGGATCGCCCGACTGGTCCACTCCGGCCTCAGACAGGATGATCGGCAGGTTGGCTGACGCAGGGTCAATTTCGCTTATCGCCTGATGGATCAGACGATAACGCAGACTGGCGGCTGCTTCTTGGGCCGCGTCGGTTGTGTAATTAAGCGTATAGGCGTGATAACACAAAGCCCCGCCGGTTTGCAAAGTTGCTTGTAACGCCGGCAAAAAATCCTGCATCCGCGCCTTGATGGCCTGATAGTCGCCCGGCGGGTTGGCAACCGGAATACTGGCAATGCAGGTTTTTATCCCTTTTTGAGCGTTTAAGGAAACCAGCTTTGCCCAAAACCGCCCCAGCCAGACTGCGTTTCCTCCCGATTCCCAGCCCGGCGTATTGTCCAGTTCGTTTGGAGTTTCTAAATAATTAAATAACTGTAAATTATTGCCGAGTGCATTTAATCGGGGATCGATAATCTGGTTAAAATACATTTCGGCGCTTAACTCCGGGTCATCACTTGTGGACATCTTAATATTCTGTGTTCCTTCGTAAAAGCGAATAACAACAAGACCGTTAGAATTAATATTTTTGTAATCTTTGACAGCCTGAAGTAAACCCGGATGATACGACGGATCCATTACTTTAATGATTTGGGGCTTGGCCATAATGATTTGCCTGGCGCCTGAAGAATAATTGGACATCAGGTAAACTCCTGTTTTATGAAGCGATGCTGTCATTTGAGGAGTCGGGGACACAGGTGGATTTTGCGAAGCGCCAAGACTCGGATTGTTGATATCTGCCGCAGTAGAATTAAAACTGTAATTGGTGTTAAAAAACAGCCCGAAAAGTTGGGATAAAAGATCAATGCTTCTTTGCTGTTCGCCAATGGTGGGCGCAATGGTCACCGGACGATAATTGGGGACATAGGCAGTCGAATAATTATTGACGCCTGTTTGGGAATTATTTCCGCCGGTTTTATCGGTTTGGACATTATCGTTTAGATTGTTTAATTGTTTATTTAACTGTTTATTGTTTAAATTATTAGTACTTCCGTCTTTACTTACTATGGGGCTATTCTCATTGTTGTTTATATTGGCGGTTTTTTGATTTTTTTCAGAATTGTTTTTTATGGTCGGTTGAGCGGGTGATGTCGTATTTGTTTGATTCCCGGGAATTTTTTGACTCAGCCGATTGATTATTAAAGTAAGAACAACGAGTAGACTCAAAACTACAGATAAGACAACAAAAGCGATGCGGATTTTTTTATCATTAAACATAACGCTTGAATATAATCATTATTTTTATTATAAAGTAAGAAGACACATGAAAAAAAGAGGAAAATATTATCAAAGGGGAGAAGTGTTAACTCTGCTGACAATTGGAACCGTAGTCGTACTTAGCTTGGCTACGATCACATCATCAATTTTTCTGGGAAAAAATAACAAACAGACAATTAAGTCAAAAGCAGAAGAAAAAGTTTGGCCAAAGTGTGCCGCGGGGGTTAGCGATAAATCAACTTGTTCAGTAAACGATTATGGAAAATGGTGCTATATTTGTTCTCCCAATACCGAGCCGGCCTGTCAATCGCAAAGTCTTCTCAACGCGACGATCGGTGCGCCTTTCTTATGTGACAAGATTGGCAGCGGGTATCAGTGGGTGAAAAAAAATGACGGCGAGTGTACAAAAAGCTGTTATGAAGGTGTTGTTTCTGCTGCATCAGGCGGTCAATCGTCTCCGGCCGCAGCAGGCACGGCATCGTCGCCGACATCAGGCGGAGGTACACAGAATAATGGTTGTTTTAGGCTTTCGGCTGAAATTGAGCCAAGAGAAGAGAACGGCAAAGTCGCTTTTTACGCCTGGGTGAGCTTTGAAAGCTCAACCGCCGGTGATGTTGAATTGTTGGAGAACGGCAATCACGTGGCCGGCTGGAATGCCTTTGGCGGCGGCAGGTTTACATATGATCCGCACTGGACCCAACATTGGCCTCCTCCGGGCAACTGGGCCGCCGTATCTGCGCCGGACAAAGGACAGACCGTCATGATCAACTATGAGGGCTTTGTCCGTAACTGTAACCCCCAAAGCCAGACGATCACCTGTACTCTTGAAGCTTTAGCCAACGGGCAGGGAAAAGTATCGGGGACAGGCTGCAACTGTAAAGGCGGCAGCGCCAATTGCATCGGCCCCGGCGGCGCAGCCGCAGCCGCCGCTCCTGCCGCCCCGACAACTGCTCCGGCAGCGCCGGCTGCTGCGGCCGGTCAGACAACTCCGGCCGCCGCCACTACTCCCGGCGCATCAGGAGGAGCTGCTTCTCCTGCTCCGACCAAGACGCCCTGTGAGCGGAAAAACGGAACATGTGTGACTTTTCAAGAAAAAAAATCATTATATTTGTCTGACGTTTATAGGTGTGAGACTAATATATGCGGCGGCAGTACCCCATATTGCTGTTATCTAAAATCAGACGGAGCTGCTGTTCAATCAGATCAAGATACATGTGAGGATGATAATGGGATCATATATTCTGTAGGAAGATCTTTTTTACAACGAATCACAAACCCTGGTCTCCATAATGGTGTTATGGTCACTGCCACCGGCTGTTGGAAATTTACCTGCTCTTTAACCAACAATGGTGACCCCGTAGAGTTTTCACTCAGTCAATGCGAACAACAAGCGACAGTCCCGCCAGCGGCGCCGGCTACGGTTTGTAACAATGATTGCTGTTTTGAAAATTCAGATAGATATAAGACAAAGAAAGCGGTACATCTTGCTCAAGGGCAAAAAACCTGCGCACAGCTAAATGACAACAGTTGGGCAATTGTCGAATGTGCAGAAAAAGACACATATACGGCAAAGGTATGCGAACAAGGGTGTAAGACAGAGAGTCAAATGTGCAATTCCTGTGATAAAAAAGATTGTGTCAACAAGAAGGCATCAGGAGAGACGGTAAGTTATTACGTTGACGAAAATGGTCAAGAGTATGGGAATGAAAACTGTGATTCACTCATCGACATAAATAGATTTTGTCCAGCGGCTCAAACAGAATTACCCCCAGCGTCGTCTTCAGAATTTGGAACAGTCTACGTAAAAAATATTGATCTCGGTTTACCGGAGGGTATATCTTATGAAGAGATCCACAACGATTTGAAATTTTATGTAAGAGTCTATTCTCCTGATTTTACGGATTGTAATAATAAAATTGGTCGATTAAAAACAACAACTGAAGGAACAATTGAAAATAATCAAATGATAGCTAACGGGATTCTTAAATATGAAGATGAAGGAGTAGAGGGTCGGGGTCAACGATGCAAAACATCATTAGACTATTATTTAACCTTTGTTTCTAGTTCATTATCATTACTCTACGAAAGTAAAAAAGTTAAGTTTAATGCGTTAAGCGACGAAGAACTTACAATGCCAGGTTTACCAAGGTTAGAGCTGTCAAAATTCATTTCGCGCGTAGATTTTCAATTTAGAAATCAGATGGACGGACCATTAACAATAAATGAAGTATCGTTTCTATATGATAGTGCAGAGGTCAATCTCGAAGCTTCCCCAACACAAAAGACAAAAAGCATCGAAGTAAATAAAATGATAAAAGCACACGCAGAGTCATCTATTGTTACCTCGTACTACATCGGCAACAATAATTCTGAGTCAATCTCTAATTTTTCTGTTTTGCTAGTAGCTAATGGAGAAACAATGTTTTTAACAGAAAGAAACGTGAAGTCAGAAAAGGAAAACGGTGTTTGGATTTTAACTTTTCATTAAAAAATTAATTATGAAAGACAATATAAAATATCTAAAATTATTCACAATTCTGTTGATTAGTTTGCTGATAACCAAAGTTACATCAGGCAGAGTATTTATTGCCGATACTCCCAAAATAAAGCCCCAAATTGCCTATCGGATCACGCATCCGGTTACATCCGCCAAGTATCTGTTTGCCAGAATTTTCCTGAAAAACTCCAAATCTTACGGTCAGGCGGTGGCTGAAGATCGGATCGAACGGGCAAAATACACGTTAAAAGACCAGCCCTATATTCCCTTGACCAAATCGGTCTCGGCCAAAAGCAATGAATATGGGACGATGATTGAAATTAACATCAACAAAATTGATTATGACGTTTATACCTATACTTTTCAGGGTATTTATAAACCCGAACTGAAAGGAAAGAAAATCGTCGTAAAAGTGCCGGTTGGCAGCCGTATGCCGTCGCCGCAGCAGATAGAGCAGGGCTACTAAATGCCTTGGCGGCTTGAAATATTTACACTCTACTATAAATATGGATATACCGCTACGCAATCAAGTTGCTAGCGGTATATATTGTCATGTAACACGAAATCTGAAATGACCGCTTTTGCGAAATCTAAACTGTCCACAATAAGTTGAATCCATGCATCAGGAAAAGTCATTTCGAACGAAACCTGTTTCATAGTTGTTGTGAGAAATCC
>Ga0172371_10003768_pt1 | contig 23320 bp, 20 predicted proteins | sample Lak12m_FD_114543 | JGI IMG/M metagenome (GOLD analysis project Ga0172371, IMG submission 114543) | Freshwater microbial communities from Kabuno Bay, South-Kivu, Congo - kab_022012_12m | ecosystem: Environmental > Aquatic > Freshwater > Lake | place: Democratic Republic of the Congo: South-Kivu...
GAGAGCGGCAAGACACAGGCGGCTGCTTTCACTTCATCCCCGACGATGATCACCGCGCCGTCATGCAGAGGAGTATTTGGGTAAAAAACCTGTAAGAGCAACTCAGGTGAAACCCGGGCATCCAGGCGTACACCACTTAATATATATTCGCGTAGGCTATCCACCCGCTGCAGGATGATCAATGCGCCGTGATTACGAGAGGATAATCTTGCCGCTGCGGAGACGATCGCATGGATGGTTGCTTGCATCATCTGGTACTCTCCCCGGCGGCTTGTCTGAAAGATTCCGCCCGCTCTGCCTATGCCTTCCAACCCACGTCGAATCTCTGGAGCAAAAATGACAGGGATGGACAGCAGCAAGGCAGGCAAAGTAGCCTTGATGAGCCAATTGAAAGCTGGTAGGTTGACCAGGGTGGTGAGAATCGAAAGAAAAACTACCAGAATGATGATTCCACGTAAAATGACAGCCGCTTTTGTGTCATTAATCAACCGCAGAATGATAAAAAAGATAGCAGTCACCAGAATGATATCCAGCAGGTTCTGCCAGTTCATCCGTTGGAATAAAAGCGAAAGGTCGGTAAATAAATCAGTCACGGGTTAGATCCTGGTGGATGGAGAGTCGATCAGCAGTAGGCGCTGGTGGTACTGCCTGTAAAACAGGCGCATCCCTTCCTTCTTTAATTTTATCGCATGTTCGCGCCATGTAGATACTGGGATTAATTCAGGTGGGATCTCAGTGAAACTAACCAGAAAATGCGCTGGTTCCGCAAGGCCATCGGGTACAGCAACCAGTGCAGCCTCACATTGCCAGCGCCGGCAAATATCTTCAAGCGCAACCGTGAGTCCACTCATAAGTTCTACCAGCAGATGGTCTTCCATCCATTGAACCCGATCCACCAGGCATAGCAAGTTCTCGAACCGCAAGCCGATCCATGCCACTTGGTTTTCCCCATTCCGGGCTGATAACCAGTGCCGACCGGAGCGTTCCTCGAATGGAGAGGAAGGTGATGTGTTGGGGCTGCCTGTATACCCACCCTCATGGGTGTTGTCGGTAGGAGATAGGGTGAAATTGTCGCTCCGCCAGCTGCCGGGATAAAAAACACCGATAGGTTGCCCTGTAGAGTGGTAAGCCCGCTGTACCTGTTCTCTGGTGGATGCAATATCCCCTTCATTCGTGATGACCACGCCTGCTCGAGAAACCTTTTCCATCTGGGATGCCTGAGCGTCGATCCTCAGGTTGGCCTGTTGTGTTCCCATGCCGCGTTGTTCGATCAGGCGGCGTAACTGCGCATTTCTTGAACTGATCACCACCCAGATGCTGTTGCACCTCTCCAGTAATTCCGACTCGAGCAGAATAATCGATTCTAAAACAACCACAGGCTGTTGCGCATGGCGGATGAGGGCATCCGTTGCATGAAAAACTGGCGGGTGGATGATCGCTTCCAATCGGGCAAGATCCCGGGGGTCTGAGAAGACGATACCCGCTAACCGGGCACGATCCACAGCCCCGGTGGCATCCAGTATTCCGATGCCGAAATGGTGGATCACCTGCTGATATACCCCGGACCCTGCTTCGAATAGGCGGTGCCCCAGGCTATCTGTATCGATCGAAAAAACACCCATATTCTCCAGCATCCGGCGGATCAGGCTCTTGCCGGTTGCTATATTGCCTGTCAGGCCGATCACAAATTTGGGGTTACCATCCATTAATCACCATGGTTTTACTTCAATCTTTTCTTTCGAATTCTCCTGGAAAGTTCAGGACAACGCCAATCAGAAGAATGGATCTTCAATAACATTTAAAAAACCTGGAAGTCTGGCTTGCTCTGGGTTCAGATCTTTTTTGAATTCATCAATATACAGCGTGCTGCCAATCTCTTCCAGTAGGTGGATACCTTTCATAATCCAGATATCACCACTTTTTATTTCACCTTTCTTCTTTAAATATAATCCACGGCGGCGGTAGTTCCAGGCAATCCCTATCTGATCCCCGGCTTGCTGGCAGCGGCTGTATGCTTCTTTCAGCAGCGGGAGCGCTTCCCGCAGTTTTCCCTGTTGGATCAGGCATTCCGCGAGCTGCCCCAGGTTGACACGGATACCGATACCGCTGCCCATCTTCATGGATATTTCCAGGCAGTCTTTAAACATTCGTGCAGCCGTTTGATAATTTCCCTGTCTTCGTTCCAGGTCAGCCAACAGACTGCGATTGATCTCATAAGCATTGGCATCCCGGGCTCGTCTGGCGATCCGGCAGGCAGAAGAGAAGGATGCGCGGGCAGCAGCAACATTACTTTCCGAACGGGCAATCAAGCCGAGATGTGAAAGAATCTCTACATAGGTATGTTTATCTCGCCGAATCCCAGGCAATTGCAGAGCCTGCTCAAATTGCTGGCGAGAGACTGGCAGGTTTCCTCTCAGGCGGGCTGTCCGGGCCAGGCGTAAAACTGCCTCGGTCTGTAGCTTGAGATGGTGGGTAGTGATTGCGATATCCTTTGCGAGAAGAAACTCTTTTTCCGCCAGGTTGAGCTGAGACATGTGGTACGCAATCCGACCTCGGCAAAGGTGGACGCGGGCGCACAGGTTTAGAAACCCCGGTTTGTTTGTCTGTTCAGGGTGATCAGTCTCAAGGTTCAGCAGGGTCGCGGCTTTTTCAATGGATGCCAGGGCTGCTTGATAATTGGTATCCAGAAGGGATATTTCAGCCAGTTCCACCAGCCAGGTAGATTGTTGATAAATATTACTTCCTTTAATCGAGCGTTCGTATGCAATCTGTAAAACCCGGCCGGCACGGTCAGCAAAGCCTGCTGTGGATAATCCGCGGGCAAGTTTTCGGTACAAACGAATCGGGAATTCATCGCTCATACCGGCGCGGTGAAAACAATCCAACGCGTGGTATTGCAGCTCCACCTGACGGTTCATGGGTAGGTCATCCTGTGCTTGCAGCAAAAATGCCCTTCCAGCAGTCCGCAATGTTCCATCCAACATTTCTGCCCGCGCCTGCTTCCCTTCCAGGTATTCCGCGATCGGCTCCGGTAAGAGCCAATCAGTGGATGGATTTTGACGCTGTATAATATAACAATCCACCAGTTCGTTGAAGATACTGAAGGCTGCCGCCGGGTCAGGGCAGAATGCCGCGATCAATTGTGAATCCACCGGGGCTCTCACAAGTGCTAGCTTCACGGCAATTCGTAAGGCATCGGGTGATAAATTCTCCACCAGGGTATCAAACCAGTGATCACGATCTGAAACATACAAAGGCAAGCTAGCCAGTAGATCGTTCCAGCCTGTTCGCCGAAGTGTGGGTAGTAGCAGGCTAATCAAATACGGGTTTCCGCTGGTTTTTGCGTAGATGGCGGAGGAAACTTTATTGCTGATAGAAGAACCCATACGGCTTTGCAGGAAAGCAGAGCACTCCGCTTGAGACAAGCCTTGCAGGCAGATAATAAAAGGAGTCTGCAACGCAAAGTCTGGGTGGTCTATCAAAGCGGGGTGCTCCCGGCCCGAAAAAAGGCATTTGATCCTCCCACCACGCAAAGCTAACATTTGCATGAATAGGTGCACCCAGGCAGTATCCTCTTGTGCATGGAAATCCTCCAGGATCAGGAGAGTGTGGCTTCTTTCTAGATGATCCAGAGCTGCTTCCAACCGCTCCTGTAATGCCGTGTGACGGCGATTTTCACCAGGCATTTCAATCAGGGAGGGTACGGAAGGAATGAGGTGATTTGCCCTGTCTGCATCCGGTATTTCTGCGGCGACTGCAGCCAGAAATCTTTCTGGGGTCAGCTGAGCCTCGCGGCTGGAGAGTAATAAACATTGCCATTTTTCGGCTGCGGGGAGACCAGCCATCCTGCGTAGCAGGGTAGATTTACCTGTACCGCCCATCCCTTCCAGCGAGAGAAACACAGTATTGGGATCCTCCAACCAGGTTGAAAGATCTGCCAGCTCATTCTGTCGGCCGTTAATCTCCTCCAGCGGTTGAACCGTATGGAATAATGGCGGCAGGGTTGTTTTTAGCATTGTGCGACCGGGAAGCACCTGAGATAGGTTAGTCACTGGTTCAGCCCCAAGAGATTCCACCAGGCAATGCAGCTCATTGGCTGTGAAGTGAACTGCATTTGAGGTGGTGCAATGAAACTCCCATGCCAGTTCGCTCAGCGGTGTGACTTTGAACCAATCCTGGTCAGCATGAATCTGATCCCAGGGGAGCAGCAGATCATCGGCTTTTCCATCAAAACCGGGTGAGATCGCCACCCACGCACGCGTGCGTTCCAGCGCCAGCTTTTTATCCCAGACACCACGGTTGATGGCTTTCCCATTCTGGCAAAGCCATTCAGCAAAATGATGTCGGTTTTGTTCCACCTGCTTATAGGGGTTGGATTTGTTGCGTGCTCCACCTAACCGGATGGCTTCACGACCTTCTCCCGGTTGGTATAACCAGGCACCATTTTCTTTCCCCTGCAAATGAATCGACGCCGGTGTCGAATAGATCGCCCCGGTCAGTTCTTTGATATCCACAACAATGATCACCCGCGTTGAGAGGAGCAACAGATCAATATTGGCTCCATTCGCATCAACTTCAATCACCACCAGATATAATTCATCCGATTCATCAAAGCGACGCACCAATTCCTGTAAAAAGACGCCAAGCGCCCGCCTTTCATGCCCGTATTGGAATAATCGTCCTTTGAATATCTCAACAGTCATATGGCTCCCACCCCGCGCACAGGGTCATTCCTTGTATTATCACACATTTTGTCTTTGAATCTCGGTTGGGACGTCGTTTTCTGATTTTTTGAAGGAACAGGTTGCTCATTGGCGCAGTGTTTAATCCTCTATATAATATAAATATCAACAACACAGGTTTCAATGCAGAAGAAACAAGCATTTTTTCGTAATACCTCCTTGGGAATATGGTTACTGGCTTTGATCTTTGCCGGTTGTCAAACTGCGGCAGCTACCCAGGTGGTGCTGGCTGTATCTCCATCCCTTACCGCCAGCCTTCGACATGCGACTGCAACGAGGGCAATCCTCACATCCACTTTGCAGCCTACTCCCACATTCGCGCCTACACCCACTCCGGCTGCCGCGCCTTTCTTCGACCAGTTTGTTTCCGCAATTAAAAATGGAGATGCGACAAAAGTAGTTGGTGTGTATGTGGAAAATGTACTGGCGTTAAAAGTTGTCCAACAACCTTCAAATAACCCGGCATTTGTGTCAGGCGTCAAAGGAGTCGCCACTTATTTTTCTATGGTAAAGAAACAAACCGGAAACACCGGCCTGCTGGCACATAATTACCTGGCTGGCGTCTATTACTATGATCTGGTACCCGGCCAGGTGGTTGTTTTGATCTATGGGGACGGGAGAATAGAGGAATACTCCGTTTCAGATACGCTGCAATATCAGGCACTGAACCCAACGAGTCCGACGAGCAATTTCGTCAACGTCTTGACGGGAGAGAAACTTTCATCCACCGCTTTGTTTACCAAAGTCTATGGCGGTAATCCAAAAACAACCTTTCAGACCTGTATTGCACAGGGGAATGAACCTTCATGGGGGCGGCTATTCGTCATTGCCCCGGAGGATTAAAAGTACCAACAGGAGGTTTAACCATGGCATCTACTCGCACAGGTTTCAAATCCATCCAAACCGGGTGGCGCATCTTAGTGGTCATCATGCTTGGCTTCTGTGCTGGCGCGCTGGTATGGAGCCTCATCACCATACCCATGTACCGGTCCCAGGCCACTTTCCTGGTGTACCCGAATGCCAACCTGACCAGCAGTCGGGATGTTGTCAGCAGCCTGGACACCCTGGAAGGAAAAACGGTTTCGAATACATACGCGGATATTCTCGATAGTCAGCGAGTGTATCAGGATACCGTGGATCGCCTGCAATTAAGTGAGATGGCATTAAGGAATATCCGTGTCTATTCTGAGGTCCAGAAAGATACCAATATCCTTGTGCTGGTGGTGGAAGGTCCCAATCCCCAACTAATCACACTGCTGGCGAATAATATCGGCCAGAATGGTATCAGTTTCATCAAATCCATATACCAGGTTTTTGATATCTCCTTTCTAGATCTGGCACAGGAACCATCCATTCCATACCATCCCCAGCCTGGGTTGTATCTGATCATTGCTGCTGGAGCCGGATTGATCACCGGCATCATTTTCCTCCTCATCCGTGAATCATTGCGGATTCCCCTGGAGCAGATGCGTGAACGCGCTCTGATCGATAAACAATCGCTGGCTTATAACCGCAAACACCTACTCCGTACGATGGGGCAGGACCTGGTCCGTAAAGCTGATGAACCGTTGCCATTTGGCTTGATTCACCTGCAGGGGTTGGAAGACCTGGTGGATGGATTGCCGGAGGCGATGACAACGCATGTGATGCAGGATGTCGTACGCAGGCTGCATGCCATGTTGCGTGGGAATGACTTGGTAGCCCGTTGGGATCGGTTAACCTTTTCCATTACCTTGCCCACCACGCCAGAAATCCCCGCGATAAAAACGTTTGAACGGCTATTGCAATCATTGGAACAGCCAGTGATGCTGGATTCGGGTGACCAGATCAATTTGCAGCCGGTGGCGGGTATTGTGATTCGCCGCGCAGATGATAATCTCGATTCTATGCTGCAACGCGGTGAAAATGCCTTGAACTCAGCTCGCGCTGGTACACAAAACTTGGTTGTGGCAAAGTAGAAGAGAGGGAGCGATGAAAACGACCTTCAATTTCCGAATCCTGCGCTGGCTGGTGGTTCTGGTGGTATTCACCGGTGTACTGGTGCCTGCGGGTCAGGCAGACGCTTCTCCTGCGGAACAGCAAAACGCCGACCTCACATTCTATGACTTCGGAATGGATTTTCCAATGTCTCTAAATGGACCGGCGTCTGAAACATCTGTCCAGTTCAATTTGCCAGGAGATTGGGAACCAGTGGGTAATGTCGTACTGAACCTCCAGATCTCCGCGTTCTTCTCCAGCCTGGTAATGCCTGAAAACCCCGAAGCAGTATCAGGAATGGTGGGGGGAAATCTATCCGTATTTATCAACGGAAAGCAAGTACAGGTGTTCACCCTGCAGCAGAGTGGTGATCAAACCCTGCGTGTAGAATTTGATACAAACCGGCTTGTTTTACCTCAAGCCGGAGGCATGAATGATCTGCGGATAAGGTGGGATGCCACCGCTGCCTGCCGGATGAATCTCTTGACAAGTGTTGCGATCTTGCCTGAATCCGCCATAATATTTGCATACGAAGAAGGACAGGTCACACCCTCCCTGAGTACATTCCCGGTCCCTTTCGTCATAGCCAGATCTCTCAAACCTATGGCGTTGGATTTCATTCTTCCGGATAATTCCAGCAGTCAGGAACTACAGGCAGCCATGGTACTGGCTGCAGGTTTCGGGCAGTTATCGGGTGGTAAACAGGAAGTTCGTTTCTTTTATGCGGGCGATTATCAACCCGATCCCGATGCCAACATCATCCTGATCGCAGGGAATGAGCACCTGGCTGCCCCAGAAATTCTTCAACTCGGTCAGCTACCCGCAGTATCGCTCAATGCCGGTGATGGCGGTCTGGCTATATTTAAACCAACAGTTTCTAAATTTGGCTTACTGGTGACCGGTGACGCAGATGGGATCCTTAAAGGAGCGCAAATGGCAGCAGCCGATCAGGTCATTGCCGTCGCGAATGAAACCTCTGTGGTGGTCAGTGATATCAATCCGCAACCTCAGATGCCCGCATCCGAAGATGCCTTCCTGGTCGACCTGGGCGTCGGAGACGTCTTGTTGACCCATACAGGCGGATTAACCCGCTCTTTTGATTTTTACATACCCGCAGGAGAGCAGGCCCGTGCGGATTCATACTTCGGGTTGATCCTCAGCCATTCACAACAGTTGGATTACCTGAGTTCAAGCCTGCATGTTGCGTTGAATGGTCAACCGGTTGCCAGCATCCGGCTGAATGATAATACCTCCGTTCAGAACCTATTTCAATTAATCCTGCCATCCAGTCTGATCCACACCGGCCGCAATACCATCACCATAGCCGCGGAGCTTTACCTGCTGGATATGTGCGCTGAACCAGGGGCAGATGCCGCCTGGCTGCGTGTTTCAGGTGACTCCCTGCTGCACCTCCCGTTGGAACGCGCAGTGATCGATCGCTCAGCCCGGTTGCTGGCAGATTTCCCCGGTCGTCTCTTGTCTGGTACCCGTTTGGATAACGTGCGGCTTCTGGTGGCTTCTGGTGATCAAGGTGCTTTGGCAAGTGCAGGCGCGATTGCGTACTCCCTCGGAGCATCCTTACCTCAGGCTGAGCCCGTTCAATTGAAAGCGGGCTGGGCGGATGATACGCAGGAACCAGAAGGTGTTGAAGGCAATCAGATCCTGATCGGTTCACCTGCTGCCTTTGCCATACTGGCTGATCAAACCTTTTTCCCCACGCTAAAATTCAACCCGGCAGGTATACTGGAATCCGGTAGCGGGTTGGAAATAGTGACCACCCCGCCTGGTGGATCAGAATTCGGGTATCTGGCCATTCGAGCCTCCGGGGAGGATGGCGGTAATACGAACCTGGCAGTATTGGGTAACACCCCGGCAGGAATTCAGGCGGCCGGACAAGCACTGGTAACAGGCGGGTTGGAAGACAGCAATTTCGCAATAGTCGGAAAAGATGGCAACCACGTATCCTGGCGGGACACTGGGATCGCTACCGGTAGATACCAGGCTGAAGAGCAGATCGAAGAAGTTTTAGCAGTAGAATCCGATGCCCCGCGCGAGTTCAAACGGGCTTTGTCGCTTTGGACTGTGCCAGCGATTGCTGGTAGCGTGGCACTCCTCATTGGGCTGCTGGTGTTGGAAATGCGAAGAAAACGGTAGAACCGGCAGATTGAAAAGGGATGAAAAAGGCGCGCCAGCGCCTTTTTCGTACTTGACACCGACCTGCATATTTGTTATTCTATGCTTATCGATTGCGCAAACGTTTTCCTGACGAGGTGCTGTACATCCTATGAAGCGCGTAACCATAAAAGACGTTGCCCTGGCTGCCAGTGTTTCAATCACCACGGTATCTCATGTGGTGAATAACACCCGTTTTGTAGAACCTGATACACGCCAGCGTGTGCTGCGGATGATGGACGCCTTGGGCTACCAACCAAATTCACTCGCTCGCAGTCTGCGCAGTGGTATATCCAAAACTATCGGTCTCATCGTACCCGATGCATCGAATCTATTCTTTGCTGAGATCGCACGCAAGATCGAAGACTATGGTTTCGCGCAGGGATATAGTGTGATCCTGGGCAATAGCGACAATAACCCCGAAAAACAATCCTCCTATATCAAAACATTGCTGGCAAAACGTGTGGATGGAATGATCTTCATTTCTTCCGGTGGCCGGGATGATGAACTCTACCAGCTGACCGAAAACCGTATTCCGGTGGTGGTTGCAGACCGTGACATTTCTCTCGAATTGGCGGATGTGGTGATGCTCGATAATGAAAAAGCCGCCTACGAAGCCACGCGTCACCTGGTGGATCTGGGGCATCACCGCATTGCCTGTATCGCCGCTCCGTCCGCGTATAGTTCCAGCCAGGCTCGCCTGGCAGGTTACAAACGTTCCCTTGAAGAAGCCAGAATTCCTATCGATCCGGCTCTGATAGCCATGGGAGATTACACCAGCGCGGGCGGGTTGCAGGCAATGAATATCTTACTGGACCGGCCCGATCAACCATCGGCTGTATTTGCAACCAACGACATGATGGCCATCGGAGCCATGACTTCCATTCGACAACATGGTCTTTCTGTCCCTGCGGATATTTCCATCGTTGGTTTTGATGATATCGAGTTGGCCAGTGAGATTACGCCAATGCTTACTACCGTTCGTCAGCCGGTGGATGATCTGGCGAAGGAAGCGATCAAGATCTTGATCGAACGGATGACCGGTGTGCGCAGCGGAGAAAACCAGAGGGTGATCCTCTCGGGAAACCTTATTTTAAGAGAATCTACGATTCATTTTAAGGGGGAAAATGTCTGAGATCGTCGTGATTGGTAGTTTGAATATGGATCTGGTGGTGCAAACTCCTCGGGTACCTGCTGCCGGAGAGACTCTCCTGGGTACAGGCTTCCAACTCGTCCCCGGTGGGAAAGGCGCGAATCAGGCCGTGGCTGCCAGCCGGGCAGGAGCTTCAGTTCGGATGATCGGTTGTACCGGTAAAGATGTTTTCAGTGAAGCCATCCGCTCTTCTTTAGCTGCCGCGGGGGTGGATACCGGTAGTCTGGTCGAGGTACAAGATCAACCCACGGGGGTTGCCGCAATCCTGGTGGATGCCAGTGGAGAAAATCGCATTATCATCATTCCGGGTGCGAATGGCAACCTGCCATTGCAGAAGGCTGTTGAAGCCGTCACCGTCATGAAAAAGGGAGACCTGATCCTTCTCCAACATGAGATCCCGTTGACTGTGGTGCACGCGGTCATCAGAACTGCCGCAGCTACAGATGTACAGGTGTGTTTAAACCCGGCGCCAGTTTTTCCCATCCCGGTTGATCTGTTGGCTCTGGTAGATATTCTGGTGCTGAATGAGACAGAAGCTGAAACCCTGAGTGGTATTTGTGTCAACGGACGAGATACTGCCCGCGAGGCGGCTTCCAGATTACTTGCTTCCGGCGTGGGCACAGTCATCATCACCCTCGGTTCAACCGGTGCATTCCTTAAATCTGGCGCAGAGGAGATATTTCAACCCGCTTATGAGGTGACAGCAGTCGATACCACAGCTGCCGGAGATACCTTCACCGGCTACTTCACCGCGGCCAGGTTGCAGGGTCATAACAATGAATCCTCCCTTAGTTTTGCTGTGGCTGCTGCTGCCCTGGCAGTAACTACGCTGGGAGCGCAAAGTTCCATACCCACACGGGAAGAAGTTGAGCACTTCTTCCAGAATCACCGGCAGGAAAAAGCCGGCCTACAAGTTCAACCATAAGGAGGTGATCACGGAAAAACAACCCTGTTCCCCGATCAGAAAACACTTATTTCAGAGGAGAAAATGATGAAAAAGTTCGTATTGCTGGTTTCTGTATTCACTATTCTGGCGCTGGCTCTATCTTCATGCGCGCCCAAAGCCGCTGGACCTGAGGTTTCTGCCGTCAGCGGATTAGATTCAACCCGGGCAGTTTACCTGATCAATGGTGCCCTGGGCGATGATGCTTTCTATGATTCTGGCCAAAAAGGCATGGACGCCATCGCTGCTGAATACGGCGTGGAGATCCGTACCCTGGAGTGCGGCTACGATCCTGCCCAGTATGAGCCTATGCTGGAAGCGGCTGTGGAATATGCCGATGTGATCTTTGTCATCTCCTATGGTTTCGAAGATCTGGTAAAAGAATATGCGGATGCCAACCCGGACAAAGTCTTTGTAAACCTGGATACCGTGGTCGTGAATGACGGCAAGACTGTCACCTCGGTAGACTACATCGAAGAAGAATCCGCTTATCTGGCAGGTGTGGTGGCTGGTATGCTCACCCTCGATACCAACATTCCCAATGTGAATGATCAAAAGATCATCGGCGCAGTGGGTGGCGATATGGATCCGGTCATTGACGCCTTCATGTTTGCGTATGAGAACGGCGCAAAATCCGTCGACCCCGAGATCACCATGGAACGTGTTTACCTGGGTGACTGGGAAGATACCGCCAAAGGAAAACAAGCCACTTTACAGCTCTATGATCTTGGCGCGGATATCGTCTTCCAGATCGCAGCCAATGCTGGCAAGGGTGTACTGCAGGCTTCCGGTGAGCGCGATCTGTACTCCATCGGCGTAGATACCAATCAGAACGCTCTGGTTCCCGGCCATGTGGTCGCTTCAGATATCAAAGACATTGGCCTGGCAATCACCACCATCTTCGCGACAATCAAAGATGGCACATACGTTCCCGGAACCGTGTTCAATTACGGTCTGGCTTCCGGTGGCGTAGATGTGGTGTTTGATGACAATGGCGGCGTCTTACCGCAGACCATTTTGGATAAAGTCAATGAACTGCGTCAGCAGATCATCAATGGGGATGTAAAAGTTGAGATCTACGTCCCTTAATGAGTAGATGGGTTACCGGGTGCCGGTTCGCCGGTACCCGGCTTTTCGAAAGGGTGTCTCGTGGGCGATATCATTACAATGACACAGATCGTCAAGATCTTCCCACCTAGCCTGGTAGCCCTAGACCAGGTGAGTGTGAATTTCCGTGAGGGAGAGATCCACGCTATTGTGGGTGAGAATGGCGCAGGCAAATCCACATTAATGAAGATCCTCTATGGTATGCAGCCCGCGGATTCAGGCGAGATACTTATTAAAGGAAAACCCGCCCGATTTTCTGACCCCGGCGAAGCCATCTCGAGTGGAATTGGTATGGTGCATCAAGAGATCCTGCTCATTCCTGAATATACAATCTGGCAGAATGTTGTGCTTGGCATCGAGCCAATCAAATTCCCCAACCATCTGGATGTTAAAAAAGCCCGCGAGTTCGTACGGGCAAAGATCAATGAATTTCATTTCAACCTCGACCCGGACGCGAAAGTGGCAGATATCTCCGTCGCGGCCAGGCAAAAAGTGGAAATCCTCAAGCTATTATTTCGTAATGTATCCGTTCTGATCATGGATGAACCGACTTCGGTGCTCACACCGCAGGAGATTCCGCAATTATTCACAGAGTTAAAACGTCTGCGCGATAACGGCCACACCATCCTGTTCATCTCCCATCATTTGGATGAAGTGTTGGAACTATCCGATCGGATCACTGTTTTGCGCAAAGGTAAGTGGGTAGGCACATTGGATGCAGCAAAAGCCACAAAAGCTGGACTGGCACAGATGATGGTTGGTCGTGAAGTGATTTTTGAATCACTGCGCCAACCTCAGGAACCCGGCGAAACCGTTTTCGAGATCGAACACCTTGGTTATACCGATGCTGATAAACGCATGCGCTTGCAGGAGATCAATCTCAAGGTGCAAGCCGGTGAAATCGTTGGTATCGCCGGAGTGGAAGGCAATGGCCAGTTGGAGTTGGTAAATGCCATCATGGGATTGGTGGAACCACAAACTGGGTGTATTCGTTCCAGCGGTGTGGATATTACCCGGCTCCCGATCCTCGATAAAAGGCGTAAGGTGGCGTTTGTCTCCCAAGATCGGGCGAATATGGGAGCATGTATCCCTGCCAAGATTACCGAAAATGTCATCATGACGCACCATCGCCTGGGTAAAAGGTTCACACGGGCTGCTGGTTCTGTGTTGGATTACCGGCAGGCTGTCGCTTTTACCGGTGAAGTGCGCCAGATGTTCGATGTACAAATGACCAGCGGTGAAGCACCTTTCAAATCGCTTTCCGGAGGGAATCAGCAGAAAGTGATCCTTGGCCGTGAATTGATGCTGGAGGCACCCTTCATATTATTGGATCAGCCAACCCGTGGATTGGATGTTGGGTCGATCGAGTATGTCCACCGTCAGATCATTGCCATGCGCATGAACCGGCGCGGCATGTTGTTAATCTCTGCTGATCTAGAGGAATTATTTCGCCTGTCTGACAGGTTATTAGTAATGCATCGCGGGCGGATCGTGGCGAACTTGCGCACAGAAGCCACGAATATCACCGAGATCGGTTACCTCATGCTGGAAGGAAAAGCGTATGAAGCGTAAAGTCATGATCAACCTGATCGGCATCCTGCTTGCCTTCATACTGGGCGCAGTCGTCATGCTGATCCAGAGAAAAGATCCGCTACTGGCTTATGCCAGCCTGTTCGAATATTCTCTGGGGAAGAAATTCGTCTATACGTTAAACAAGTCTGTCCCATTAGTTCTTACCGGTCTTTCCGCCACGGTGGCATTTGCTTCTGGACCGGTAAACCTGGGTCAGCCCGGCCAGCTCTTGATCGGTGCGCTCTTTGCCACCATTGGCGGGCTGTATCTCAAACTCCCTGCCGTATTAATGATCCCGGTCCTACTGCTGCTCGCCATGATCGGTGGAGCGTTATGGTCTGGAATTGCTGCGCTGTGTAAGCACTTTTTCAGAATGAGCGAATTTATCACCACACTCATGCTGAATATGATCGCGGATTTTTTCACTCTCTGGGCGATCAGCTACCCCTTGTTCGAAAAAGATGCCAATCATCCCCAGACGCCGCCAATCTCTCCCACCGGCTGGATGCCTGAATGGGGTAACCTCTCTTCCAGTGTGTTGGTGATGGTGCTGGTTTTCGCGATCATTGGGTGGGTGATGAACCGCACGACAGCCGGTTATGAATGGCGGATTTCCGGGCAGAACAGCCTTTTCAGTCGTCTGGGTGGTGTGAACGTCAATAAGAACTACCTGGTAGTCATGTTGCTGACCGGTGCCCTGGCCGGGTTGGCAGGCGGATTGGTGCTGATGGCTGGCCCGCACCGTTTTATCAAAGATATGGGTGCAAACTACGCCTGGGATGGCGTCATGATCGCTATGGTTGCCAATTCCGGCGTTTTCTTGACCCTCATCTTTGGCCTTTTCTTTGCGGTACTGCAAACAGGCGCAACTGGCATGCAGCTGACTGCCCTCGTCCCGCGAGAATTGATCCAGGTATTGCAGGCTGTGATCGTGCTGATCGTGGTAGCCGGTCGAGGATACTTTGAAACCCTCTTTGCACGGTTGGAAGCCCGGCGTAAGATGAAAGGATTGGCTAAATGAAGATCATCATCGGCCTGATCAATGGCATGCTCACCTCTGCCACTCCCATCCTGCTCGCCGCCCTGGGCGGATCGGTAACCTACTATGCCGGTATTTTTAACATAGCCATGGAAGGCATGATGCTCAGCGGAGCTTTCTTTGCCGCTCTCGGCTCTTATTACTACCATTCCTGGGTGGTGGGTATCTTCTTTGCCATCCTCGGCGCGCTGGCTATGGCGCTTATCTTCATTCTCTTCGCGGTTGTCTTGAAAATGGATGAATTCATCACAGGGATCGGGCTAAACCTGCTGTCCCTCGGCCTGACAACCTACTTGGTCCGCCAGATCGATATTCCAGTAACCGGGATCGTCCCGATCCCACGCATACACTTTCCCGGGCTGGAGCAGGTACCGGTGTTGGGTGAGATCCTCAGCGGGCATAACCTGGTGGTCTACCTTACTTTGTTTGCAGTGATCAGTATTCATTACTTGGTATTCAAAACCCGTTACGGGCTGCGGCTGCGGGCTTCAGGTTATAACCGTACCTGTCTGGATACAAGCGGTGTTTCCGCTAATCGCATCCGCATATCATCTTTGTTGCTCTGCGGTATCTTATGCGGACTGGCAGGCGCTTTCCTCTCTCTGGGGGTGGTGGAAGGGTTTACCCAGGGAATGTCTGCCGGCAAAGGTTGGATATCTCTGGCTGCGGTGATTCTTGTTTCAGGTAGTCCTGTTGGCATTGCTCTCATCTCGCTGATCTTTGGGTTTACCGATGGCCTGGGGCTGTTCCTGCAACAAGACCTTCCCCCGCAATTCACCGCCATGGTGCCTTACATCGCCACACTGGTCGCCTTGTTTGTCTATTCCATGAGAATGAAAAAGAAATTGATTGCATAAGGAGTGATTCATGACAAAATCAGCATGGCAGCAGGAAAAGGATTTCCGTGATTCAGCTGTACCGGTAGACCGCCGCAAGGCGGCAGCCAGCTGGGAGCATGTGGCGGATTTTCCGCACGGAGATGGACTGCTGCGTTGGCACTGGAATGTCCGCGTTCCTGGTTCATTGGCGCCGGATATTTTCTTCATGGGAATGGTGCAAGATTGGGCTAACCAGGGCTATGATGTGCGTGAAGCGGAAGCCTTGCTGCCTGAGGGGATCCAGTTCGAGCGCGAAGGACGGATTGAGGAATTGCGCGTCCTGTCAGCGCGAATCATGCAGATCCTGAAAGAAGCGCCGAAAATACCCGGTCATCCCTATCATCAGTATGAGCACCCTGCGAGCTGGGAAGAAGTCAGGGCTGCCATGCCAGCTGCTGCGGATAATTTACCCCGCCCTGCCTGGAAGGATCGCTACAATGAACAAATCTACCAGGGATGGCTTGGGCAAATGGCCGGTGGTTCCTTTGGCACTGCCATCGAGGGATACACTGGCGAACGCATCCACCAGGTGTACGGAGAGGTGCGTGGGTATCTGATCCCGCCGGAGACTACCAATGATGATGTCGTCTATGAGTTACTCTTGATGGACGTCTTTGAGCGGTTGGGACGAAAAATCACCAGTGCGGCTCTCGCGGATGAGTGGGTGAAGAAGCTGCCTTACGGTGTTTCTGCCGAAGGCACAGCCCTGCGAAATATCAATCTGGGTATCTATCCGCCGGAATCTGGCACCTTCTTGAACCCGTATTGTGATTGGATTGGGGCGCAGATGCGCGGTATGATCTGCGGTATGCTATCTCCCGCGGATCCGATGGAAGCAGCCCGCCTGGCACATGTGGATGGTGTCGTCTCACACGCACGCAATGGCGTCTACGGCGAGATCTATGCCGCGGTGATTACCTCCCTGGCATTTGGTATGGAAGACCCACGCGAGATCATCCTCGAAGGCGCGCGCTACGTACCCGCCGGCAGTGAGTATGCCGCCCAACTGGCCTTTTGCATTGAAACCGTGAAAACCGCTATAGATCCACAGACAGCCTGGAAAATCCTTGAAAAGCATTTCGAGCGCTATAACTGGATCCACGCCTACCCAAACCTGGCCGCGGATGTGCTGGCTCTATGGTACGGTCAGGGCGACTTCACCGAATCGATGGCGCTGCTGGCTTCCGCCGGACTGGACGTGGATTGTAATGGCGGCCTGGTGGGGAATGTGTTGGGTATTCTAAAACCTGTTCCGTCTGTCTGGGCGGACCCGCTCGGTGACCTGCTGGAAACCTACATCGCGGGCAAAGAAAAATTATCCATCCGGGCATTGGCTGAGAAAACAGTGGTTCTGGCCCAAAAATGATCATCCTACGATTGGATGAAGGGAAAATCATCCTTTCGCAAGAAGGCGGCGGATGAATGGGAAATACTTGACATCGGTATTTAGCATGTGGCCAACTACGATCTCGTTGATGATGAAGATATAGAAAGCCACCGGACGAACTTCACCAGACTGGATCCGTTCTACCAATCCGGCCAGTTTTCTCAGTATACTGCTGTGGATCTGGACGTGCTTCTCCGTTTCGGGGTATTGGACGTCCATCAGTATCTTCTCTTCATGTACGAAATGCCCGCTCAGGCCATGATAGATCGTCTGCATAAACGCCGGAATCTCCTCGCTGCGTTCAGGGCTAAGGGAGATCTCGATGAATTGATTCGTCAGATCCAATAGGGCTTTGTGCTCATCATCAATTGCCGGGAGTCCGGTTTCCCATTCCGTCTTCCATTCTAACTGTTCGTTGTTATAACCGATTTCCAGATTGTACGGGACAGCCCACACCCTGTTACGACCGGTATTCTTCGCCGTGTACATCGCCTCATCCACCTGCCGGATATTCAAGGAGAACAGGTATTACTGAACCTCAAATCCGGCGAGCGGACTCGAGACATGGTGGTGATCATCAGCTCGGTGGAAGAAGACCGCCGCCGCTACCTAAATCTCGGCGCCGCGGGTGTTCTGGTTAAACCTTTCAGCCTGGACGATCTGAAAAAGGAGTTCATCCGAGCCATTGCCGGTAAATCGCAGCCCGGTACCGGCGTGAAACCAACCGGTGAAGGAGTGACGGTTCTTTTCGCGGATGATAATGCGGTCATCCTGGATGCGGTGTGTGATTACCTGCGGGTAAGAGGGTATAACGTCATCACGGCCCGAAATGGGCGTGAACTAGTTCAGCTGGCGCTAAACGCGCGCGCGCACATCATCCTCACGGATATTCAGATGCCGGGGATGGATGGGCTGCAGGCAATCCAGTCGATCCGTGCATCCGAAGATGAATACCTGAAACAGGTGCCCATCATTGCCATCACTGCGCTGGCAATGCCAGGGGATGAACAGCTCTGTATGGCTGCTGGCGCGAACCGCTATGTAAGCAAACCTGTACCACTTGGCAAAATGCTGCAGTTAATTGAAGAACTCAGGTTAAAATAAGGATAACCCAGGAGATAACCAATGACAAACCTGACACAGGACTTACCCAATATACTGATCGTCGATGACGAACCGATTGCACGGACGACCATTGAAGCCCTGCTGTTCGGGCAGCCATATAACCTTCATTTTGCTGAAGATGGCTCCATTGGTATCGATAAGGCCAAACAGATTATCCCGGATGTCATCTTACTGGATGTGATGATGCCGGGGATGACCGGGTACGAAGTGTGCAAAGCGCTGCGGGATACAGAACCGCTCAAAGAGATACCCATCCTGATGGTGACCGCGTTAGATGACCGGAGTTCAAAATTGACCGGCATTCGCGCCGGGGCGGATGACTTTATTACGAAACCCTACGACGGCATGGAGCTGATTGCGCGCCTGCAGGGAGTTCTGCGCTTGAACCGTTTCAGGCGGATCGTCGAGCAGCGCAGCCAGATCGAAAAAATGCGCCAGGAATTGCTGATCGCTTATGATCAGACCCTGCAGGGCTGGTCGAACGCACTGGATTTACGCGATAAAGAAACCGAAGGTCATACAGAAAGAGTTTGCGCGTTGACCATGCAGCTGGCCCGTGAGATGGGCATAAGCGGAGAAGACCTGCAGCATATCTGGCGTGGATGCATGCTCCACGATGTCGGCAAGCTGGGTATCCCGGATGCGATTTTGCACAAACCCGGTAAATTGACGGATGAAGAATGGGTGGTCATGCAGCGCCATCCGGAATATGCGTATGAGTGGCTCTCACGAATCGAATACCTGCTGCCCGCATTGGATATCCCCTACTGCCACCACGAAAAATGGGATGGCTCTGGTTATCCGCGCGGATTGAAAGGCGAAGCCATTCCATTGGCAGCCAGATTGTTCGCCATTGTGGATGTTTGGGATGCCCTCACCTCTGACCGGCCATACCGCAAAGCGATGTCACCCCAAGAAGCGCTGGCTATCATACTGCCTTCATCTGGCAGTCATTTCGACCCGCAAATCGTCGAATTATTCAAAAAACATCTTGGATAATATCAGGGTTACGAAGCGGATTGCTCCAGAGCTGAACCTACCAGTAGAAGGTGATTGTGAAAAGTAATTCCGGCACGCCGCATAAGGTCAAAGACTTGCTTGGGAATTTTCCCATCCGGGTGATCCTCATTGGGACCAGCCTGCTGCTATTACCCGCAGCCATTGCGGCAGCCGTGTCTCATCAGCCCACCCATGGCTGGTGGATGGACCTGCTCCTCATCGTTTATAACCTGACATCCACGGTGGTAATCTTCACGACCGCTGCATGGCTCAAAAAGCAGGATCAGCGCTTAAGCATGGCCTGGCTATTTATAGGAATATCCATGTTCAGCTACACCCTTGGGGATAGTATTTGGGCGTTTTTGGAGATGGTGCTCAAGATCTATCCATTTCCTTCCATTGCGGATTTCTTCTATCTGGCTTTCTACCCTCTTTTCCTGGTCGGCGTCGTTCTTTTTCCCGGTGACCCTCCGCGTGGAAGGGATCGGATCAAGGTTACTTTAGATATCCTCATCATTTCAATAACCGTCGGTCTGTATTTATGGCATTTCATTTTGGCACCGATCGTCTCAGAGGCTATCCGGGGTATCACCCCGGAGTTGCTCCTTAGCTTAGCCTACCCGTTATTCGATCTGTTCATTTTGGCTGTGGTGATCCTGATTCTCACACTCTCGCATCCTGGTGTCAGGTCATCTTCCAAATATATCTTGCTCGCGGCGAGCCTGGTCACCATCCTGGCTGATTCGCTTTATGTTTCAGTCGAACTGAATACGGGATTTCTGACGGGTAGGTGGGTGGATGTCATCTATGCGTCCAGCTACATTCTGTTCGGGCTTTCTGCCCTTTCACAGCGTTGGAGCAAGGCAAACGAAAAAAACCATGACACGTGGTTTAGTAGATATAACAGATTTCCATCGTTACTTCACAGCCGCCCTCATCGGCGCTTCTTTCATCCTCTGGGTCGTACTGGAATACACCAATACAGAATATAACCGTGCGATCCTTTTTGGCATGATCGGTCTGATCGCCATATTCTCTTTCGTCATCCAAATCTTGGATGGAATGGATATCAGCCACCTCAACCGCCAGCTGCGTTCATTCAATAACGATCTGGAAGAAACGATCAAATCCCGCACCGCCGAGGTGGAAGATCTCTACAACAATGCGCCGGTAGGCTATCATTCGGTCGGGTTGGATCTTGTGTTCAAGATGATGAACCAGACAGAATTAAACTGGTTGGGGTACACCCGCGAACAGGTCATCGGAAAGATGAAGTTAACCGACCTGCTCCCCCCGAAGATCGCGAGAATATTTCAGAGATATTGACTCAATTCCTGCAGACAGGGAAAACGAAAGACGCGGAAGCAACCTTCCTTCGGAAAGATGGTACCCCCCTCTATGTCCTGATCAATACCATTGCAATTCGCGATGAGTCCGGGCAGATCATCGCGACCCGTTCATCCGTGCAAGATATTTCAGGACGCCGGCAGGCAATGGATGCCCTTCGCCGTAGCGAGGAGTCTCTCTTCGAATCAGAAGAAATATACCGCGGTCTATTTGATAGTTCCAGTGATGGCATCTTCATTTTTTCACCTGAAGGGCGCGCGCTCAATGCCAATCGCCAGGGGTTACGAATGTTGGGCTATTCCCTGACAGAGTACCTGGAAAAAGACAAGCAGGAATTTGATTTTTTCGGTCGCATCTGAGGAACGCCTGGATGCGCAACGAAAATTATCCGCCTTAAGGAACGGCGAACCACTACCGCCTTACGAGCGTACATTCATCCGCAGAGATGGGGCACGCATTTTAATGGAAATTGCGCTCTCACCGGTGCATGATCAGGAAGGTCGCTTGATCCTGATCCAATCCGTGATTCGTGATATCACAGATAAGAAGCAGGCAGAAACCGCTTTGATCGCCTCTGAAAAAGCGCTGCGAAAAAGCCGCGATCAGCTAAGTTCCGCGAATGCTTCATTGGAAAAAGCATCTAAATTGAAAGATGAATTTCTCGCCAGCATGAGTCATGAATTGCGAACTCCCCTGACGGGTATCCTGGGGCTGTCTGAAGTTCTGCAAATGCAAACCTACGGAGAGCTCAATGAAAAGCAGATAAACGCGGTTCAAAACATCGAACAGGCCGGGCGCTACCTGTTGGAACTGATCAATGATATTCTGGATCTCTCCAAGATCGGCGCGGACAGACTGGAGTTGCAGTATGAGGTCTGCTCCATCCACGAGGTCAGCCAGTCCAGCTTGCAGATGGTCAGATCCCTGGCATTAAAAAAGCATATTGAATTAATCTACTCAGTCGAACCTCGCAATGCGGCTTTAATGGCCGATTCGCGCCGGCTAAAACAGATCGTGGTAAACCTTTTGAGTAATGCGGTTAAATTCACCCCGGATGGCGGTAAGGTCGGTCTGGAGGTGCATGCAGCGGATGGCCAATTAAAGATCGTGGTATGGGACACGGGTATAGGCATCCGTGCTGACAACTTGCAGAAACTGTTCAAGCCTTTTATTCAGCTGGATAGCAGCCTGTCGCGCGAATACGCCGGTACCGGTTTGGGCTTGTCGCTCGTTGCTCGGCTGATGGAAATGCACGGGGGTAGCGTCCACGTGGAAAGTGAAGAAGGCAAAGGAAGTCGTTTTACCCTCACATTTAACTGGCAGGGAACATTAATCGATGATCACCGCCGGCTGAATCAAAATATTAATCCCATGAGCCGGGTACTTTTGATCGAGGATGATGAAGCCCATCAAAAGCAAATCGCGGAGTTGTTGCGCTCTCTGGGCATCGAACCGGTCATCCGGGGTCAAGGAGCTGGCACGCTCGATGAAGCTGTTCGCTTCAAACCCGATGCCATTCTACTGGATTTGCACTTGCCGGATATGGATGGCGCAACTGTATTACGTGAGCTTAAGAACGATCCGCGAACCGCCGGGATCGTCGTCATCATCAGTTCGGTCGAAGAGACCCGGAAGAGCTACCTGCAAATGGGTGCCGCGGGATATCTGGTGAAACCATTTACGCAGGAAGAGTTGAAGAGGGAATTATCGCGTGTGGCCGCGCCGGCATCTCCATCGGTTCAAGTGCCGGATGGAGAAAAACTGGATCTTGAGGTATTACTGGTAGACGACAATGAAATCATCCTCGATACGGTTTCAGCCGTCCTGTCGGCTGCCGGTTGTCATGTAATGACTGCGCGCAGTGGGCTCGAATTGCTGGATATGGCTGCGCGTTTCTCGGTGGATATCATTCTGACAGATATCCAGATGCCTGGCATGGATGGCATTCAGGCGATCCGCTTGTTGCGTTCATCCGATTCAGACTGGCTGCGGCAAGTTCCGGTAGTGGCTTTCACCGCCCTGGTGATGCCAGGTGATGAAGAAATGTGTCGAGATGCAGGTGCGGATTATTATCTTTCCAAGCCATTACCAATGGACCGACTGATTTCGATCATTAAACAACTCGCCCCCACCCCGGGTAACTGGTTGAATACCTGATCTCCCCTGTCTCTGCTACGGCCAGAAGAAGAGGTTCCTGTCAATCACCCCATCGGGTGAGAAGCGAACCCCTTCTTCTTCCAGCAGCTGCCTTTGCAGAATAGATCCGTAACCCATTCCATGCGGGCTGATTCGTCCACGGGCATTGATCACCCGCTGCCACGGTACATCAGTTCCCTCCGGCAGGGAGGCCATGGCGTATCCTACCATGCGAGCGGTGCATCCCCCCGCGAGTTGGGCTACCTGACCATACGTGCTGACACGGCCGGCAGGGATCTGCCTGACGATCCCCTGAATGCGAAGATAAACAGAAGGTTCACTGAGTGGATCGTTCATAAACTGGAAAGTACCTGAGTTCGATCAAAAATATCCGGGCTCAGGCTTGGGTTCTCAAAGTAGAGGTGGCTTTCTTTGAGGAAATAGATCAGGGAGAGGAAAGCATTCGAAATGATCCGCGTGTCGTTCTCTGTGTGGTTCCAGGCCGGGTCTTGAAAAAGATTGCGGCGGACTGCCTCCCATGCAGGCACAGTGTGTTGCCAATCCGGGACGGGGACAGGGGTCTCATGGGCATGTGCCTGCCAGCAGGCGGGCACGCCCGGAACTCCAGCCCGTGAATAAACCAACTGGGCTTCCGCCCGGGTGGGGGCTTCTGCCTGTAAAACTCCCTGTTGCCGGGCAGCCCGTACATCAAAGATCGGCCATAGCTGCGCGAAACGTTTGCC
>Ga0172371_10003769_pt1 | contig 23320 bp, 18 predicted proteins | sample Lak12m_FD_114543 | JGI IMG/M metagenome (GOLD analysis project Ga0172371, IMG submission 114543) | Freshwater microbial communities from Kabuno Bay, South-Kivu, Congo - kab_022012_12m | ecosystem: Environmental > Aquatic > Freshwater > Lake | place: Democratic Republic of the Congo: South-Kivu...
AGGAAGAGTTTTATTTATCATGAAGGATTTTGGACGTATTGGCAGTCCGGGGTTTATTTTTGGGGAGTTACGTTAGTGGTACTTATTATTGGAGTACTTTTATTTAGAAAATTACGTTCGCATTTTGCAGATGTTTTATAAAGATATTTATGAGTGATATTGCTATAAAAGTAGATTCTCTTTCAAAGGTTTATAAGCTTTACGATAAGCCTTCCGACAGGCTTAAAGAAGCCATTAATCCATTTGGGAAAAAATATCATCGTGATTTTTATGCACTTAAAGATGTTTCATTTGAAGTTAAAAAAGGAGGGACTATTGGAATTATCGGGAAGAATGGGTCCGGAAAATCAACTTTGTTGAAAATTCTGACTGGAGTACTTTCGCCTTCGGGCGGGAAAGTGCACGTACATGGGAAAATTTCATCATTGCTTGAGCTTGGAGTTGGGTTTAATCCTGAATTAACAGGTTTAGAGAATGTGTATTTTAATGGAGCGGTGCTGGGATTTACGAAGGAGGAAATAGATAAAAAACTTGATGCAATTTTGCAATTTGCAGATATTGGAGAATTTATCGGTCAGCCGGTGAAAACTTATTCTTCCGGGATGCAGGTTCGACTGGCTTTTGCTGTTGCGATAAGTGTGGATCCGGATATTTTGGTTGTGGATGAGGCGCTGGCGGTGGGGGATATTCGATTTCAGCAGAAGTGTTATAGAAAATTTAGGGAAATTCAGGCAAGTGGGAAAACAATAATTTTTGTGACGCACGATACTGGGGTTGTGAATAATTATTGTAATAGAGCAATTTGGCTTGATGATGGTAGTGTGAAGAAAATGGGGAGTCCCGAAAGTGTTACGAAAGATTATGTTTCATTTATGTATTATGGGATGGAAAGCGCTTCGGAGGAAACGAAAACTGAGATAAGAAATGTCGGGAGTGCACCCGATGTTAAGGATTTGGATCTTGAATCTGTTGCTGGCTGTCAGTCTTTTGGAGAAGGCGGAGCAAAGATAACTAGAGTTGGCCTATATTCGGTTTCTACTGGTGAAAAAATAAAGGTGTTTAAGGGGGGTGAAAAAGTGAATTTTTATGTAGAGATGGAAATTTTACAAATGAAAAAAGATTTAATTTTTGGTTTTTTTGTCAAAGATATATATGGAAATGGATTATTTGGTTTATCGAGTGATGTTTTAAAGAGTAAAATTGATTTACGGTCCAGGCGGTCTTTGATTTGTTTTGAATTTGACTTTCCTTTCCTTAAAAATGGGAATTATTTTTTCACTGTTGCGGTATGTTTTGGAACTCAAGAAAACCATGTTAATATGCATTGGGTCCACGACGCTTATATTGTTACTATTGTAAATCCTGATGATGGACATGCTGTTTTGGCTAATTCTTTTTTACTTACAAATGGGGATATAATTTCTATAAATAATTAAAAATGATTTACAATGTTACTTTTACAAAAGATTTTTTAAAAGGTCCATTTTATAACATTGGAGATTATACATATGGCTGTCCTAGAGTTTTTGAATGGGGAGAGGGAGCTAAATTAAAGATTGGTAAATATTGTTCAATAGCTGAGGCTGTCAATATTTTTTTAGGAGGTAATCATCGATTGGATTGGATTACTACTTATCCTTTTATGTCTATTTTTGACTGGAAAGAAGCTGAAAATTTGAAAGGGCATCCTGCAACAAAAGGCGATGTAGTTATTGGAAATGATGTCTGGATAGGTCATGGAGCTACTATATTATCCGGAGTAAAAATTGGCGATGGAGCTGTAATAGGAGCTGCTGCGGTGGTTGCGAAGGATGTGGAGCCATATTCAGTTGTGGTTGGAAATCCTGCGAAGGAGGTGAAAAAAAGATTTCCCAACAATGTAATTGTTAAATTATTAAAATTAAAATGGTGGGATTGGCCGGAAGATAAGATTAAAGAGAATTTACCAGTTTTATGTAGTTCATCTATTCATTTTTTAAATTAATATATTATGAATGAGTTTGAAAATCTAATTATGAAGAGGCAGTGGTTTTATAGGTTCAAATTGCCTAATGGGACAGAAACTCCGATGTATATTCCCGACTATATAGCTAAAATTCATTCTACAAGAGAAGAGATGTTAATGAATTTTATGTCTAAGTTTTTTAATAGTAAATTCGATAACCTTAAGTGTATTGATTTGGCTTGTCATCAGGGATATTTTTCTACTTTGTTGGCATCTAAAGGATGTAAAGAGGTTCTTGGAATTGATATTAGGGAGCAAAACATTTTTGATGCAAATTTGATTAAGAGTGTTTATGGTTATAATAATTTGCGATTTGAGACTAAAGACGTTTTTAATTTAGATGTGAATGCTTTAGGGAAATTCGATCTTGTTTTGATTTTTGGTTTACTTTATCACTTAAATAATCCTGTTGAAGTTCTAAAAATAGCTCGAAATTTGACAGATAAAGTTTGTTTAATAGAGACTCAATTAGTTCCTGATGTCGAAATGTCTGTTGATTGGGGAAATTGTAATAGTAAAAGAAAGCTAAATGGTATTTTTGGAGTAGTTGATGAATCTGAAGAGATTTCAATCGATAATAGAGAAGCCAATATTGGAAATATTTCTTTGGCTCCTAGTCTTGAGGCTTTAAAATTTATATTGTCGAAAGTTGGGTTTTCAAAAGTAGAAGTTATGAGTATTCCTAATGATGCTTATGAACAATTTGTTTCTGGACATAGGGTTGTTATTGTAGCTTATGTTTAACCTTTAAATATGGATTTCACTGGTGAAAGATATCTACCAAATTTAGATTCTCCTGAAATAAGTTATGAGCATTGGCATAGGTATTTATATGCGACACAGTTTGTTGAAGATAAAGTTGTTCTTGATATTGCTTGTGGAGAAGGATATGGAAGTGATTTATTGGCTAAGACTGCAAGAAAAGTTGTAGGAGTTGATATTGATAAAAAAACTATAGGACATGCTAAAAATACTTATAAAAAAGCAAATTTAGAATTTCTGGAAGGATCTGTGGCTGAAATCCCTGTCAAAGGAAAGGCCTTTTTTGATGTAATAGTTTCTTTCGAAACCATTGAACACGTTGAAAAAGATAAGCAAAAAAAGTTTTTAGATGAAATTAAAAGATTGTTGAAGGAAAGTGGAGTTCTTATTATTTCGACTCCAAATAAATTGACGTATAGTGATGTTTCTGGTTTTAAAAATGAATTTCATGTAAAGGAGTTTTATTTGGATGAGTATTTGAAGTTTTTAAAACAATATTTTAGAAATGTTAAGATTTTGGGGCAAAAAATATATGCTTCATCTAATATTTGGAACCCTGAGAATGAAGGAAATAAATTTAATGAATTTATTTTGGAATATACAAAATCTGGGTTTAGACCGTCTAATAATAGTAAGAACCTTTCATATGTAATTGCATTGTGTTCTTCTAAGATTTTACCAGTATCTGAGTCTTCAATTCTTACTGATTTGTCGAATAAAATGTTTGTAATGAAAGATGAATATGCAAAATCATTAAAAGATATAGTTGAAGAAAAAGATGTATATACTGAATCTTTACAAAAAGCTATTAAGGAGAAAGATGAATATGCAAAATCATTGCAGAAAGAGACAGAAAAGAAAGACGAATACGGCAAGTCCTTACAAGAAATAGTGATAGCGAAGGATGAAGACGTTGAATCTTTGCGAAAAACTGTAGAAAAAGGAGATGTTATAATTAAATTGTTAAAAAACACTGTAGAAGAAAAAGAAAAGTATATTTTATGGCTGACGGATGTTATTGAAAATAAAGATATAGAAATTAAAAATATAAAAACTGAATTAATTATTCGTGAAAATACCATAGGAACTATTCAATCTGAGTTAGTTGAGTTAAGGAAAGATTTTGTTTTGTTTCAAGCAAAACTTGAAGATCTCTGGAAACACTATCTTGATTTAAAAAAGAATCATGAATATATTATTAATTCTTTGTCGTGGAAATTTACTAAACCTTTTAGAATTATTGCGTCAATACCTATAAAAATTTGGTATTTATTAAAAATGAGTTTTTTGAGTATAAAAAGAGAGGGGATTAAGATATTTTTAATAAGAGTTTATAATTATTTGTTATATGGCTCTGGTTATAATTCAATTATTGAATTAAAAAAAATTGAAGGATGGATTAAAAAACAAAGAGAGATTATAGACAATGATAAATTTAAAAATGCAATGATATTATTTAGGCCTCACGGACTTGGTGATTTAATAATGGGATTATCAAGTTTTTATAAATTGAGAGAAAAATATCAAAATAAACCTTTAATTCTTGTTACTTTTTCTGAATTCGTTGAATTTATTGACAAATTTTGTATTTTTGATTATGTAATGGGATTACCTCCAAAATTTAATTATGAACTTTATATTAATAAAATTCCTGTACCAGATGGTGGCATTTTTATTAATATGATGACGGAATTAGTTAAAGATAAAAATGGATATAATAATCTTAATAATGATTTTAATAAAGTTCATAGAGATGATGTTTTTTCTAAAGTTTTGAGTGTAGATAGTAAGTATAAAAATATTAAATGTCCTGTATATAAAAATGCGCAAATAAATATTGATAAAAAGCTTAATTGGAAGAAAATAAAGAAAAAAATAGTTGTCATAGGATTTGAGGCTTCAAATCCTTCTAGAACATGGGATGAATCTAAATATTTATCTTTGATTAAAAAAATTCATGATTTGGGATATTTAGTTATTGTTACTGGATTGAAAAAAAATCAAATGTTTGATGTCGATTATTGTTTAAACTGGACTGGAGATTTAAAGAATGTAACAGAGTTAATTGAATTAATTAGAAGAGCCAAATATGTTATTAGTACGGATACAGCTCTTTATCATATTGCGGGATTATTGGGAAAGCCATTTTTGGTTATTTTTACTGGGGGGATAGTTCCTAATTCTAGGTTAAAGTATTATAGCAAATTTGAATATGTTGTTTCTAGTAGAGGTTGTTTTTGTTGGGATATGCCATGTAATATGAAAAATAATTTTACAGAAATTGAGCCTTGTAGAAAGGATATTTCTGTTAATATGGTTATTGATAAATTTAAAAAATTAATTAAAAATTATTAGTTATATGTCTAAATCTGCTTTTTACAAATCAGAAACTTCTAAACATCGCCATTGTTTAATGAATTATTGTAATGGTTATGGTATCGATATTGGGTATGGAGGAGATCCTATTATATCTTCTGCCATTACTATAGATAATCCAAATGGGTTTATGGCTTATACAGGAGATCATCCATTAAATTTAGGAGGTGATGCCACTTGCTTAAGATGGTTTACTGATGAAATTTTAGATTTTGTTTATTCCTCTCATTGTTTAGAAGACTTTGAAGATACTGAGAATGTTATCAGGGAATGGTTACGTGTATTAAAAATTGGTGGAAATTTAGTAATTCTTTGTCCTGACCAATTTAGATATGAAGAGCATTGTAAAAAAAATAATGAATTACCAAATGCAGCTCATAAAATAAAGGATTTTGGTGTAGAATATTTAAAAAAAGTTTTGTGGAAAGTAGGTGTTACAGAAATAATTTACGAACATGATCCTAAGGATGACTATAGTTTTCATCTTGTTGCGAGAAAAAATAAGTCTTTATTTGTTAAAGAAAATTCATTATTAAAAGAAAATCTTTGTTTAAATAATTGGGTAAATGAAATGAAAAACTCTAAGACTTATAAGTTTTTGAAATTTTTAAATATTATTAAAATTTAGTTATCGTTTTGCGATTTTTTGTACATATTTTTGACATTTCAGACATATTTTTTCGCCAAAAATATTTAGAAGAATTCTTTTTAGTCTATCTGCTAATAAAACATGTTTTTTATTGATAATTTCTAATTTTTCCAATTGTTCTTTTGAGACTAAGTCCTCAAAAAAAAGCGAGTCGATATGATATTGATTTTTCCCATCTGTTAATAACCAAACTTTAAACGCTTCTTTTTCATTTTCTGTTGGGTAGAATTTTTGTACATTTTTATCTAAGTCCCAAATAATATTGAAGATATTTTTAATTCTTTCTTTATGATTTGAATTTAGGAATTTATAAAATGAGTGTTTTTTTGATGTATCGAATGGATTTTTGCCAAAACGCTCTCTTTTTTCATCAAGTCGCAAGTAGTATTTACGTATAAAATTGGATATTTTTGCTCCATTGGAGAAATAATCATAATAATATGGCCATTTTGAAATCTCTTGATAATCATTTTCGATGATTTCTTTTTGATAATTGTAAAATAATTGTTTTAAATCAGGTCTTTCCTTTAATGAATATCTATTTTGATGTTTTGAAATTATATCCGGATTGTTGACACTGAATCCACTAAAATGGAAAAAAATTAATTGACTTTGATCGTTTACTTTTATTTCGGCATCATTATCTGAGTAATTAATTTTTCTGCTATGAATGTTCCAATAAGCTACATTGTACCCTATGTCATGTATAATTTTTACGTCTTCGAACAATGAAGGGATCATATCTATCCATTTTTGATCTACAAATAAACCATGTTCTAGATCTACAGTGCAATTATCGTATAGTTTTTCTTTCCACCATTTTATAAATATTTTTGTTGTATTTGTGTTTGAAACTCCTATAAATCCAAGATTGAAACTGCCTGCTAATAAATAATCTTGATCGGATGGTTTTTTCCCGTCGCTTATAGGAGTGTCTATATGTGGTGTTAGAACTATTGAATTATTATCGAGGCAATCTATTATTTTTATTAAAGAATTGTATGTTTTAATGTCTGGATCGAAGTAAATTACTTTTTTATAGTCTTTTTCTAGCAAAGTTTCAATGAAATAAGGCTTTACGGCTGTGTTTAGTTCAAGAATAGTATATTTAAAAAAGAATGATTCTTTTTCTGGGATGTTTGTTAAATCTTCCATTAAGACTATTTTTGCCTGTTCTTTTTCCGGATCGAAATAATTATCAAATTTGTCTACCAATAATATATATAAATCGATATTTTTATTGAATTTTTTTAATGATTTTATAAGGATTCTTGCCTGAGAAAGATAATTCTTCGAAACGATTGTAAATATTGCGGTGTTGTTCATAAATTGTTTTTAAGAATTATTTTTATAGCATTTAAAAGGTCTTTTGCGTAATATTTTGGGATTATTTGATCTTTTATATTTTCTTTGCCAATTTTTATTGTTTTTGAATTACTTTCTCTCCCGGCCAAGATATCCTTCTCTTCATCTCCTATTAGCCAACTGTCGCTTAAACTTATACCAAAATCTTTAACTGCTTTTAGTAGCATCCCTATCTTTGGTTTGCGACAATCGCAATTATGAGTTGGTAAGTGTGGACAATGATAGATTTTATCAATTCGGATTTTTTTTGATTTAAATGTTTTTAAAAGCCATTTATTTAGTGTTTGGAAATCTTTTTCAGTGTAATAGTGACGGCCTATGCCTGATTGATTAGTAATTATGATGATTTTAAATGTGGTTTTTGACAATAGTTTTAATGCTTTTATACTGTTTGGAATAAAGGAAAAATCTTTAACATTATAGATATATCCATTTTTATTATTATTTATGGTTCCGTCTCTATCTAAAAAAACTGCTTTTATTGTCGGAGTTGAATAGACTTTCAGAATTTTATTAATTAGATTTGTTGTTGATAATCCCTTTTCCCATTTAATAATATGAAGTTTTCCTCCATTGTTTTTTACCGTAGAGCTTTCTATACAATTTTTTCCCCAGTCTGAGCCGTTGCAATGAACATTTGGTTTAATTTCACTTAATATCTTTTTTGGGTTAATTTCGTCAAAAATTGTGATATAGTCTATTGTTTCTAAATTGGCCAATGTTTCTGCACGTTCATTCTCTGGGATTAATGGTTTTTTTGATCCTTTATATTTTTTTATTGAATTATCGCTGTTTAGTAAAATTATCAATATGTCTCCTTGTTTTTTCGCATCTTGAATGGATCTAATATGTCCTAAATGTAAAATGTCAAAACTGCCATTATATGTAACAATTTTTTTATGTTGTTTTTTTAATTTATTTACAATTTGTAAGAGTTGTTTTTGAGTTTTAATTTTTTTATGCATAATTTTTAACTGCTTCTAATAGTTCTTTTAAATTAATAGTTGCCGTGCCGCGTTTTCCTACCACTATCCCTGCTGCTATGTTTGCAATGATCGTTGCTTGGTAAATAGATCCTTTAGTCGCTAATCCTAAAGCTAAAGATCCGACTACCGTGTCTCCTGCCCCTGCAATATCATACACTTCTTTTGCTTTTGCTGAATAATGGACCTTTTTATTTTTAGTGAAAAGGGTCATCCCCTCTGCTCCCTGAGTTACTAATACATTGCAATTTAAATATTTGACTAAATATTTGCCAGCCTGATCTAAATGCGATTTTTTACTTATTTCGAATGCTTCTTTAAGATTCGGACTTATTAATGAAATATTTTTAAAATAATTTGCGTTTTTTGGTTTTATGTCAGCAATTGTGATTTTATTTTTTTTATTACAAATTTTTATTGTTTTTGTGATTAATTTTTTTGTTAAGAGCCCTTTTGCGTAATCTGAAAAAACGATTACATCCCATTTATTAATATTGTTTGTTATGTATTCTAATATTTTATTTTCAAGATCTTTGCTTAAATTTCGATTATCCTCCTTGTCTATTCGTACTATGTGTTGTCCTCGCGCAATAATTCTGGTTTTTTGCGTGGTACAGTCCTTGTTGTCAAAAAATACGCCTGAACAATTAATTTTTGAAATTTTCCTTAAATTATTTAATAATTCTACTCCAACTGAATCATGACTTAAAGTTCCTATTATGGTTGAGGTTCCCCCTAAAGCGGCTATATTATTTGCTACGTTGGACGCTCCACCTGGAAACGATAGTTCTTGCGAAATATGAATTACTGGAATAGGAGCTTCTGGAGATATTCTTTCTGCATCTCCTAATAAATATTTATCAAGCATTAAATCTCCAATTACGCCAATTTTGGCGTGTCGGAAACTATTTATGATTTTTATTAGGTTGTTAGTCATTTTGTTTGAGTAATTTTTCAAGTTCTTCACATATGATATGTATTAACATTATATGACATTCTTGGATTCGTGGGGTGTTTTTGGATGGAATTATTATTGATATATCTGCTAGGTTTTTGAGTTTTCCACCTGTTTTTCCAAGCAGACAGATTGTTTTTAATCCAATTGTTTTGGCAGTTTTAACAGCTGCTATTATATTTTTTGAATTTCCACTTGTCGATATCCCGAAGAAAATGTCGTTTTTTTGCCCTAAAGCTTCAATTTGTCGCGCAAATACTGTTTCGAAGTTATAATCATTGCTCCAGGCTGTTAAAAATGATGTATCAGTTGATAAAGATATTGCTGCGTATCCTTTTCTTTGTATTTTATATCTGCCAGTAAGTTCTGTAGCAAAATGTTGTGAGTCTGCTGCACTTCCTCCATTCCCTGCAATTAAAATTTTATTACGTTTTCTAAATGTATTTTTAAATATTTCTAATATTTTTTTTATATTATTAATAATCTCGGATTTTTTAAGTATTTTATTTTTAATAACAATAGATTCTTCTATGTATTTTGAGATTATGTTTGTTTGTGGTTTTTTCATTTTACTACTTTTTTCTAAAAACAAAGTGTGGATAAATTTGTTCTGAATTTAATTTATCTTTTTTTATAACAAAGTCTTCTACTGCTCGAGTTGCTCCTAAACAAGAAGCTTCTGTCGCATCATCAAATATTATATATCCTCCTTTAACCATAAATTTTTTAACTATATTATATGAATATGCTACTGCAGAATAAATATCACAGTCTATATGGGCTAAAGCTATTTTTTCGGCCTTTTTAAGTACATTTTGTGATGTGTCTTGAAAAAGACCCTTTATAAATTCAATATTATTTAGCCCAATTGATTTTGAAAAATCAATAATTTCCTTGAGATTTATATCTTTAAAATCGTTTTGGCTGTGTATGTCGATGGATTTATCTGTATCCGGCATGCCCTCATAAGTATCTAGAGCATATATTTTAATGTCCGGATGTAATTTGCTGCATACGTAAGCCATAAACATGGCACTTCCCCCTTTATAAGAGCCAAATTCTATAATGTTACCTTGTGGTATTTTTCGTAAAAAATATTTTAAAATTAAGTAAAGATTACAAAGGCGATCATTGCTCATTATAATTTTATCTTCCACAAGTTTATATGCTGATGTGAATAGATGATCTTTCCATATTTTTTCTTTTAAATCTCCCCATCTTAAGCCACAACTTCTTTGATAACCTTCATGTATATTTTCATGTTTTTCTGCGAAGTTTTGAGATTTTTTAAACTCGGGCAAATAATTAAATTCATTATCATCAAAAGTTTCTATTATAATTTTTTTTGTGATCGTTATATGCTCATTATCTGTTGAAATTGCTTCTATTTTTAGAACGTGTTGGCCTTTTTGAAAATTTTCTAGATTGATATCATACCAGTAACCTGAATGTTCACTGTTTGGAATATTTGGATATGCGTTTTTCACATCTTGACGAAATGATCCATGTATCGCATTCCCAGTATGTTTATCATTCATAAAGATTTTGATTTCTCTTACTTTTGTGTCAGAAAATGCCCATCCTGAAACTTGTAAAAATTGAGTATTAATATTTTCTTTATTTGGAGTATCACAAGATATTTTTATCATAATTTGTAAATGTTGCTGGAACTTAGTTACAAAGAAATTATATTATAATATTAGTTTTATTAAAAGTTGCAATCTGTAATTATTGTGATATTGATATGATATTATTTATAATATAAATATGATAAATAGAGGTAGATTTTATTGGCTTAGTGTTTTTTCTTTTACTTTGGTGATTTTTTTGTGTTCTCTCCATGTTTTGTATTTTCCGAATTTTTATCAAAAAACTATGACTTATTATAATGTTTATGAGAAGTGGAGATGGGAGGAAAGACTTAATGAAATAATGACTAGTGAAGGTACCTATAAAAATGTAGCGTTAGAAGCTTATTTGCAGAAAATTCCTGCTACTCAATACACACATTTTTTAAGAGATCCAAAAATTGCTGCTTATAAAGAATTAATAGCAATTTATGCTGACCAAAAAAATTCGAAAGAAAAATATTATATAAATGAGTTGATTAAATTTTCGCCATTGGATCCTAATGGCTATTTTTTGCTTGGAAATTATTTATTCAAACAAAAAGATTATGATGGAGCTGAAAAAGCTCTTCGACAATCTTTTGCAATCAAACCTGATAATGTTGAACTTGTATCTTTATTGAAGGAATTGTATCAAATGTCTGGAGATTATGAGTCTAATAAATATGTAGATGAAGTATTTGTGTTAGCTTCTTCAAAAAGACAGGGGCATTTGCGATTCTTTTTTAGAAACGATGAAACGAATTTTAATGAAGATTTTTTATTTTCTTGTGAAAGATGTATTCACGCCGATGGTAAATTAATTACAATTGAAATAGGTGAAGATATCTTTAAAAAAATTGATAAAATCACGTCTTTCAGATTTGATTTTATTGGAGTTGCTGATGCGAAGATTAAGATTGTTGATATTTCTGTAACTGATTATAATGATTCTATTTTGTATACATTTAATGGGGATAAGGTTTATTTTGATAATTTAAAACAAGTTGAGAATAAATTATTTTTAGCTCAGGATTATATCTCTTCCTTTAGCTTAGTTGGACTGGATTTGCCAAATAATATTAAAATCAAGCTTTCAATAATTGTTTCTTACAATGATATTTGATAAAAGTTTAAAATTAGTGGTTGTTTTGTTCATAGTTGTCACAATTTTTTTAGGAGGATATGTGTTTTTTGGAGCATGGTTTTATTATCAATATTCTGTAGTGAATTTTAATAATTTTTCTGCGATGCCTAATCTGGCACATTCATTTGATTACTTAGATAAAAAAATTAAGAATTATTTCACTTATAATGTTAATGATGATATTATTTGCGATTACAATTTAGAGGTAACAAAATCGGATTTATATAAATTGAATTTTGATCTCCCTGAGAGTGGCAGAGAGTATGTAGATGGGGTCTTATATAATAAAAAAGGGGATAATGTTGATGTTAAAACAAAATATCGTGGAGATACTGGTAGGCATTGGTATTTTGACAGAAAATCTTTTCGAATTAATTTTAAAAAAGTTGATAAGTTTGACGATTTTTATGGAGAAGTTGATTTTGTTGTTCAAGAAAGTTCTCTTAATGATTATTTTTCAGCATTTGTTTCAAAAAAATATGGTATTTTAACTCCAAAAATTTCTCTTGTAAAATTTTGTCTCAATGGAGAATCACAAGGATTATATTTAACTCAACGAAGGTTTGATGAATATTTTTTGGAGGAAAATGGTAAAAAATTAGGTAGTATTTATGATGGAGAAAATATTTTAAATATAGGAACAGAAAAAGATCTTTTCGAGAATTATTTTGGATGGAAAGACCAATTAGCTAATAATAATAGGAAAGGGCCGGAATACTACGATTTGTACTCTCTTTTAGAACTTGTGGATGTCCTGAATGATGAAGGTGCTATGGCTAACGGAATTATGACTTTATACGAAAAGCTGGATAGGGAAAAATTTGTTATATTTACTGCTTTACAAACTTTATTTCAAACCCATCATTATGATTTTTACCATAATATAAAAATGTATAAAGATCCTTCTACTGGGAAATTCGAACAATTATATTGGGATCCGGTTGCATGGAGTAGTATTCCATATTGGAGTGCTGTAGGTGTTCGGATGGATATTGCAAGTAATAAATTGTTAACTTTAGTTCATAGGGATCCATATTTTGTGCAGGACAAGTATGCTGTTTTGTATAGAATGATTAAATCTGGAATATTTGAAGATATAGAGTTGTTGGTTGATAAAATTTCAATTGAATATGCCGATGTTCTAGATAAAGATTTTTTAATGTCTTCTGCTTTTATAAAAACATCAGCGTTAGAAAATCTAATAGCACTTGGAAAGCGTATTGCTGATGAAAAGAAGCTTTTATTAGAGAAGCTTTCTGATATGCAAATATGTTATGAACAAAATGGAGACGAGCTTTATTTGTACTCTTTTGGGACTGTAGCAGCTGGATTTAATGATATGATTTTGTATCCTGGGAGGATTATTGATAGATCTTTTGCTAACGGGGATCAAGTTTATTTTAAAGATGTTTTTTTACTTCCTGCGGCACTTAAATATACTTATAAATTGGGCAATATGGATAAAGTTGAGAATATAGCAGTAAAGAATATGTTAACTGACGAAATCTCTAGTATATCTGTTTCAGAAAAGTGTAATGTTGAAATTTCTGATTATACGATTTATCCTTATAATACAAAATGATAAATTTTAAAAGCTTGTGGCTTAAATTAGGGAAAAAGAAAAGAGACTTTTTTAGGAATATGACTATAAAAAAGCTGGTTGTTGTTAATATTTTGGTCGTGATTTTAATGACAATTTTTAATTTTGTTGTAACGAGTGATATTTTTAATAATTTGGTAATCCTTTCTTTTGATAGAGAGATATATTTGTGGAAGGAAGATTTGAATAATATTGAAACGAAAACATATGTAGATGTTAGCCAAAAGATAAAAGCTTATAAAAACTATATAGCAAAAAATCCTGCTACTCATGAAAGAAATAGGTTAGCTTGGGTTAAGGCGGAAGCTTATAGAGAATTGATAAAGTTGTATATTAAACTTGAGGAAAGTGTCGATCTTAGTGGGCTGGACGATGAATTACTTTTATTACAGCCTAGTAATTATAAAAATTATCTATTGATAGGAGATTTTTATTTTAGTCGTAAGGATTATGAAAAAGCGTATAAGAATTATGATCAAGCTTTTAAAATATTTCCGAGTGATGCGGAAATATATTATAAACTTATTGATGCCATGTCGGCTTTTGGGGTGAAAGAAGAGGTGGTTGAAGAAGTCAAAGATGTTTATAGAAATGTTGAGCATAAAGATACTTTTCAGCTTTATTTTGGAGATAGTTCTTCAGTATTTTCTGCTAAAAATAGTGTCGTAGAGAAGTATCTTTACTATCAGAGTACGAATTGGAAAGTCCACATGAAGATAGATTTGAAAAATAATGAATTATGGAGAAAAGTTGGAATTATAAATTCGCTTAGAATAGATCCAGGAATGAGTGCTTATACTAATTATAAAATTGTTAGTATTGTTTTTGAAAATGCTTCTGGGCCAGTATTACAATTTGATAATTTTTCTAATTGGGAGATAAATGCTGCTAAAATTGTTGATAAAAATATTATATATTCACTTAATAACGACCCTTCATTAATAATGAGAAATTTAAATATAGATCCAGCTTTAATTGATGACGTCGTTATAAATATTGAGATAATTGTAAATTAATATTATATGGCTGAAAGAGAAAATGTAGTAAAATTGTTAAAAGGCGTTTTTTGGTTTTTATGTGTGTTATTTGTAATTAATATTCTTTTTGTTGCGAATGCGGTTTTTTATTTGAAATATGTGTATTTTGCTGTAGGGTCTACTCAATATACAGGTGTCAGTAATGTATTTGCTTCTTATAAATATCATTTAAAAGAAGCAATATTATCTTTAGAATCTTTAATTGGATCTAAAAATTATCTTTGCGAAGTTGATCTTAAAATTCCTAAAGAAAATCTTGCAAAATTAGATGCTGATGTGCCTAAAAGTATAGATGAATATGTTGATGGGGAACTTGTTACAAAGGATGATATATATAAAATAAAAGTGAAATATCGTGGAGATACAGGCTTGCATTGGCTTCATAGTATGAAATCTTATAAGATAAAGGTTGATGACTCTAGTAAACGTTATCGTAATCTTGAAGAATTTTCATTTGTCTTGCCGGAAACATCTTCGATTGTTTCTGAATCTATAGCCTTTCAGATCTCTAGAGAAATGAGGATATTTACTCAGACGCTGGAACTAATGCCTGTGTGTTTAAATGGCCAGTATATCGGGATGTATCGCTATATGGATCCTATCGATAAAGATCTTATAGAAATGAAGGCATTGCCTTATTCGGGGCTTTATATTGGGAAAAGTAATAGCGTTTTTGGAATTGATAAAAATCTGTATGTCAATCCTTATTTCTGGGAATTACGTTCGAAAGAAGATCTTTCATATAGCGACTACCAAGATCTTTTTTATCTTATAAAAATGATTAGAGATATTTTGAATGAAGACGAAGGTGCTTATTTGAATTTTATGAATATTATTAATTTTGATTATTTTGCCAGATTTGCTGCCGTGCAGACCTTCTTCCAAACTATCCATTATGACCATCAACATAATAATAAGCTATATTTTGATTCGACTAGAGGAGAGTTCAATCCTATTACTGACGATCCTGGGGCGTGGTTTAGTTACTATAATCAGCTTTATGATTATGTCCCTGTTGACATATTGAGCAATGATTTACTTTCAGCTTTGCATAAAAATCCTGAATTTATTTATTTAAAGCAGAAGTATATCTGGGAAATGTTAAGTAAATACTCTAGTAAGGAAATAGATAAGCGTCTTTGGGATGTTTATAACAAAAATAAAGAATTTATTGAAAATGATGATAAAAAAGGAATTACAATATTTATAGATGTTTTTGGGGCCAACACGTATCTTGTAAAACGAATTTATATAATACAGGAAGCAATAAAGAAGAAGCTCAGTGACCAAGATATATGTTATGTTGTCGATGATAATCGTTTATCGATTTCTTCTTATGGTGAGTCTCCTAAAAAGATCTCTAGTGTGAAATTTGAAAATGGGACGGTTAATTTTGTTAGAGAGAATGGTAAAGATGCGGATTTATATAAAGAGATTTTCTATTCTGGTCGTAAGATTTATGAATCTAAAACCATAGAAATAAAAAAAGCTATGGCAGAAAAATTGGGGGCTAGATTCTTTTTAACGCCTTCTCCTATGATTTATAATTTTATGTCCAATGCAAATCTTGTTGGGAGGATTTCTTCGATAGAATTCCAAAATTTGATTACCGGAGAAACTTTTGTTAAAGATGCGGGAAAGGAATGTCCACAAGAAGTTGATGGGGAATTTATGTTTCATCCGTGGGATTTAGATCAATCTCTTATGGAACAGAGGCTTTTTGATGTTGATACGATTTTTGATGATGATCCTAACGGACTTAAGTTTTTAGATCATAAAAATATATTTATAAGTGAGTTTGTTAAAAATTATCCGATTTTTGTAAGTCGTAATGAGGAATTAACTTTGAGGAAGGGGACTTATAAGTTTGATAAAACTATAATTATTCCAAAAGGTACAAAGCTTACGATAGCTCCTGGCGTAAGAATCTTGATGGCTCCGGGCGTATCTTTTGTTTCATATTCTCCAGTAATTGCCGAAGGGACTAAGAGATCGCAAATATATGTTGGAGCTCAGGATCCAGAGAATCCTTTTGGAGTATTTGCTCTTGCAAATGAAGGGGCTTCTGGGAGTAGCTTTGAATATTTTAATATAGAAAATGGGAATGAGGCTACAATCAATGGGATATATTTCTCTGGAATGTTTGATGCATATCATAATAACAATGTTGTTGTAGAAAATTCATCTTTTAAATATGCCCATGCCGATGATGCGTTAAATTTTAAGTATTCGAATTCCAGCGTAAAAAACTCATATTTTTATAAAAATAGCGGAGATGCAATTGATTTTGATGTTATGACTGGAGAAATTAGTGGTAATTATTTTGAAGAAAATGGTAATGATTCTATTGATGTGTCTTTTACAACTAGTCTGATTAAAAATAACCATGCGTATAAATCAGGAGATAAGTGTATAAGTATAGGAGAGCATAGCACCCCATTGATTTTTAATAATCTTTTGGATGGATGTAAGACTGGAATAGAGGTTAAAGATCTTTCTGAGCCAGTTATTTTAAATAATGCCATTGTTAATAATGATATGGGTATAAATAGCTATCAAAAAAAGGAAATATTTGGAGGTGGGCATGCAAAAGTATGGAATACGTTGTTTTATAATAATAAGGCTGGAATTTCGTTCATAAATACTTTTAAAGGAAAGAAAATGGAGACTGACGATAGTGATATAGAAATAAACTATTCAAATATTCCTGGAGGATATGATGGGAAGGGGAATATTGATGAAAAAATTTCTGATGGACAATTTTGGATTGATGGTGAGGGAGATTTGAGTACACTTAAAAAATACATGCCCGAATATAATGGCTCTATTAGAATAGGGCTTATTGATCTATAAATGTTTATGATTAAAATTCGAAATATTTTAAAAATCAGCGGGGCTGTTTGTTTGTTTGTTTTGATAATATATTTTTGGCATGATGGTAATTTTTCTTATCATGTTATTAGTGAAAATGATTTATTTGGTAAAATTAATAAGGATCTTGAATTTGGAGCTGAGGTTGTTAATTTCGACATTCCTTCTAAGATGTTTCCGGGAGAGATGTATGCTGCATCTATAACTTTTAAAAATACTGGCACAAAATCTTGGACTAGAAAAGATTTATATAAATTAACTGTTGATGATGATTTCAATTCTTTTACGAGTGGAGGGATCGGAATTTATTCGGATGATTCTGTTGAAAAAGGAGAAGAATATAAATTTAATTTTTTGTTTAGAGCTCCTTATGTTGAAAGATCTTTTTCTGGGCGATTTCAGATGAAGAAAGGTGGTGTCTATAAATTTGGGGATGTCTTGGAGGGGAAAATAGATGTCGATAATGAATATAAGAATGATAATGATTTTATAAAACTTGATGAATTCGACATGATATTATCCGATGATGATATAAAGTACTTTGATTATTTTGTACAGGAAAGTAATGCTAGTGGATATAAAAGAGAAGATTTGAATAATTGGAGAGATGCCAATCTTCGTTACAATGGTGAAAACTATGATGTTAAAATAAGAATTCATGGTAATTTTGGTCCTCACTTTAAAAATCCTATAAAGTCGTATCAAATTAGACTGATGGACGATAAACAAATAAAAGGTTTTAGAAATTTTAGTTTTATAATTTTTGCTGATCGATTGTATTACCCTTTGTTAAAGAGCGTTTTTTATAATTTTCTTAACTTGAAGGGTTTTTATTACGAAATTGTTAGAGTGGCTCTTAATGATTCTGGTTATGTATCTTATTATTTCAGAGGTGCAAAAGATGAAGATTTTGCCGAAATTAACGAAATGTCAAATACCTCTCTCATTTATAATTATTTGATAGGAGATCCTCTTAAAAATGTGTTTTTTCGTATGAATAGCGGGGTGCATTATACGTTTTTGGATTATGAATTCGGATTTGACAAAGTAAAAGGTGATGGTATTAGTCCTAATAAAGTAAATTATGCGATGTATTTATTACGTAATTTCCGTTTTGATGAAGAGAAATTGAACTTAGATTTTTTGGATTTTTTTGATTACAATTATCTGATTAATTATGAGGCCTTAAGAACTTTAACTTTTGATCAACATGATAGCATTGGTGATAATATGGTGATGGCTTACAATGGGACTAGTGCGAAATTTTATCCCTTGATTTCTGGAGAATATGCTCGAGGATATCCATCTAATTTGGTTGAAGCTTATGTAAACCGAGGACCTTGTTCTGCAAAGAATATGAAATATGTGCCAACAGATTTCATATTTCCTTTTTATGTTTTGAACGGGATTGATGATTTTAGACAGGATAAGTATAGAAAGATTTTTGAGATTATCGAAGACGGTAACATTTTTAACCGGTTTTTGAGAACATTGAGTTTGTATAATAATCTTCAGCAAGATGAAGATCCATTATTTTCAAGTGACGAATGTCTTATGGATGAAGAATGTCGTTTAATGGTTGCTAAAAGTATCCTTAAAAATATTTCTATTATAAGAAATGAGTTGTTGTTTTCTAAACTTGTTGTTCTTTTTAATAATTATGGGAAGCAGGTAAATTTAAAAATAAATCCAATTTCTATTTCTGAATTAAAAATTAATAACTTTAAATTGGGGTTTGATAATAATTTTATTTCAGGAGATGTTATTAATTTTAAAATTAAGCATTATGATCATGAGGATTATAAAAAAGTTGTTATTGAAAAAAATACAAATACTATAGAAATCCCCTATGATTTATTAAACAGTTCGTTATCTTTGGGGCTGGATGATGATTATTTCCCTGTTCTTAGAGAAAAAGAAATAATTGTCTATCTTCCCATAAAGAATTCTTTAAAAAATGTTTTAATTATTGCTGAGAATAATGTTACTGGTGCCATCTTGGATGCTAATGCTATCCCGATTGTTAATGACTCTAAAAAATATGAGAATATTGTTAATAAATTTTTTAATTATAAACAACCGACAACTATGGATTGTCAGGGCAAGGCCTATCATGATCTTAGCGGTTTTGATTGGAGTCTTGTTTCAAATAAAGAAAGATTACAACTTCAATATTTGGATTTGTGGGCTTTTGTTAATAGCGAGAAGGTTGTTGTAAAAAATTTAATAACTAAATTTGGTAATGTTTTATTTACATTGCAGAATTATGAATCCAAACTTAAAGATAAAGATTTGATTAATATTATTATGCATGATTTGAGTTACGTGGCAGTATATTTAAATGTTATTCAAAAGGCGAACATTATAGAGATTGAATTAATGCCAATTTCTTTATCAGCTCTCAATTTTGAGAAAGTTATTCTAAATTTAAATAACAATCTTTTAAAAGGGCAAAAAATTGTATCTGAAATAAAAGATATGGATGGAAAAGTTCTGTTTTTTGATAAAATTGTTCTTACGGAGGATTCTAACGTGATTGATATTTCTCCATTGTTTAAAAAATTTAAATTTAATAGCAATTTAGATGATAAATTAAAAGTAGAAAAAACAAAGTATTATGTGCGTATTGAATTTATTGGATTAAATAAAGAAATTTCTATTGAATCAATGAGTTTAAATTGTAAAAACCTTGTTACTAATCAACAAGTGTTATCTGAAAATGTTGTGTATGCTGTGGCGGATGGAAATCAATATTATTGGGATGAAAAGTTTTTTACACCATATGAGACAAAAGTAAGATATGGCATTTTTGATTTAGTAAGTGATAAATTGGTTTTAAATGGAAATATTTATGTTAATGAAGATATAATAATCCCAAAAAATACTAAATTGATTATAAGGCCTGGGACTAAGATTTTTATGGCACCAAAAACTTCAATTGTATCATATTCTCCTGTTATTGCCGAAGGAACTGAGCAACTTCCTATAGAAGTAAAAGCATATGATTTAAACAGCCCTTTTGGGGTATTTGCTCTCGCAAATGAAGGAGCTTCTGGGAGTAGTTTTAAATACTTTAATATAGAAAATGGAAATGAATCTACGATTAATGGTGTATATTTTTCTGGAATGTTTAGTGCATATCACAATGATAATGTGATTATTGAAAATTCTACTTTCAAAGGTTCTTACTCTGATGATGGACTTAATTTTAAATATTCTAATTCTGTAATAAGAAATTCATATTTTGTTGACAATTCTGGAGATGCTATAGATTTTGACTTTATGACCGGAGAGATTAGTGGAAGTGTTTTTGATGGAAATGGAAATGATGCTATTGATGTCTCTGGTAGCAGCACTTTCATAAAAGATAATTACGTCAAGAGTTCTGGCGATAAATGTATCAGTGTTGGAGAAAAAAGTACTCCTTTGATATTTAATAATCTGCTAACTAATTGTAAGATTGGAATTGAGGTTAAGGATCTTTCTAAGCCAATTATTTTAAATGATGTAATTATTGGTAATAAGATGGGAATAAATAGTTATCAAAAGAAAGAGATATTTGGAGGTGGGCATGCAAAAGTGTACAATGTTTTGTTATTTAACAATGATCAAGAGATAACATTTAAAAATACTTTTAAGGGAAATAAAATGAAGACTGACGATAGTGATATAGAAATAGACTATTCAAATATTCCTGGAGGATATGATGGTAATGGGAATATTGATGAAAAAATTTCTGATGGGCAAATTTGTATTGATAACGAAGGGGATTTTAGTATACTAAAAAAGTATATTCCTGATTATAAGGGACCTTGTAAAGTAGGTATTCTATATAGATAATTTTTTATGTTTATTGTTGATAAAAATGAAACTAGTAAAAGAGGAGGTGTAAACCTTCATTTTCGACGGTTTGAGTTTAAATATCATGTGCCACGTGCGATTGCGGATAGAATAATTCCTCAAATGTTGAATTATATGATTTGGGATGAATATTCTCATTGTGATGATGGTTATGAAGTTAATAGTCTATATATGGATACGAGTGGATTTAAGTGTTACCATGATAAAATAGATGGGATAATGAATCGTAAAAAAATTAGAATAAGAGTTTACGACAAAAATTGGGATGATGATAGTTCTATATTTTTTGAACTGAAAAGAAGAAGTGGTGAGGTTATTTTGAAAGATCGATATATTATTCAAGGTCGTGATTTTAAAGGATTTTTGAATAATCCTTTTTCTCTTTTAAATAAGGAAGAGTATAAAAATGATTTTTTAAATGAATTTTTGTGGGAATTCAATGCCTATAGAATGAAGCCTGCCGTTTTGGTTAATTATATACGAAAGCCGTTTTTTTCAAAGTTTGATAAGCAATTTAGAGTTACTTTTGATTATAATCTTAGTTTTGCAAAGCCCGACGGCTTGAATTTTAATGTTTATTATGAGAAAATTTATCACGATCTTGTGATTATGGAAGTTAAATTTAATGGAGCTATGCCACATTGGTTCCATGATATTATTGAAATGTATAAATTAACAAAGGATACTTTCTCGAAGTATTGTGCTGGGATTGAGTCAAAATATGGTTTACCAAATTATTTTTAATTATAAAAAATATGGATTTATTTAAAACAAAGGCATTTGTAACTGTTTTTGGAAGTCCCGTCGAGCTTCTGATTTTGCTCGCAATTGCAATGGGTTTAGGCTTTATTATTGCATGGATTTATCGGAGAACTCATAAAGGATTTTCTTATTCGCAGTCCTTTAGCGTTTCTATTATTTTAATTACGACTATTACTGCCCTTATTATTTATTTAGTCCAGAATAATATCGCTGCTGCGATTGGAGTTTTTGGAGCTTTTTCTATTATTCGATTCCGTACTGCCGTAAAGGATGTAAAAGATGTTGCATTTATTTTCTTTGGTTTAGCTGTAGGACTTGGAGTTGGATTGAATGCAATTATGGTTTCTGTCCTTGGAACTATTTCTATAGCAATCCTCATTTTTATACTACATAAGACTAATTTTGGTGGGCTTAGAAAATTGGAATATGTCCTTCATTTTAAGATGGAGGCTAAACATCATTCGAATGATGTTTTTAAGGATATTATGAATGAATATTTTAAAAAACAAGTGCTTTTGAATGTTGAAGCTAAAGATAAAGGGCAATTTTTATTTTTTACTTTTAATGTTGCCTTGAGGGATGATGAACAATTGAATGAATTTATTAATAAAATGAATAAAATAGAAGGTGTTAGCGATGTAAATGTTGTATCATCAAAAAATGATTTGGAATTTTAACATTTCTATATGATCCAAGGTGTTGTTATAAAAAAGCTTGTAAAACATAGTGATGACAGGGGTAGTTTTATGGAAATTCTGCGCAATGACGACAAAATGCTGAAGAAATTTGGGCAGACTTCTTATACAGTTACTTATCCGGGGGTTATAAAAGCTTTTCATTATCACAAAAAACAGGATGATATTTGGTTTGTAGCTAGTGGAATGGCTCAAGTAGTGCTTTATGATATGCGTAAAAAATCAAAAACTTATAAAGAAACGCAGGTTATTTATGCTGGGGAAGACAATCCTGTGCTTATTCTTATTCCTGTTGGAGTTGCGCATGGATATAGAGTGCTGGGGACTAAACCTGTTACTCTTTTTTATCATACGACTGAATCATATAATCCAAAGAAACCTGACGAAGAGAGAATTGATTTTGATGACAAAGAAATTGGATTTGATTGGAAGACGAAAAATAGATAGATCCTGAAATTAATTCAGGATGACATTTTGAAAGGTCAGGATACCATATATTAATTAGATTTCTGCCTATCCGTCACGGCGGATCAGGATGACACATTCAATATAGATTCCCGATCAGGTCGGGAATGACGTTTAGGAAATAATATAATTTGTCTTGCAACAAAATACATCAAGGCGCTATTGACGGTGAGTATCTAC